>Ga0114931_10001205_pt1 | contig 32911 bp, 27 predicted proteins | sample 2SBtaG_FD_89579 | JGI IMG/M metagenome (GOLD analysis project Ga0114931, IMG submission 89579) | Deep subsurface microbial communities from Kolumbo volcano to uncover new lineages of life (NeLLi) - 2SBTROV14_V59a metaG | ecosystem: Environmental > Aquatic > Marine > Volcanic | place: Kolumbo...
ACCACGTTGTTCTTGTGTGAATAGCATATTGCCGGCCACAGCAAACGAGGACCAACCGGGGCCCACAGAAATCTTCCAGATTTCCTCCGGTGGCGAGCTTGACCAATCAGCGGAGATTGCCGGACCATGCTGACGGCTCGTTCGATCAGCACCACGAAACCCAGACCATTCTGGGTTGGCAAGCCACTGGTCTGCTGCTTCGGCCAACAACTCCACACGCTCGAGTGCTGGTTGATCCTCCCGCTGGGCCAACATCTGATCTTCATGAGACGGTTGCCATCGCCAATCAACTTCGATCGCAATCAGTTCTCCCCACATGCCCTCGCTCCGCAGCAGATCGGAGAAACCAAAACCGCATACTGCAAGCAATACGGCCACAACCGTTCGTTTGAAGGAGAGCGATCGAGAGAACAGGATCGCCCCGATAGCAAACGCCGCTGTTCCCATGGGAATCGTGAAGAGGAGCATTCCCGGCATCTCCATGGAGGGGTCGAGTAGCAGCCAAGACCCACCGAAGGCGATGCCCGCGCCGAGAAAGCCGACAAAGCGTTCCTTCATTGTCGCCCGACTTAGCAGCAACCACCACAACATGATTAGAATCCCGCATATCGGCAGGCCAACGGAAGTTGTTATTTGCAGAGCGACCGACAGGTCTCCAAATACGCGTGGAACAAACCACATGACAACCATCACGACAAGCAAGAACAACGGCGGCCAAATTCGCAACGGCTTGAAGTTGCTAGGCGTCTTTGGAGCAGGCGAGTCGGCGGTTTGGTCATTCGATCCGGCAGGAGCATCGCTCATGAGGGTCTTCCTGTTAGTTTGCAGACTGATTGGAATATCAATAGCATCAACAATTTTGGAGCCTCTTTTTGCAGACTCCAACAGAACAACGGGGTTCAGTCTAGCCGCAAATTGTCTCGCTGTAACGATGTGGTACAATCTGGCTTGGCGAATTACCAAGTCTCAAGGCGTCGAGTGCTCCCCACGCAGCCACTGAGCCCCCGCCGAGGGGCCAGAAAGCGAGCGACTATGAAATCCACTATGATTCTTCTGAGCATAATGGCCCTCTTTTTCGTAGGGCTTGCCGTTCATTCGTCTTACGGAGAGGAAGTTCTCGTTACCGTAGATACTGTCGACTCGCTAGTTCAGCCCTATCTTGATGCCGAGCTAGTCAACGCAATTTCAATCGGCGTCGTGCAAGGCGACAAAAGCTGGTCACAACACTTTGGATCTCTTTCGACTGAGGTCAACAAAAAACCGACTGGCAGAACAGTCTACGAAATCGGCTCGATGAGCAAAGTTTTTACTGGGATTCTGTTGGCCCATGCGGTCAAGTCGGGACGTGTCACGTTGAACCAATCGATCGGCACGATCATGAAGAAACTTCAAACGGCCAACAAGAAGGTCGGCAAGTCGATTCGGCTAGGGCATCTTTCGACCCACATCTCAGGCCTGCCCCGGCTGCCAAGCAACTTGGCGCCGGTCGATAATGCCAATCCGTATGCCGATTACGATCGTAAGCGGCTGTTAGAGTTTATGTGTGGCGTTGAACCTGAAAGGAAACCCGGCGCAAAGGGCGAGTATTCGAATCTCGCAGTAGGACTGCTGGGCGATTTGTTGGCTGTCGAGGCTGGAATGGATTACGGGGCGCTGCTCATGCAGAACCTTACCGGTCCGCTAGAGCTAAACGATACGTGCCTCAACTTATCGTATGATCAAATCGATCGCCTGGCACCGCCCCACAACGCAGGTCGGCAGGCCGACAAGAATTGGACATTCGATGCCCTTGCCGGGGCGGGCGGAATTCGCAGCACGACCGATGACATGATGCGTTTTATTGATGCCAATCTGCATCCCCCGGAAGGGGTTTTGGGCGAAGCGATCGAGTTGGCGTGGAAGCAGCACCTGCCCTCCAGAAATGGCGACTTTGCGATGGGGCTAGGCTGGCACATCGCTCGCGACGGGCAAACCCGTTGGCACAATGGTCAGACGGGTGGCTATCATTCGATGATTTTGGTTAGTCGTGAACTAGACGCAGGGGTCGTGGTGCTTTGCAACACCGCAACGGGCGAGGTGGATGCGCTGGCTGAGTCAATCATCCAGGCGCTAGCAGGCATGAAAGTCGCGCCTCGCACGTTTCCTAAGGAAAAATCGATTCCCGCGGCCGAAGTTGCACGTCTTGTAGGTCGTTATCAGATCGTCCCGCAATTCATCCTGACCGTCCGAGCCGATGGCGAAAAGCTGTTTGTCCAAGCGACAAATCAGGGAGAAAATCGGGTTTATCCCGAGAGTCCCACCGAGTGGAAGCTACGCGTTGTCGATGCAAGTTTGACGTTTGAAGTGCCAGACAAGGGAAAATGCGTGGCCGTGACTTTGCATCAGAATGGTCGCGACATGCGTGGGACGCGAATAGGAGATTAAAGGCACCACGTTTTTTCATCGGTCGCGTGTTGCAACTGAATCTGAGGTCGCTTCTCGCCGGGGATCAATTGCAATCGTAGCGGTACCGATTCGCTGGCCAGCCATGCCGATTCGGGCAGACTCGAAACACCGACCAGTGTGAGCTTCTTTTCCACGAGTCGGTAGAGCTCCAACTGCCAAGGGTCGCGGTCAACAATCAAGAGTTCGCGCGTGCCGACCTTTTCGTAGAAGGGGATTTTTTCGCGGGTTTGATCGCCGGGGCTGACGATCTCGATAGCGAGATCAGGGCCGCCTGACCAGTAAGCACCGTGGCATTCCGCCGTCGAATTTTTGAGAAAAACGACGCCATCAGGAACACGGAAATCGTGTTTCCAATCGTCTGACTTGTTTGCCAGATTGATCCCTGCTCGCACCTCGCCCAAACCTGCAAAATCGATTGTTTCTGTTAAAACCGTAGCAAGACGTGTGACTAGCTGTTGATGTTCGTCATTAGCGATTGGTGCCATGACGTACACACCCTCCCAGACTTCATCGTGATGGTCAACACCTTGCGCCTGACGATCTTGGATAAGTGAGGCAGACAAATCGGGATCGGTCACTAACGTTACCATCGTTTCCCTCGGGCAGCGGAGACAGTGTGTATGACTAACCCGTTCATTGTAGCATTGTGGCAATCAATAAAGAACCACGACGACACAACGAAAGAGCCAAAATCTCCTCAGGAAAAGGTGAGTTCCAGCATGTTTTTCCCGCCATTTTTTATCGTTGTGTCGTTGTGACTCAACTTCACACGGTCCTTTGCCATTTTACCCCGGCTCGTACCCCAAATTTGGCCCCAACCAGCGCTCGACTTCCGCCACTCCCATTCCTTTGCGGCGGGCGTAATCTTCGACTTGCTCGCGCGTGATGCGGTCGAGGGCGAAGTAACGTGCCTGCGGGTGGGCGAAGTAGAGGCCCGAGACGCTCGCTGCTGGGGTCATCGCATAGCTTTCGGTCAGTTCGATGCCGGTGTGTTTTTCTGCTTCCAAAAGGTCAAACAGAGTTCGCTTTTCGGTGTGGTCGGGCTGCGAAGGGTAGCCGGGGGCCGGGCGGATGCCGCGATATCTTTCGTTGATAAGATCTTCGTTCGATAAATTTTCTTGGCTGCCATAGCCCCAATCGCTTCGTGCGCGAAGATGCAAACATTCAGCAAACGCCTCAGCCAGTCGGTCGGCGAGTGCTTTGGCGAGGATTGAATTGTAGTCGTCTTGCTCGGCTTCGAATTGTTCGGCAAGCTCTTGGCAACCCGCCCCGGCGGTAACCGCAAATGCGCCGACAAAATCTTCTCGGCCACTTTCAACAGGGGCCACAAAGTCGGCCAACGAATAAAACGTATCCTGCCCTTTACGCTCCCATTGCTGACGAAGTCCGTAGAAGCGACATTTTTCTTGGCTCCGCGACTGGTCGGTATAGACGAGAATGTCGTCCCCGTCCGAGGCCGCTGGCCAATATCCATAAACGCCATGGGCACGAAAAAGTTTCTCGTCGATGATCCGGGCTAGTAACTTTTGAGCGTCGTCAAATAATTGGCTAGCAGCCTCGCCAACCTTTTCATCTTTGAGAATAGCAGGATATTTTCCTTTGAGCTCCCAGGTTTGGAAGAAGGGCGACCAGTCGATAAACTCTTGCAGCGCGGTAAGCGAAAAATCTTTAAGCACTTGACTGCCGGTAAACTTAGGCTTCGCGATCTCAACCGACGTCCAATCGCAAGTAAATCGTTTTTCCCGGGCCTTTTGGTAAGGAATGAGAGTGACCGACTGCCGCTTCTCGTAAGAAGCCACCAGTTGCTCATGCAGCTTTTTGTTTTCTGCTTCAAACTGAGAGCGATGCTCCTCGCTAATCAGTTTTTCGACCACACCTACCGATCGCGAGGCGTCGAGTACGTGGACGGTGCAACCATCGTAACGAGGGGCAACTTTAACGGCCGTGTGTTTGGCACTAGTCGTCGCGCCGCCGATGAGTAGCGGCTTGTCGACACCGGTGCGTTTCATTTCGCTAGCCACATGGACCATCTCGTCGAGACTGGGCGTAATGAGTCCCGACAGGCCAATGATGTCGACATTCTCCTCAGCGGCTTTTTCTAAAATCGCTTCGCAGGAAACCATCACACCCATGTCGATCACTTCAAAGCTATTGCACCCGAGCACAACGCCGACGATGTTCTTGCCGATGTCGTGGACGTCGCCTTTGACAGTTGCCATGAGCACTTTGGCACGGGCCTCGCCCACCGTGCCGGCGGCGACTTTTTCTTCCTCCATGTAAGGCGTCAGGTACGCGACCGAGCGTTTCATCACGCGGGCCGATTTCACCACTTGCGGCAGAAACATTTTTCCGGCGCCGAACAGATCGCCGACCACGCTCATACCGTCCATCAACGGGCCTTCGATGATCTTCAAGCAGGTGTCGTACTTTTGCCGAGCCTCTTCGGTATCTTCCTCGATGTATTTGACGATGCCTTTGAGGATCGCGTGTTTGAGTCTTGTTTCGACTGGTTCTTCCCGCCACTCCCCGTCCGCTGAAGCGGACTCGCCGGGGGATTTTCTTTTGACGGTTTCGGCGAAGTCGACCAGTCGCTCGGTTGCATCGGGGCGTCGGTTGAGGATTACATCTTCGACCAATTCTTTTAGCTGCGGATCGATGTCCTCGTAGACGGCTAGCTGACCAGCATTGACGATACCCATGTCCAGGCCCGCCTGGACTGCGTGGTAGAGAAACGCCGAGTGAACTGCTTCGCGGACCGCATTGTTGCCGCGGAACGAGAAGGAAACATTCGAAACTCCGCCCGAGACATGCACCCCAGGGCAGGCGGCTTTGATTTTTCGTGTCGCTTCGATGAAGTCGACCGCGTAGTTGTTGTGTTCCTCGATGCCCGTGGCGATGGTGAGAATGTTGGGGTCGAAGATAATGTCTTCGGGCGGGAAGTTGGCCTGTTCGGTCAGCAGTTTATAGGCCCGGCAGCAGATGCGAACTTTTTCGCTCTCTGTTGCAGCCTGGCCTTCCTCATCAAAAGCCATCACCACGGCCGCGGCTCCGTACTGTCGGCACAGGCGAGCGCGTCGCAGAAATTCCTGCTCGCCATCCTTGAGGCTGATTGAGTTGACGATCGGTTTGCCCTGGATCGACTGCAGGCCCGCTTCGAGGACCGACCATTTGCTGCTATCAATCATCACTGGCACCGCAGCGATGTCGGTTTCGCCGGCGATCAGCCGCAGAAACTTGGTTATCTCGGCCTCGCTATCGAGCAGGCCTTCGTCCATGTTGATGTCGATGATATTGGCACCGCCGACGACTTGCCCGCGCGCGATCTCGATCGCCTCTTCGTAATTTTCTTCTTTGATGAGTCGGGCAAACTTGCGTGAACCGGTGACGTTGGTTCGTTCGCCCACCATCAGAAAATTGCTGTCGGGACGGAGCGTAAATGGCAGGGTGCCGCTAAGCCGTAAACGGGGGTCGACCGTCCGTCGGCAATGTGGTTTACAATCGCGCAACCGGTCGGCCATCGCGGCAATGTGCTCGGGCCCGGTGCCGCAACAGCCGCCGACGATGTTGACCCAGCCATTGTCGGCATAGTCGCCCACCATTTCCGCCATCTCGGTGGGGCCAAGGTCGAATTGGCCCATCTCATTGGGCAGACCCGCATTCGGGTGGCAACTGATCCAGCAGTCGGCCACTTTTTGCAAGGCTTCGAGATGCGGACGCATCACATCAGGCCCCAGAGCGCAGTTCATACCCACGCTAAGCAGCGGAAAATGGGCGATCGCGTTCCAAAATGCTTCGATCGATTGACCAGAGACAAACGTGGCGCCGCCTTTGTCAAACGTGCCCGAGACCATGACGGGAACTTGCAAGCCCGTCTCGTCGAAATATTTCTGGATGGCGAACAGACACGCTTTGAGGTTGAGTGTATCAATGACCGTTTCGAGAATCAGCAGATCGACCCCAGTTTCCACCAGCGCGACCACCTGCTCGCGATAAGAATCAGCCATCTTATTGAATGTGGTCGCTCGCCAGCCGGGATCTTCAACGCTAGTCGAGATGGCCATCTGCTTGGCTGTCGGGCCGATCGAACCAGCCACAAAGCGGGGTTTTTCTGGCGTCTTTTCGTTAAACTCTTCGCAAGCTTGCTTGGCAAGCGTGACGGCGGCAACGTTGATTTCACGATCAAACCCCGCCGGCAGCTCAAAGTCGGCCATCCCTACCGGTGAAGCATTAAATGTGTTGGTCTCAAGAATGTCGGCCCCTGCGGCCAAGTAGTTGCGGTGGATGTCGAGGATTGCATCAGGCTGTGTGAGACAGAGCAGATCGCCAAAATTCTTGAGATCTTTGTGATGGTCCGCAAAACGATCGCCTCGCACGTCCGCTTCTTCAAGCCCCAGAGCTTGAATCTGCGTACCGATTGCCCCATCGAGCAGCAAAATACGCTCACCGAGCAGTTGGTCCCATTGGTCCAGAGTGTAGAGAGATGGCATTCGTGTGTCGCGGTGGAGTATGAAGGGGGCGTTTGTTGATTGATAAGCGAGGCAGTATCTCAGAATGGGATGGGACTGACAATGTCGAGGTTCGCGCTGGCAGATGCAGCCGAATCGGTAAAGGTTTCACCCTGAGACACAAAGACGCATAGAGAAGATATTAAAGTAGAGAGGCGTAGGGGCCTAGGTATTGAACTCTTTCCCTCTGATTTTCTGGTAGAGTTTGAAAACCAGAGGAAACGACTACGACTTCGTTTGCTCCAGTCAATACTGCTGGAACGATTTCACTCGTGGCAGCGATTCGAGATCTTTGGCTCGGCCTGCCGATATTCAATGCGCCCATAGCCTAACCAATCCGGTAGATTATCTCCACATCACTTGCGGTAATCGGCCATCGTGTCGAACGATAATCACTATCGTCCATTACCGGTTTGTAGGTGCGAATAAAACTGCAACGGAACCGTTGAGCTAACGGTCGCTTTCTGGCTGCTTCAAACTCGGCCAGCCACTCGGGTGGAATTTCGGCAGCGTTTTCTTCTATGGATGAAACAGAGGTCACTTCTTGGTCTCGGAGGTTAGGAGTTTCTGCCTGCTATTTTACGCAAGTCGCTTGAAGCTTGCAGCGGATTCCGCGGCGAATCGTACGCCCCAAAATCGCTGAAAAAATGCCGTTTTGCGAAGCGATAAGCCCAGCTCTTTTCGGGGACTTTTTCTGTCAGATTGTATTGCGAGGGACGTGGCGTCATTGCCAGCAATTCGGCGGCTGCGGCTTTGCGGGCAGTTGTGTCTTTTGCCTCATGCAGGACCGTTAGCTCGTGTAGCAAGTCGGGACGCTCCAACACTATACAACCGCGCGTGTGCGAGGCGGCCAACTCACGGAAGTCGGTCAGAAACTGCGAGTTATTAAACGTCTCGGCTAGTGGCCGATCGTCGTAGATCGATTCTTTGGCAAACTGCACAATCGGGCACGGCTCGATGTCGCCCCAGGGCGAGATATGGTGAGTAAATCCCGTCGCGGCCGGGCAGAGGGCTTGGCCGTCGGCATCGTAGTAGGCGTCGACAATCGCGATCGGTTTTTTCACGCGCATGTCGACCACGAAACGGCGGATGCGTAGTTGCTCTGCTGGGCTAAGCGACAAGTCGGCTGAGGCGTCGGGGCCCATTGGACGATAGGTGTGGTACCACATGTAAAGCACGCCCAGTTCGATCAGCCGATCGACCCATGCTTCGTTCACCAGATCGTCGAGATTGGTTTTGCAGACGCTCGTGCAGACGCCGGTGACGATTTTGTGTTTTACGCAGTTTTCAATACCCTGCATTGTCTTGTTGAGAACTTCTTCTCCACCACGGCGTTGATCGCTAACGATTTCGGAGCCTTCGACGCTGATCAGCGGCGTGACGTTGCCACATTTGCGCAGCTCGGCGGCAACTTCGTCAGTAATAAAATGACCGTTAGTAAAAACTTGGAAATAACAATCGGGGTGACGGCGAAAAATTTCGAGGATGTCGGCATGCATAAACGGCTCGCCGCCGACGATGCCGAAGAAATAGTTTCCTTGCTCGTTGGCTTCTCGGATTACGCGAGAGAGGGCGTCGACTTCGATTTTTTCTTGCTTAGCGGCAACGTCGACCCAGCAACCTTGGCAACGTAAATTGCAACTGTTGATAATCGAGATATAGAGAAACGGCGGAAAGAAGTCGCCGCGGGCCAGTCGCCGTTTGTGTTTTTGAATCGCTCGCGCGCCTTTGAATGCAAAATTCCAAGTCAGCTTCCAGAGGAGCCGTTTGTCGGTTTCGGTGAGCAGTCGTTTGGCGTAGCGAAAATACATTTGGATTCAGAATACGGATTTCGGAATGCGGAATACTTGAAAATGAGCCCGTTAGAGCCGTCGGCCACGACGGTTTTTCTCGATCAAGGCCCCAATACAGCAGCATCAGCAGTCCAACTTACCACCGATACAGCCCCTACGGCCAGCGGTTTTGGCAGCTTTTGCTCTCAAATCGGCCGCTCAGACGCTCGACAGCCCCTTCTGCCCAGTTTAGAATCGGGCGATTGTCGGCGATCGTCCCGGCAGTCCCGCCAACCCCGGAGCCAATCGGCTCTTATGATTCTCCACGTGGACCTTGACCGGCTTGCTGCCGCTCATAATACCGTTCGATCTGGACTGCTTGCCCAGCGCAATTCAGCAGGCCACTGGGTAGGAGAACTATGTAGCTCGACGCTTTCAACAGCGACCGCGATCAGTGCGCTCGTGCTTGCCGAACAGGGTGGCCCAAGTAGTGGGCTACCAAACTACACTCCGGGAGAAGAACCCTCGCGCGTCGACGATATTTATCGAGGCGATTTAAGCGAACTGATTGTTCATTCGCTGCACTGGTTAGCTGAGCAGCAAAACGACGACGGTGGGTGGGGCGATACCGACCAGAGTCGTTCGAACATCGCAACAACGATGTTAGTGCAAGCCGCGTTTCATTTGACAGGCGTACCAGCCAAGTATGCCAACCTTTTGGAACGAGCTGAGCAATACGTAGCAGACCAAGGCGGCATTGCCGGACTCAAAAAGCGATTCGGAAGTGACAAAACTTTTGCGATCCCTATTTTGGCCAACTGTGCGCTGGCCGATATGGTGCCATGGCGCAAAGTCGCTGCCCTGCCCTTCGAGATGGCGTGTTTGCCGCAAAATTGGTACCGTCGCCTGAACTTGCAGGTGGTAAGCTATGCGATTCCTGCTTTGATCGCAATTGGTCAGGTGAGAAACTATCATGCCCCGCCGCGAAACCCGCTCGTCCGCTGGCTTCGCGCGGCAGCAAAGAAACGCAGCCTGGCAGTTCTCGAAGACATCCAACCGGCCAGTGGCGGTTACCTCGAGGCGACGCCACTCACCAGTTTTGTAGTGATGAGCTTGGCAAGCATGGGCCTGAGTGATCACCCGGTGGTGCGACGTGGCGTCGAGTTCCTACTCGCTTCGGTTCGAGCAGATGGAAGTTGGCCCATCGACTCTAACTTGGCCACTTGGAATACCTCGCAAGCCATCTCCGCGTTGTCGGCTGAAACAGCGGCTGAAACAGCGGGCGAAAACGCGGGCGAGTCTGACAATTTGCAACCCGCAATAGACTGGCTACTTTCATGCCAGCATCGCGAGCGGCACCCGTTTACCGGCTCCTCGCCCGGCGGCTGGGCTTGGACCGACCTTTCTGGCGGCGTGCCTGACAGCGACGACACTTCCGCTGCTCTGCTGGCACTGGCGACCACCCAACGACGTGGGCCTGATGATCGCGATTTCGAAATCCGCCAAGCAGCAATCGCCGGAATTCATTGGCTACTCGACTTGCAGAACCGCGATGGCGGTTGGCCCACTTTCTGTCGCGGTTGGGGGAAGTTGCCTTTTGATCGTAGCGCGAATGATATTTCTGCTCATGTCATGCGTGCTTTGCATGTTTGGCGCGGTCTGTTGCAGCTCGAAAATAGCAACGTCGCATTTGCTCGCCGTATCAGTCAGGCGATTGAACGTGGACACGACTATCTCCGCCAGCAGCAGGCTCCTGATGGCAGCTGGACGCCCCTGTGGTTTGGCAACGAAAATCATCCCCAAGAAGCAAACCCAGTCTATGGTACCGCCAAAGTCTTGCAGATGGTCGCCGAACTGGGGCTCGGCGACACAGAGATGGCCAAACGAGGTGTGCGATGGCTGGTTGATGTCCAGATGGCTTCAGGCGGCTGGGGAGCGGCACTCGATCGAGTGAAAGAAGGTCGAAAGCAAAAAGACTCAAGCGGCGAACTCGATGCTTGTGAGAGCGTAGAGGAAACCGCGTTGGCGATTGATGCTCTTCTTCCGTTTTGCGAGGAGCCAATTTACCAAGAGACCGGGCAGATTGCTGCCAGCGTTGAGCAAGGTTTGTCGTGGCTAATCGACGCGATCGAAGAAAACCGTCATCTTGAGCCAGCCCCCATCGGTTTTTACTTTTCGAAATTATGGTACTATGAGAAGCTGTATCCACAAATATTTGCGACACAGGCTTTGGCTCGTGCCTGCCGAATGAGCCGGACCACGACACTGTCCAGAGGCAAGTGTGCCTCCGGCTGTTGACCGATTTACAAGACGACTGGCTATCTGATAGGAAGCAGGCGTATGTCGAGTGTACCGACCGATTCCTTGACCAATGGTCAAGCCGTGTCAGACGATCCGCCGGTCCGCGCTGGCTCCCCGGAAAGAAGACGCCGCACCGGCCATCTCAAAGAGATACCCCAGAGCCGCGAGTTGCGTGAGAAGATCCGTGATTATTGTCGGCAGATTACCTCGCGTTTCGATCTTAATACGAATCTTTCGAAGGAAGACCTGGAGGCTGTCTCGCGGAGAGCCATTGAAGACCTACAGCTTCCCGAAGGCTACCTGGGCTGGACGATGGTAGTGCTCTCTTCGGAATTTTGGCGTGAGCAGGTGGCGAGCGTTCCTTTCGAGCGGCGTTTGCTTCTGTTGCCACATTGTTTGAAGCACGCCGAAGGCTGCCCTGCCGACTACGACCAATTCGGACTCGATTGCAAAAAGTGTGGCGCTTGTAGCATTGCTGATTTTCGCGAGGAGGCTGAGAAACTGGGCTACAAGGTGCTTGTGGCCGAGGGGTCGCCGATCGTCTTAAAGATTATCATTAGCGGCTATGTCGATGCGGTAGTCGGCGTTGCTTGCTTGAATGTCTTAGAAAAATCGATCGACAAAGTGCTACTGGCAGGCATTCCTTGCATGGCAGTGCCACTGCTGTCGAGCGATTGTCGAAACACCTCGGTCGACGAAGACTGGGTACACGACATGATTCATGTCAGGGAAGAGTCGGGGCAAGCTCGCTCACCTTCGTACCTGCACCTGTTGCGTCAAGCGAAGCAACTCTTCGAGCCAACAGAACTTGACCGCCTAGCTCCTCCCAAGCGTAAAAAGGGGACTGGTCCAATTTCTGCGACAGAAATTGGATCTGTCCCCTTGTTAGATCCAATCGCGGCGACGGAAGCCATTGCACGCAATTTTCTTGCTCAGGGGGGAAAATACGCTCGCCCGTTCATCACTTTGGCGGCATACGATGCAATGATCGGTGCTCCAGGAGTGACTCTCAAAGGTGAGCAGCATTTGGATAGCGTGCCCGACACGGTTCGACGGGTTGCCCTTTCGATCGAAACGTTCCACAAAGCTTCGTTGGTCCACGACGATATCGAGGACGACGACGATTTTCGTTACGGCGAACCAACCCTTCATCGAACCTACGGGCTAGCGGCAGCAGTTAATGTGGGTGATTACATGATCGGGCTAGGCTATCGGCTAGTGAGCCGTGACGCGGTAGCGATTGACGCTGAGATGGCCAACGACATACTCGATCGACTCGCCGATGCCCACTTGCGTTTGAGCGAAGGGCAAGGTGCTGAACTTTTATGGCGAGACGCAAGCAACAAGCAAATTACTCCACTAGATACGTTGAAAATCTACGCTCTCAAAACGGCCCCAGCGTTCGAAGCGGCCTTGCTCTGCGGGATGCGTTGTGCCGGGCCCCTAGGCGACCGTGAAAATCCGCTCAAGCAGTTTGCCAAGTATTTAGGAATCGCGTTTCAGATTCTGAACGATCTCAAAGACTGGCAAGGCGACCAGGATAACAAACTTTCGGCCGGATTAGATACCTTGGGAGGACGCCCCACGGTGTTGTGGGCGCTTGCGCTGGAAAGCCTTGGCGATCCAGAACGCCAAGAACTCTGCCAATTGATGAAATCCTCCGCTGCCCCATCTGCCAAGATAGCTCGCACCAAAAAACTGTATCTCGAAGCTGGCGTTTTCGAAAAAGCACACCTGCTGGTCGACAGATACCAAGAACGAGCCGAGCGGATCGCCGATGAAGTAGATCTCGATAGTTTACGACGCCTACTGTATTACATGGTCGACACCGTGCTTGAACGGCCTACGGTGGCAGAGCCGGAATTGCTCACGCCAACGCTGCCAACTTAGGGCAAAGCACGAATGACGCCCTTTTTCCAGAGATGGGCCCAATGACGAAATAAGAAATACCGTATTTCATGCAATTACTCACGGTTCTCACGTTGCGTTTTTTCGGATTTGGGTATTTTGGAATTCGTCATTTGCCTACCCCTCCCCTGGCCCCTCACTACTTAGCAAGTCTTCGCTAGTTTTAGCTAGCGATGCCAATTGTGGATAACTTGATTACTTCGTTGGCTGAATTGTTCTACTCGTCGCTCGACGAGCTGGGCGACTTTGCGCCGCTCGACGCCCCCGATCTTCCCGAACAGTATCAGTCTCTTCTGGCACACCAAGACCATATGACCGTGACGGTCGAAGCTTGGCACAACAGTTTAGTTGATGTTCGTGTCTTGGAAGAAAATCGCGAAGGTGATTTCTATGCCCGCAAGATTCTGTTAGTGCTTCAGCGAGATGGTACGCCCGCACAATTTGGAATCATGCGGATCAATCTGGCCAATCTGCCTCAGATCGTGCGGATGGAAATCCAGTCGCAAGCCTTGCCGCTAGGCCGAATCATGATTCGTCACCACCTCTTGCGTGAAGTAGAATTGTGCCAGCTTTGGCGCATTTCGCCCGGCCCCGACTTGCAAACCCAATTGCAGATCAAAGACAAGCAATGTTGCTACGGTCGAACAGCCCGGATTTTGGTCGAGGGTGAGCCCATCGTGGAGTTGCTGGAAATTGTTCAGCCCTAGGAAAATATCGTGAGTGTGGTCGATTTTCAGTATGACTGTGTCGTCATGGGCGGCGGCCCGGCCGGTTCGACGGTGGCAACGCTTGTTGCTAGAGCAGGCTTGAAAACTTTGCTCGTAGAACGAGAAAGATTGCCCCGTCCCTCAGTGGGCGAATCCCTTATGCCCGAGACTTACTGGATCTTCGAGCGATTAGGCGTCCTGGAGAAGCTCAAGACGAGTTCCTACTCGAAAAAGGTAGGCGTCCAGTTCGTTAACAAGACCGGCAAAGAATCGGCACCGTTTTTCTTCTGCAGCCACGACGAACGCGAGTGCAGCCAGACGTGGCACGTCGATCGAGCAGAATTCGACAAGATGCTCTGGGACAACGCAGCAAAGGCAGGCGCCAGTTGTTTCGACTCAACACGCGTGCTCGACGTCCAACTAGATCAAGAGCAAGCCACGGGCGTCCTGCTTCAGCAGGCCGCAGCGCCCGCGCAAAACGTCGCCGCGCGTGTCGTCGTCGACGCCACCGGCAAACACTCGCTGCTAGGCTCAAAACTGGGCGTGCGTCGCGTCGACCCCAATTTACGCAAGGCCGCCATTTGGGGCCACTTTCGTGGCGGACAACGCGATGAGCAAGGCGGCGGTGTCAAAACTATCATTCTACAAACTCGCGAAAATCGAAGTTGGTTTTGGTATATCCCCCAACGCGACGATTTAATTAGCGTCGGGGTGGTCGGCGATAGCGACTACTTGCTCAAAGGCCGCCGCTCGCCTGCGGAAGTGTTTGACGAGGAGTTGCGTGATTGCGAAAGACTTCAAGTCTGGCTCGCCGAAGCTCATTTGGCAGACGAATTGCGAGTCGACAAAGAATTTTCGTATTCCACCGATCGAGCGGCCGGCGACGGTTGGGTACTGGTCGGCGATGCCTGGGGATTTATCGACCCGGTCTATTCGTCGGGTGTCTATTTTGCTTTGAAGTCTGCCGAACTGGCGGCTGACAGTATTGTCGAGGGTTTTCAGAACGGAGATGTTTCAGCAAAAATGCTGGGCCGTTGGCTGCCCCATTTTGCCGAGCGAGCAGGGCTGTTGCGCAAATTAGTCAACGCGTTTTACTCGGGCGACTTCCGCGTCGGCAAGTTTGTGGCGGAGTTTCCACAGCATCGAGAAGAGCTTGTCGATCTGCTGATTGGCCGAATTTTTGAGGGCAGCCGGGGGCGGATTTTTGAGGATTTGGAACCGTGGTTAGAAGCAAAGGGGAAAGGCGAAAGCGGACAGGGGAGGTCCTCTGGTCGATAGGCCCCCATCTTCCAAGAGAACCTGCATTTTGATAGTACGCCCACACGCGTTAGAATAGCCCCTCCCCAGATTCCCCTTTCCCCTTTCCCCTTTTGCACCAATGCCCCGCCTACTCTGCATTCTCGTTCTCGCGCTGCTCGTTCTTCACCAGGACAATTGGTTTTGGACTGACGGACGGCTGGTGTTTGGTTTTATCCCGATTGGGTTGTTTTATCATGCGTCTCTCTCGGTAGCGGCCGCCCTGGTGTGGTGGTGGGCTACTAAATACTGCTGGCCCGTCGATTCTGGCGACGCCGCCAGCGAGGAGGCCGCCCCATGATCCCGCTTTGGATTATCTTGGGCTATCTGGCCCTGCTATTGCTGTTGGGAATTTTTGCCAGTCGCTTTTTTCGAGGTACCTCGAGCGACTATATGGTCGCAAGCCATTCGATAGGGCCGTTCCTGTTGTTAATGTCGATCTTCGGCACGACGATGACGGCATTTGCTTTGGTCGGATCAACCGGCGAAGCTTTTAAGGAAGGCATCGGCGTTTATGGCATGCTGGCTTCTTCGAGCGGGATTATTCATTCGCTCTGCTTCTTCGTGCTAGGAGTCAAACTCTGGGACTTTGGCCGGCGTTATGGCTATCGGACACAGATCCAGTATTTTCGCGATCGACTCGATAGCAACGGGATTGGTCTGCTGCTGTTTCCTATTCTTGTCGGATTGGTGATTCCCTATCTCTTAATTGGCGTGATCTCCAGCGGCGTGGTAGTACAAACGATGACCGTGGGTGCGCTTCCCGAATGGTTTCCCGACACCAAGGGAGGTTTACCTTCGCAGTGGGGCTCGTTGCTAATCTGTATCGTGGTGCTGGTTTATGTGTTCCTGGGCGGAATGCGCGGCACGGCTTGGGCAAATGCCTTTCAGACGATGGTATTCATGGTGTTGGGGGTTGTCTCCTTTGGTGTAATCGCCCACAAGTTGGGCGGGCAGTAAAACCTTTGGGACAATCTTCGTTTACTCGGCGAGTCGATCCCCGCCGAAAAAGCGACACGCATCGCCATGTCGAAGACAAAGTTTTTTACTTACTTGCTCGTGCCTCTCTCGGTAGGCATGTTCCCACATTTATTTCAGCACTGGCTCACCGCAAAGAACGCCAATAGCTTTAAGTTGCCCGTTGTCGCCCACCCGGTTTTCATCATGATTATCTGGGTGCCCTGCGTGCTGATTGGTGTTTGGGCAACCACAGATCTGGCAACCATCCCTCCACCTCTGCAAGGCAAACCGAACGCCATCTTGCCGTTTTTGGTCAAATCCCAAGCAGGCCCTTTGCTTGGCGGCTTTCTGACTGCGGGAATTCTGGCGGCGATCATGTCATCGCTCGATAGCCAGTTTTTGTGTCTGGGCACGATGTTTACAAATGACATTGTGGGACACTACTTCGATCGCGATGCGCCCGACAAACGCCAGATCGCCTTGGCCCGGGGATTTATTATTGCCGTAGTTGCGGTGACGTATCTGCTCAGCCTACTCAAACCACCCAGCGTTTTTGCCTTGGGCGTATGGTGCTTTAGTGGTTTCTCGGCGCTGACCCCGCTAGTGTTTGCGGCTTTGTATTGGAAACGGCTTACCAAGTGGGGCGCTTATGCGTGCGTACTTGCTGCTGCAGGAGCCTGGGGGTATTTTTTCAGCGATGCAGTTAGTAGAGCTGTCGAGGCGGGCAATCCCGGGCCGATCCGAACTTACACGCTCAATCTGACCCTCGGCGGCGAAACCTATCAGCTCATGCCCGTTGCGGCAATCTTTTTGGCTTCGCTCGTGGCGATGATTGCCGTCTCGCTGGTGACACGACCACCGAGAGATGAAACTTTGGATAAGTTTTTTGGTGGTTGAAGTAGGTACGTGGTTCTTCGTCGTAGCCGATGGCGCTAACGCGTGTTTTTATTCCGCAATCCGTATTCCGAATTCCGCACTGTGAAGATCGCTTACTTAGCCGCTGGAGCTGCCGGAATGTATTGCGGCAGCTGTCTGCACGACAATACCTTGGCGTCAGCACTATTAAAGCGGGGGGAGGATGTGGTGCTGGCACCGATCTACACCCCGATTCGTACCGATGAACCCGATGTCAGCCAACCTCGCGTGTTTTATGGCGGCATCAACGCTTTTCTGCAACAAAAGTTTCGCCCCTTTCGACATACTCCGCGTTGGCTGGATCGCTGGTTCGACCACCCTGCGTTGTTTCGTTTGATCGCGAAACGCGGCGCAAGTGTCGATCCGGCCAAGTTAGGCGATATGACCGTCTCGATGTTGCAGGGCGAAGAGGGAAATCAGCGCAAGGAACTCACCCGGCTTGTCGATTGGCTGCTGGAGGAGATTCAGCCCGACGTGGTGCATCTGTCCAATTCAATGATGCTCGGCTTAGCTCGGATGATCGCCCAGCGATGTGGGCCGCCGGTAGTCTGCTCGCTGTCGGGAGAAGATATTTTTCTGGAAAAGCTTCGGCCTCCATACTACAAGCAAGCGCGGCAATTACTGCGGGAACGTTCTGCCGATGTGAATGCATTCGTCGCGCTAAACCGGTATTACGCCGATTTCATGGCCGATTACTTGGCGGTCGATCCTGCGAAGGTGCGTGTCATTCCCCACGGCCTGCTGATCGAAGGGCATGGAACTCGTGTCGAGACAAATCCTAGTGAAGTCGCACGCATTGGTTTTTTGGCACGTGTTTGTGAGGACAAAGGGCTGCACCTGCTCGTCGAAGCTTGTGAGCTGCTCGCCAATCGCTCCGATCTACCACCAGTCGAGCTGCATGTAGCCGGTTATCTGGGCAGCGGAGATCGACAATACCTCAAAAAGTGCCAACAGGCGGGTCGGTTGACCTACCATGGCGAGCTCGACCGTGACGAAAAAATACGCTTTCTGCAGTCGCTCGCAGCGTTCAGCACACCTACGGTTTACCGCGAGAGTAAAGGACTTCCCACACTCGAAGCCCTGGCCAATGCCGTGCCGGTCGTCATGCCAGCCCATGGCACGTTTCCTGAATTGCTACAAGAGACAGGGGGCGGATTGCTTTGCGAGCCGAATAATCCAGCCGATTTGGCCTTAAAACTTGCCGAATTGCTCCAAGATCCCAAACGAGCCCACCACATGGGACTTGCCGGCCAGCAGGCGATTCACGCTCGATACCACGCCGACGAGATGGCACAGCAAACCATGACACTCTATGAGGAACTCCGTAAAATCTGAGGGAACAACAACCGGCATACAATCCAGTACAATCGGAGGGTCAACCGAAAATTGTAACCGGCCTTACTTCCTCACGATGCCCCTGGCCATGCCCAATCATCCTAGCAACGAAATTTCGCCCCCCGAGAGCGAACAAAAATATCGCAGACTCGTCGAAGATTTGGCTGGCGACTACATCATCTATACACACGATCCCGGCGGACAGATTACTTACGTAACCCCCTCGGTCCAAAACATTCTGGGAATTCGGCCAGAGTCGATGGTCGGGCGCAACTGGCGAGACTTTGTGAGCAAATACTTTCGCGGTCGCGAAGGAGCGGAAACTGCCGAGGCAACCCCAAGAGGGACTTTCCAAAAATTCACGATCGGGGTTCGTCACGCCGATGGCGGCATCCGATCGATGAAAGTGCAGCAGCGTTGGCTGCTGGGTCCAAACGGCGAGTACCTCTCCATGGAAGGCATTGCCCAAGACATCACCGACCTAAAACTTGCCGCCGAATCTATTCGTAAAAAGGAAGCCCATCTGGCCCACGTCTCGCGGCTGGCAACAATGGGTGCCCTGATGGCCAGTATCGCGCATGAAGTGCATCAACCGTTGCACGCGGCTAAAACCTTTGCCGAGGCAGCTCGCCGGAACCTCGAAGCCGGGCATCCCGAAGGAATCGTCACAGCCATCGACTGCACTAAAGAGATTTCCGAAGCAATCACTCGCACTGTAAAAATTATTCGCCATCTACGAGCATTTACCAGTGCGAAACTGGCGGAGTTGGAACTTCTGGATATCAATAACGTGGTCCAGGAGGCAGCCGAGATTATTGCCTACGATACGAGCCGGGCTGGTGTGAAGATTCGTTTCGACTTGTCTGACGAGCCTTTGCCTATCCAGGGAGACCGCATGCAACTTGAGCAGGCCTGCATCAACCTACTAATCAACGCCCATGAAGCAATGAACAAGACGCCGATCAATCAGCGCGAGGTCTTAGTTTCCTCTCAGAACAACGGCCAAGACGCCGAGATCTCTTTTCGCGACATGGGGTGTGGCGTCGATCCATGCAATCAGGATAAAATGTTCCATGCTTTTTATTCAACCAAACCGAACGGCATGGGAATGGGACTTTCGCTCTGCAAGAGCATTGCGGAAGCCCATGCTGGTAAAATACTGGCCCAAGGTAATGAAGGGGTAACCAAAGAGGGGTTGGGAATGACGTTTACTTTCTCGTTGCCTCTTTCGAAAACGACCTCGAAAAAGTCCTTGCCATGAATACGAGAGTCATGAGTGACGAATCAAATAAGGACGACGCGAAGATCTATGTCGTCGACGACGATCAACAATCGCGCAAAGCGGTTCTTACGTTGCTGCAAGCCATGGGAGTCCCAGTCGAAAGTTTTGCCTCGGCCGAACAGTTCTTAGAGGCCTACGATGGCCATCGACCTGCTTGCCTCCTGACCGACGTACGGATGCTTGGCATGAGCGGCTTGGAACTGCAGGAACGATTAAACGAACTAGGGATCACGATGTCGGTGGTCGTGCTGACTGCTTTTGCTAGCACACATACCACAGTTCGCGCGATGCGAAACGGCGCTCTGACGCTCATGGAAAAACCTTGCGACGACGACGAGCTTTGGGACGCAATTCGTATGGGCTTGGCTACGGACCTTAAGAATTGGGTAGCAGATAAAAAACGCGCAGAAATGCAGCAACGCATCGACTCTCTTACTTCCAAAGAACGGCAGGTTCTCGATTACATCGTCGCCGGCGACGCCAACAAAGTGGTCGCCCGCAAGTTGGATGTTAGTGTTCGCACCATCGAGAATCACCGCCATAAGATTTTCCAAAAAATGCGAGCCGACTCTCTGGCTGAGCTCGTGAGAATGGCTTTAGCGGCTGGAAGTGCCGACCGTAGCGATTCTTAGCACCTTCTTGCAGTTGCCGCTCCGTCTGGTGGTTGCGGTTCTTGACCACAAAGCCCAGGGATTGCAATCCCTGGGGCCTTGCGGCTCCCCGCAATCGTTTCTCGGTTTTTGCGGATACTCCATCAGTCAGGGGCTTCTAGGATAGGACGTAATTAGTTGCCGCGGCGATATCACCGCACGTTTTATTGTTTTTATAGGTTGATCATTTTTTCGAAACTTTTCTTGGAGTAGCAGTCATGACTGAAAGCAAGATCCCCCTCAAACCGGTTGTGTATGTTGTCGACGACGATCCGCAAGCCTGCCGAGCTGTCGCAGAGTTAGTTCATAGTTTTGGACACCAAGTTCGCATGTTTGAGTCGCCGGTCGACTTTCTTGAGTCGCTAGATGAAAATCGACCTGGTTGCGTTGTTCTTGATATGCGTCTGCCCGATTTGAATGGCATGGAAGTACATCAACGGCTGCTGCAAAGAAGTGTCGCGTTGCCTGTAATCGTGCTAACCGCTTATGCCGACACGCCGATGACCGTTCGTTCCCTACGGAAAGGTGCAATCACGGTGTTAGACAAACCCTTCCGAGACGACGAATTGTGGAACTACGTCCAGGAAGCACTATTAAAAAGTGAAAAAGATCATCATCGCCAACAACATCAATCTTCCTTGGAGAGCCGGTTGAAAAAACTGGCACACCCGGATCGCGCTGTGCTGCATCTCATGTTGCTGGGCAAGAAGAACCGGGCGATTGCCAAGCGATTGGATGTCAGTCTGCGGACCGTCGAGAATCGGCGTCGACGCGTATTCGAAATCATGCGGGCCGACTCTGTGGCACAACTGACACGCATGGTTGTGGAATATGAGCACAACTTGGTCCCGATGACCGACTCGCATGATTCCTGGCTCGGTTTGCCATTTGATCGAATGACCTGCTAAACAACAGCGAGCCCTGCAGGGGCAAAAAATGGCAGCCCAGGCCGGCTGTCCCAGATTTCCTTGCCGGGCTTGGCGGTTTTTTACGACTTGGCAATCCTCCTGAGCCCAGCCCGGGAAGCCTTGTTTCGTGCAGACAATTGGCTACAATGTGGGGCCTGCTACGTGCTGTACCACTCTTTCCTCATTCCCGAGACGATTAAAAAGAATGTTCGGAAAACGAAAAACCACGAAGAAAATTGCCAAGAAGGACCCCGTTTGTGTCGATGGCGTCCGTCCACGTCCAATGTTTGTGGACTACAAAGACCTTGACCTTTTGGCCAAGCTGACCAATCGACATGGTCGGATTGTGAGTCGGCGCAAGACAGGTTGTGCCGCATCGAGCCAGCATGCGGTATCTAGGGCGATAAAGCGGGCCCGGTTTATGGCTCTGCTTCCTTATGAAGGAAACTGATCGCCGAAGCTTAGGCAATCGGCAGATAGGAATTTACCTTCATAACCCGACGCGTTACGCCGGGTTCCGATTGGTAGTTTTTATCTGTCATTCGCCTTACCATGAGGACCGCGAGCCTGTGACGTACCTCCTGCCCCAACAGCCTTCCTCCCTCTAAAGCCTCCCGATGGCCGAGCCTTTTCGCACGACACGTATCGTCGAATTCCACGATACGGATATGGCCGGCATCATGCACTTTGCCTCATTCTATCTTTACATGGCATCGGCTGAGCATGAACTTTTCCGCTCGCTTGGCCTGAGCTTGTGTTCGAATAACGATCAGTCGCTGACTTTCCCGCGTGTCTCTGCCTCTTGCGATTTCAAGTCTCCTGCCCGCTGCGAAGAGATTCTCGATATCGCGGTGAGTATCGTACGACTTGGCACAAAGAGCCTGACGTTTCGTTTCGACTTTACGCATGATGGCCGCGAGGTTGCCTCGGGCCAAATCACCAGCGTCTGCTGTCATGTGGATCCCAACGAACCACTAAAATCGGTGCCGATTCCCGCAGAGATGGCTGAGAAGTTACAGTCGTTTCTTACCTAGTGCTGCGTGGCAGCACGGCTGGCTGGAGCTTTGACTTGCCCATCGAATCACCAGTTCCCTACCTTGTCGAACTGACTCTGAATCTCGCCGTGGGGCTGGAGAAGCTTGAGGATTCTGAACGCACATGTCACCAGCAGCGATTCTTGTCGCAGCAGCTTCCCGATGGAGGTTTTCCCGGCCGCGAGGGTGGCAGCGACCTGTACTATACCGCATTTGCTTTGCGAGCCATCGCTTTGTTAAGTGAACCAGACGCCAATTTTGCACAGCGCGTCGCAAACTATTTAATCGAGCTAACCAAGACCTCTCTTAGCGTGGTCGACACAATTTCGTTGATTTTTGCAGCAAGTTTACTAGAAACTTGGTCTGGAATACGCGTTTTCGCAGCTGATTCTGACGCTTGGGTGCATACGACTGTCGAGTCTTTCGAACGACTCCGACGTCCCGATGGGGGCTATGCCAAGACCAACGAAGGCCATGCCAGCAGCACCTACCAGACTTTTTTAGTTGCTCTAGCGTACCAACTTCTTGAGAAACCTTTGCCCGACCCCCAAAGAACTGGCGAGTTTATTTTGGGTCAACAACGCGATGATGGAGGATTCATCGAAATTGGCGCCATGCGACGCAGTGGCACGAATCCGACTGCCGCAGCCATTGGCGCACTCCGAGTTCTTCAATCACAGACCAAGCAGGAGTTGCTCACCACGACGATCAAGGAAAATGTCGCTCGTTTTCTCGCTGAAATTGTAAGCGACGAAGGCGGCTATCGGGCCAACCTGCAAATACCGTTTGCCGATCTGTTAAGCACCTACACGGCATTGCAGACGCTCCGCGACATGGGATATTGGAACCAAGTCGCGCCCGGCACGGTATTGCAATTTGTAAGATCTTTGCAAGACTCCGAGGGTGGGTTTCGCGCTGCCGCATGGGACGATGCGGTCGATGTCGAGTACTCTTTTTATGGAATGGCTACGCTCGGGCTATTGCTAGCGGGCATGTGACAAGCAAGGTGGGTGCAGCGTTAGCGAAACCCGCCATGCCTTCGTTGGTATGATCCGCAATCGCTATACACCCCCCCAACCCCCAACCCTCAACCTCATGCCTCTACTATCTGCTCAAGGCATTTCAAAATCGTATCCCACGACGGCGGGCGCATCCCTGAAGGTCTTGGAAAACATCTCGCTTGCGCTCTCCGCTAGCGAGAACGTCGCGATCATGGGTCCAAGTGGCTCGGGAAAAAGCACTCTGCTTTCGATTCTCGGTACGCTCGAACACGCAACTTCGGGTCAGATTACGATCGATGGCGTGGACCCTTTTCAATTGGCAGAACCTGAACTGGCAGCTTTTCGCAGCAGGAAAATCGGTTTTGTTTTCCAAGACCACCACCTTCTACCGCAATGTACCGTGCTAGAGAACGTGCTCGTCCCTTACCTTGCTGAAGGCAAAGCGGGCCACGAAGAGGTAGCCCATGCCAGCGAACTACTTGATCGAGTCGGTTTGGCCGATCGCAGTCTTCATCGGCCGGCTCAGCTCTCAGGCGGCGAACGACAGCGTGCCGCGCTGGCTCGGGCCCTGGTTCGCAGTCCCAAAGTCTTGTTAGCCGACGAGCCAACCGGCAACCTCGATAGTACAACCGCCGAGTCTATCGCCGAGTTATTGCTTGAATTGCAACAGGAAACCGCTGCGGTGCTAATTGTGGTTACTCATAGTAACCAGTTGGCGCAAAAACTGCAGAAACGGTTGGTGATCGAACAAGGTCATCTCAGCGAAGCCGGCGGCTAGAGACGCTATTCAATAGTCGTACCAAACGCCGAAGCCGACTTTCTGTTCGCTGTCGTTAAAAAAGGAAAATTGGTCGTTCTTTCCGTTGTAATATTCAACACCCGTACGAAACATGCCGCTCGAAGGAGATCCCCGCCAAGCCCAGCCAGCTTGAATAACGACATTTCCACCGTAGTTGACCTCTTCTCGCAAGTGCGCGTTGATGGCCGCAAAGGGCTGTCCGCGGGGCCCCGTCGCCCCATCGGGCGCGAAATCGACTCCGAAGAGAAATTCCCATTGTTCCGAAATGTCGGAAGCAAATGCGTAGCCTGCTTCGGTATACACGCGCCAATGTTTCCGCGGCGAAAGCGATATCCCCCAGACAAGTGCGTTGCGACTAAAATTCAGCCGATTGAAGCCGGGATTTTTTAACAGAAATTCGTCGCCAACATGCGAGCTCAGGTGGTAGTAGGCAAATTTGACTTGGTAGAAGGAGTCGCCCCAAGTGATTGGAATGCCAAAGCGAAAGTCCGACGCTATCACATCCCTGTTTTCGTCGTTATCAAGTCGCACCAAGCCAGCTCCCTCCATGCCTAACTGCCAACCGACTGGACGGCCGTTCTGCTCGCCCCCATAACGCAAGACGCCGACTTGCCCTCCCAACGTAATATCCCAAATGTTGCCTTCGCCTCGATCGTTATTCCAAACTGACCGGAATCGAGACTCCTTGGCGCTGGCTAAATAAGGCCGATAAATCAGTCCCTTCGGCATCAAGGTCCATTGGTTCTGATCGCTCTCACGACAAGGTTTGCAGATGGGTTGATTGTAGGGCTCAAAATTTTGGTAGTCCCCTGTCCCATCAAGGTCGGGCCCAAGCTCGATCGCTTCTGCCAACACCGCTTGTATTTCTTTCGAGACCATAACACCTTCTGGCTCTCGACTGGTCGTACCAGAATCGCGGTAAGCCAACGCAGTCTGCTGCGCTGCAAGTGCAGTCAGACTGATTAGTAGTGAAGTCCTAACCAAGTGGTAAAGCAGGATCATGTCAGACCGGCAAAGGTGCAAAGTCGTGATAGAGCGTGATAGAAACGTAGCGATTGCTAGCAACCGCACGTATCACAAAAGGGTCCGGCTACTGACGGGGTAGTAGTCGGGATGTATATCTTCTCTCATCGGCATTATCGAGTGGATAACCAAAATCGGAATGTTCGAAAGAACCTGCAATTTACGGGAAAAAATATCGGTCCGCGAAGCCAGGAAGAATATTCGGGTTGCCGATGACAGCACCGATCGATCGTATTGTGAGACTGCTCAGCCTGGGCAGAGGCTAACGATTGTCGCCAAAGCTGCCATCCGAGTTATGCGTCGATATGAATAAGCTCGATGCTAAGGTAAGGCGAGCTTCTGTCTCAAATCATGCAGTCTGCTACTCTCATTTGTCCAGGATGGTAACGATGGATTATTACCGATTGAATTACCTTGCAGTTGTGTTGGTCTGTTTGACGGTCGGGACGGCAGAAGGCCAGTCGCTCGGAAGATGGCGCATGCCAAGCACGCCTGCCCAATTCTTTGGCTATGGCTATGGCCCTGGCCATCACGCTCCGATGGTCCGAATGCCTAGCTGCACCCCGCAGTCGGTCCAGCGACTTGATGTCGTTTATCCACGGAGCTGCCAAGGGCATAGCGGATGTGGCAGTGCTGCTCAGCCTTGCGCGTACAGAATCGCCCCAGCCCCGCAACCGTTTTACGGAGGTGAAGGTGCTGTGATGCAGCCCTTGCAGAGCTGTCCTTGCAACTATTCGCACGATCTGTTCTCTGCTCCAGCCAATCCTGTCGCTCCCACGGCCCAACCGCTAGAATTTCCCGCAGTGCCGAGCGAGCCAACGACAGAGCTATTGACGACTCCTGAGAACTAGAGTTTTCTTCCTGATGATGCCGCATGTTGTAACAACGATAGCCATTGGTACCTTAGTCGCGTTGGGTGCAGGCTGGCTGTGGCGACGTTGGCGAACGGCTCAGCAGCAGGCAAAGCAGCAATTGGCTATTCTGCTGTTCGACGAGAAGCTCGGCGAATTGCAAATCGAATTTCTCTCGGCAGCTTCAGCAACCGGCAAACCTCGTGGTCTGCGCTGGAAACAGAGTGACCTTGGCGAAACAAGATTATTTGCCAAGGATCTTGCCAGCGGGGAATTGATCGCGCTCGTCGGAGCCACGATCAGCTTTGAGGCCATCGCCGGGGGCGATATGGAAGACGTCGAAGCGGTTGGCAATCTGCGGTTCGCGACTGCGATCTTTGCCTATCGTCGAGGAAAATGGACAACTGACGGGCGAGTCGTTTTCAACCTCGAACCGGCCCAGGCATTGGAACGTTTTCAGGACAGCTTAGTGCCGTGCCAAGTCGGCTAGACTTCTGGTACAAACGCGTAGAGCCAACGGTCGATCACTTTTCCATCCTTCACAGCGCTGCGGCGCAATGTGGCTTCCAATTCGTAGCCTGCCTTTTCAAGGACGCGAGCGGAAGCGGGGTTCCACTCGAATACACCCGCCTCGATCCGTTGGAGATCGAACTCTTGGATGCCATACTGAGTGATCGCCACCACGGCCTCGCTAGCAATCCCACGCCCCCAAAAAGGTTCGCCTAGCCAGTATCCCAATTTAGCTACATATCGCTCAATATCCTCTCGCATTCGCACTCCAATTCCACCGACTGCTTCTCCCGACACTTCAATCGCAAATTTAGTCTCGGGCGTTTGTTCGAGCGCTGATACGATAAATTCTCGCGCATGTTTCTCAGTATAGGGGTAGGGAAACAGGTCACGGAGATTCCGCGATACGTTTCGGTTATTCGCATACCGGGGCAATACCGCCGCGTCTTCCGCTCGCCAGGAGCGGATATTGCATTCTTTCAAAGAGAGTTGCATCGACTTGTTATCACTTGCGCTGAATTAGAGACGGTGAGAAGTGCTATCACGAGTGAGAGGGAGCACGTTTTCCAAGACGAGTTCAAGTCCAAAAAGTTCGCGCATTTTCCCTGCTGACTCAATTTCTATTTTACTCAAAGTGAAAACCGCCAAGGACGCCAAGAGCGCCAAGGGGCTATTTTTGCAGAACCAACAAGGAGTTTTCCTCTTTGCTCGTCAATCATACTTTACAAGGCGGGTGTCAGGATTTTCTCCGTTGCCTTGGCGTCCTTGGCGTCCTTGGCGGTTTGTCTTTTCAGTTTGAGTAGTTTAGTAAGCCAATTCACAGACACCATACTTCCCCCCAAATTAGACTCCTCACCATTGCTTAAATAGGATTCGCTCTAGATTTATATCTCACCAGCAAAATAAGGTGTCCGATGACTTTGGTTTTTATTGCCTTCGCCGTGGCGGCCCTCGCCTATGCCAATGGGGCAAACGATAACTTCAAGGGCGTGGCCACGCTGTTTGGGAGTGGCACGACCAAGTACCGCGGCGCACTGGCTTGGGCCACCGTGACCACCCTCCTTGGATCGCTAGCAGCCGTTTTTTTGGCAGGCCAATTAATCAAAGCATTCAAAGGAAAAGGGCTTGTCGACGAAGTTCTCGTAGCAGACCCGACTTATGTCGCGGCCGTTGCCATCGGGGCCGCTGTTACCGTCCTGCTGGCGACACGCGTCGGGATGCCAGTCAGTACGACTCATGCCATGATTGGCGCGCTGATTGGTTCAGGCCTGGCGGCCAATTCTTCGATCGATACCGCGGTTCTTGGCGACAAGCTCCTCAAACCGCTATTGATTAGCCCTTTTATTGCCATGGGGGCCACCTTGCTCATTTATCCGGTGTTGAGAAGCTTTCGTAAACGCTTGGGGGTGGCCGAGGAGTCGTGTATCTGTGTCGGCAACCAAGTCTTGGAAACGGTGCCAGCGGGATGTACGCCTCTGGCGATCGTCGAGAAAATTGACCATTGGAGCGTCTCGACCGGATCCACGGCAACATGCACGAGCCGTTACACGGGGCAAGTTTTGGGAGCCGAAGCAGCAGTCGTGCTTGATAAGATGCACTTCTTATCAGCCGGTGTGGTGAGTTTTGCTCGGGGCCTAAACGATACTCCCAAAATTGCAGCCATGCTGCTGGTCGCTCCTGCGTTTTCTGGTTTCGCAGCCTGTGCGGCTGTCGGCTGTGTGATTGCCGTGGGCGGTCTAGTAAGCGCTCGACGTGTGGCCGAGACAATGAGCCAGCGGATCACCAAGTTAAACCACGGCCAAGGTTTTACAGCGAATGCTTTGTCAGGTTTGATTATTATCGGGGCCAGTAAGTTAGGCATGCCCGTCTCGACGACCCATGTGAGCTGTGGCGCGCTGTTCGGCATTGGCGCTGCGACCGGTGCCGCCCGTTGGAAAACCATCGGCACCATCTTCGTCGCTTGGATCACGACCCTGCCGCTGGGCGGCCTGCTAGGCTACGGTAGCTTTCTCGCCATCCAATCGGTCCAAGGCTGAAGACGAGTGGTGGGAGCGTCCCACACTATAAATCGTCGCCCTTGTTCGGTGTGCGCTCTTCCATTTGCATAAACAGTGGATTGTGAACGTAGTGTAGCAAGGAGGCTCGTCTCGGGCGAACTTGGCCGCGGATAAGGTGAATCGACGAGACACCACTCTCCCATGTAAACTGGACTGGATCGACGGTTTCGCTTGTAGGCTGGCCGTGCTTGTTGGTGACCGCTTCGCGCACCACATGAAATGATTCGGTATCGAAGAAGGCCGTAATGCGAAACAGTCTTTCGTCGAGAAACTGATAGAGCAGCAAGTCGGTGCTGACACCAGCGACGGTGGGCGATTGTTTTTCTGCGGGCAGATCGACTCGGGCATGAATAATGCCACATTGACTGTGCCAGCGTTCCACGAGCAGCCACTCGATGGGTTGTCCAGGCGATTCACTTGAACACCAGGGTAGCGGCAACCCTACACCACTCGTTTTGCGAGCGTATTTTTTCTTGAATTCGCTGAGCGGCATCCCTAACGGATCGCCCTTTAGCTCAAAAACGGCTTGAGGAGTCAGACAGGAGCTAGAATCCGATCTGGCTTGGTCGACGCCTGCTGCGATTCGTCCGATATTGGTCAATGCCCGTAGTTTTTTCGCATCGTCCATATCGTTCGTCGAGTAAATACGTACTTTCGCATTAGCGAGCGTGTGCAGCTCGTACTCTTTCGACTCGGGAGTATCGAATAGAACCAACACAGCGCTTCGGCCTCGGCCAGACAATTCATTGACGATTTCGTCTGGCGAAGCTTGGGAAAGTGACACCGAAGATGCCTGTGTCGAATGGGGAGCGCGCATAAGCACCGTAAAAGACTTGTCGCATTGAGGACACTTAGCCTGTTTTCCCGCAAGTTCATCGCTGACGCGGAGCAAGGCGTTGCATTCAGGGCACTGCAACTCAACAATCATTATGTTTCGATAATCCTTGTTGCACGTTCGCATGACGCCGACATTTGAATGCCGGTGACAGTCGGTTCAAAGCAATGGCTTTCGACCCAATTGTCGACGCCAGTTGGAAAGGTGTCCCAGATGTGAAGCTTCGTGCGTCGTTATAAGATGTCCCAGCAAATCGCCAGTTGTGGGGAGATTTTCTTGCAGAAACCTGAACGGCAAAGGATTGGGTTTCTGTAGAGTCTCGGGCGAAACGTCGCGGCTGACCGACTCAACCGCCTTGTGTCCGGCGGCATAGGCATCCCACATCTCTTGCTTGCTTGGGTAAGGATGTTTCTGCGACAAGGCCTGCGACCGAGGGCCAAACTCTTCGTGCCACTCAGCTGGCAAACGTTTATCGAGCCCCATCATCTGTAAAGCGTAGTCGGTGCAAATCGCCAAGTGGCCTAACAACCAGGCAGGAGGATTGATGTCCGGCGACGGCTGCTCAAGCATGTCCTCTTCGCTGATATCAGAAAAAAGACTCTGGCAATAGGCAAAATTAAAAGCGTATAGCGTACGAATCGTATCATTCATAAGAGCCTCGCTTGAAGAACAATTTCAGTACTTAGGCGATCGGCAAATAGGAATTTACCTTCATAACCCGACTACCTTCATAACCCGACGCGTTAGCGAGGGATAAGCCGGTATCCGCTGCATCCCTCGCTAACGCGTCGGGTTTCGATTAGTAAGTTTTCATCCGCTGCTCGCCTTAATCATCCAACAGCTTCCGCAGCACGGTCTGCAGGATGCCGCCGTTACGGTAGTAGTCAAGTTCCACTGGCGTGTCGATGCGTACGATTGTGGTAAACTCTTTTGTGCTTCCGTCTGCCGCGGTGGCGGTGGCTGTCAGTTTTTGTTGTGGCTCGAGGTTGTCGTCCAGACCGTTGATTTGCAGAGTCTCTTCGCCAGTAAGACCGAGCGACTGCCAAGTGACGCCGGCTTCAAATTCCAGCGGCAATACACCCATCATCACCAAGTTGCTGCGATGAATACGCTCGTAGCTGGCAGCGATGACCGCTTTGACGCCCAGCAAGAAAGTCCCTTTAGCAGCCCAGTCGCGGCTACTGCCCGTGCCATACTCCGCGCCGGCGAGGACGATCAGCGGAATGCCTTCTGCTTGGTACTTCATGGCCGCGTCGTAGATCGACATCGTCTCGCCATCGGGCAAATGTCGCGTGACGCCGCCCTCGGTGCCAGGAGCTAACTGGTTGCGAATGCGAATATTCGCAAAGGTGCCCCGAGTCATCACCCGGTCGTTACCACGACGACTGCCATAGCTATTGAAATCGCGGGGCTCGACGCCAGCCTCCTGCAAAAATTTGCCGGCCGGACTGTCTCCCGCAATCGCCCCCGCAGGAGAAATATGATCGGTCGTGGTTGAATCGCCAAGCAGTGCCAAGCAACGCGCGCCGGCAATCGGAGCAATCGGATCCACCTCGCGTTTCAACCCAACCAAGAATGGTGGTTCCTGGATGTAAGTGCTCTGGTCGTTCCAACTATAAAGTTCTCCGCCGGTGAGTTCGATGGCATTCCATTTTTCGTTCTGTTTCCAAACATTGCCGTACTGTTTCTGGAACATCTCGGGCAGCACGCAAGCATCGACTGCATTCTTAACTTCTTCATGCGTCGGCCAAATATCCGCCAGCATCACCGCCGCGCCGCTGGCGTCTTTGCCTAGGGCCTCTGTCGTAAGATCGATGTCAGTGGTCCCCGCCAGTGCATAGGCGACCACCAAGGGCGGGCTGGCCAAATAGTTGGCCTTCACAAACGGGTTGATCCGACCCTCAAAATTGCGATTGCCCGACAGAACGCCCGAGACGATCAGATCGGCCGACTGGACTGCCTTCAAAGCCGGTTCCGGCAGCGGGCCGCTGTTGCCAATGCAGGTCGTGCAGCCGTAGCCGACCGTTTGAAAACCGATCGCGTCGAGATCTTTGTCGAGTCCAGCTTTCTCAAGATAGTCGGTCACCACACGCGAGCCAGGAGCAAGGCTCGTCTTTACATGCGGGGGAACATCGAGGCCCTTTTCAACGGCCTTCTTCGCCACCAACCCCGCGGCAACCATCACCGAGGGATTGCTCGTGTTGGTACAACTCGTAATCGCCGCGATGGCAACGGCTCCGTGGGTAATGGTCGACGAGTGGCCATTGTCCTCTACTTGAGCCGATTTTTTCAGCGCCGCATCGTTGAGTGCAAAACCTTGCGGGCCAACCGGCGCTCTTAGCGAATCGTTGAACGACTGCTTCATCTGCGAGAGAGTCACCCGATCTTGCGGGCGTTTTGGTCCCGCGAGACATGGCTCAACGGTCGACAAATCAAGCTCGACCGTCCGGGTGAACGCTGGCACAGGCGTGGCATCGGTCCGGAACAAGTTCTGCTCTTTGGTGTAGCGTTCGACCAATTGGACTTCGGCTTCGGTGCGACCGGTGCGGCGAAGATAGGCCAGCGTTTCCGAATCGATCGGGAAAAAACCCATCGTCGCTCCGTACTCGGGCGACATATTGGCAATCGTGGCCCGATCGGCAAGCGACATACTCGAAATGCCATCGCCGAAGAACTCGACAAACTTGCCGACAACTTTTTCTTTACGCAAAATTTCGGTAACCGTCAGCACCAGGTCCGTCGCCGTAGCCCCAGCAGGCAAACGGCCAGTGAGCTTCATGCCAACCACCTCGGGCATCAGCATATAAATGGGCTGCCCCAGCATAATGCCTTCCGCCTCGATACCGCCGACGCCCCAGCCAACAACCCCCAAGCCATCGATCATCGTCGTATGGCTATCGGTACCAACCAGCGAATCGGGAATCGCCACCGGCCCGGCGTGATCTTCACGCAGAAAAACACATTTCGCCAAATACTCAAGATTCACTTGATGTACGATGCCTGTGCCGGGTGGCACGACGCGAAAATTGTCGAACGCTTCTTGCCCCCAGCGGAGAAATTCATAGCGCTCGCGATTGCGGCTGAACTCAAGCTCGATGTTCAAATCGAGCGCGTCGTCCGACGCAAAATAATCGACTTGTACTGAGTGGTCGATTACCAAGTCGGCGGGCACGAGCGGGTTGATCTTGTTGGGATCGCCGCCTAGCCGCTGCATGGCGCTACGCATCGCTGCCAAGTCGACGACTGCCGGCACCCCAGTAAAATCTTGGAGCACGACGCGGGCCGGCTTGAAAGGAATTTCGACAGCTGCCGGGGCCGAGGCCTTCCAACCCGCCAGATTCGTCACATCTTCTTCGCTGACTACGTAGCCGTCGCAATTTCGCAGGCACGATTCCAACAAGACTCGAATCGAAAAGGGTAGCGAGTCAATCTTCGCAAGCCCTGCCGTTTCAAGTTTCGCAAGCCGATAGATACCAGCCGAGCCATCGCCGGTATCAAAAGTGTCGCGGGCTGCAAACGGGTCGGTCTTTAATGAATTGGCTGGCATGGTTTTTTCCCTGAAAATCAACGATTAAGCAGTAATTGTTGCGCCGAAACGCGGTAATAGGTAGCTCAGCCAGTTATCTTAGCCCGTTTCCCACATTTTGTCTGCGGGGTTTCGCCAATCTGCTGGCGTCGGTAACGTCCAGGAGAAAAAAGCACTGTCATGGCTAAATTTGCATTTTGAGATGAGCGCATACATTCAGCGCAACTACTCGAAGATAGTTTTTTTAGAACTCGTTGTCTAGAGACTGGAGGGCTGTGGGCACGGCTCCGT
>Ga0114931_10001206_pt1 | contig 32904 bp, 45 predicted proteins | sample 2SBtaG_FD_89579 | JGI IMG/M metagenome (GOLD analysis project Ga0114931, IMG submission 89579) | Deep subsurface microbial communities from Kolumbo volcano to uncover new lineages of life (NeLLi) - 2SBTROV14_V59a metaG | ecosystem: Environmental > Aquatic > Marine > Volcanic | place: Kolumbo...
AGTGGCGCTAACCTCAGTGGCGCTAACCTCAGTGGTGCTAACCTCTATGATGCTAACTTCCGAGGTGCTGACCTCTATGGTGCTAACCTCCGAGATGCTAACCTCCGAGGTGCTAATCTCTATGATGCTGACCTCAGTGGTACTAACCTCTATGGTGCTAACCTCCGAGGTGCTGAAATGCAAAATGTAAAATTCTATGGCAAGGGCGGTGGAAAAGTGTTGAAAAAAAGCCAGTTGTCTGCATTTTTAGGAGCATTAGGTTTTATTATTAAGTGGTAGGTTTAACCAACAAACATAGATGAAAAATAAAAACTCACTCAAAAAACAAGTAGCAGGCAACCACTACAAAAATATTCCAATCCAACCATGGGAGATAATCGACGCACATAATCTCAACTTCTACGAGGGTAACTGTCTAAAGTACCTTCTCCGACACCGGTATAAGAACGGCAAAGAGGACTTGCAAAAGGCAATCCACTATTTGGAGCATTTAATAGAGATTTATGATGAAGTGTGATATAATCAAATTAGCAAGTTTCTAGACAACAAAAAAGCCGGGAGCAAATGCCCTCGGCTTTTTTGTTTGCATGAAGAATTATGAGATGTCCCATATCAAAAGAATTATGAGATGTTGGTATCAAACCAATGCTCAAAAACTGTTTGATAATCGAATAATTCTTTCTTTTATTATACCAAAAAATCCGCCTTGTGCAAGCGGATCTTTTGGTATATCTGATAGTCGAGGTTCTATTCGTCTTCCTCGACATCTGCACCCTCTACTACGACCTCTTTTTCTTCTTCCATAGGTTTAAGGTTAGCTGATAATATTTGCTCCCACTCGGAGCACATGCGAGCCAATCATTTTGCTTCTGTTTTCGCGATGCCTGCTCGCATAGTGATGAAACCAAGACCCTCAAGAATCATCTGATTATCACCATTCATAAGACCGAGCGCAATCATCAAAAGCCCGATGATGTATGTCTTCTTCCCTTTAAAAAAATCGATTACTTTTGTCATAATATTATTTCTTCTTATTCCTAATAAAAGTTACGACCTGAAAGATAACTTTCCGTGCTATATCAATAACGGAAAGTGCCCTTTGTTTCACCTTAAGAACATCCAATACAAAGACATTCTCGTAGTGGTCTTCAAAACTCTGCGCGCCATAATATCCATTGTATGGATCAGTCGGCCGCCCATTCTCATCACACTTTTTCTCGCTCCAATGCAAGTGGTCGCCTCCACTAATGCCAGTGCTATCGCATCGCCCCATATATTGCCCGAGCTCCACTTCATCACCGTCTGCAAGTGCGCTCTCTTTCAAATGCCAAAACTTATATTTGAGATAGGTATCACCTACTTTATTTTTTGAAACCACATCAATCCCCTTCCCTCCGTTATTATCAATCTCATTCTTAACCCACCATCCACCTGCTTCCGGGCAATCCACCGGAAAATATAGTGGCTCTCCATGCCATGCTCCATTATCTTGCCCATTGTGTCCTTTCATTCCGAGCGCTGGGTAGAGTTTTGTTGAACCTACGGGACACGAATTAGGAAATACATTATGAAGAACTTGATACGGTACAAACACTCTGCCTTGACTATCTGTTTTCGTACACGCAAGGTTCTCGCCAAAGCTCTGGGTAAGGATATTTGTTTTTATTGGTCTATATATTTTCATGGTTACTTTATTTTAATGCGAGAAGCTAAAATCTCTTGCATTGTCTGCACCAACCAGCGCAAATCCTCGACTCCGAGATATCCACCAGAGGCGGTAATGGCAAGCGAAATGTATGAATCTCCGAAGAAGTTAAGCGCCACAAGCCCGAACACTACTCCCGAGAATGAGGCAATGATCGTCTGCACAAGAATATCAACAAAGTTCATTTTCCCTTTATCGACGACGAGTGCATGAACAACGCCTCCGAATACTGCGAATATTCCGTGCGCTATCATAGGATCTTTAGGAAAATGGTTAAGTGGCATAATATTATTTTTTCTTTTTCTTATATCCGTTTGCATAGATAACACGTGCTTGGCGCTGCGCCCCTGCTTTGGTTTTGTATACCTTTCCGCTCTTACCCCATTTCCACCCACCTTTTGTTTTATGTACCGGCATATGTTTATATATTATACCATATTAAGTGAATAAATCTCCTGTATCTTCTATTGGCAACTCAAACTCATCTCCCATATCAAGCCCTTTGAGTATCGTTGTGATACTGTCGAGCTTTCTATCTATCGTCATAGTTGTTTCCTCTGTCTGAAATCCTTGTTTCACGATTGAAAGTTTATATGGATTATAGTCAATAACTGCAGACCACTCATAGTTATTTACCGCCCAAGCCTCTGGACTGTATTCTTTCACTCTCACATACGGAATAATGATATAGGTGCTGGTAGCGTCGGGGGTAACCTGCCAATCTGCGTGAACAGTTAGAGTGTTTGAAGTATTGCCTTTCATAATTATTCTTCTCTGTCCTGCTCCTGTGCCTGAAGTAATGTAAATCTCTTTGAACCACCACTGGCTTGTTGTCCACGCCTTTGATGTATCAGTAATGGTATTGGTTGTTGCAGATGTTGCTGTACCTGTTTCCTGCCCGATATATCCCTCTGCTGTGGTTGTGTAAGAGAATATCTGTGTTCCGTTTGTATCGGTAAGAGTTACCGTTGCTCCTGATAATGCTGTGCCGTCTTCTTTTATCACCTTGAGAAGCATTGAGTAGGTTTCAAACATTTTAGTGTTCTGGTAAGTAAGATTATGCAATTTCCAACGAACTTTATTTCTATCGGCAAATACTCCCCAATTAGCGTCTACTTGGTCAAAAACAAAGCCATCTATATCATCTGTATTCCACGGATTGATTGGTGATGTGATAGCTGCTGAAAAATCATTGTTATGAGTGTAATCTCCCTTGTTTGTACTGTTCGGTCGTTGTGCAAAATTACCTCCAAAATTAACAATACCGTCATCAATCGCTCCTGGGGTTTCATTATGTGCTCCTTGTACTTTTGCTCCAATAACCGAGTTGTTATCACCAGAGAAACTAGACTGTCTAAAGCCCTCAAGGTAAGCGTCAATCACTCCTTGATTACTATCAGAACCAATACTCCCTCCCCAAAAGCCGTGGAAGTGGTCAGCAGTTCCTGTCGGCAAATGCTTGCAACGGATATGAGTATTGTAAAACTTCCCTTGATTATATCCAATGAAACACCCCGACATATCCCAATCCTTGCCTTCAAATATAAAGTCTGTTCCTTTCTGCACCTTATCACCAGTATATACTTCTCCGATAGTAATCGGTGAACGGATATTCGGTAACCAATTCTTAAAGAACACCACTGTTTCTTGTTTCGTAATTAAATTGGTCGTTCCAGACGTGTATAAGTTACATTCAAAACCATAAGAACTATTTGCCATTTTGTGCACCACTCCCCACTGTCCCATTGTCAACGTGTAATCAAAAGAACCTGTGCCTGTTACTGCTGTTACTTGTGTTTGATTGAGTGTCTTAAAATACTTCGTGGCATAATTAGTGCCATTCCCTGTAATGACAATATCTTCTGTTTGAGCAACATCTGCTATGTCTGTGCCGATTAGTCGCACCGTAGCATTTGTGAAACCTGTGTAATTGGCAATAGTAAGATAGAGGTCATTTCTTGCTCCACCTAAAACTTTATAATCAGCTGGTCTTAAATAATCCTCTGTTGTAATAGGCGAAGCGTCTGTTGTAGTAATCCCTGTGCGTGTATCAAGGTCAACCGTTCCTGCTTTATCAGCATTGTATAAATCATCAAGTGTAAGTGCTGTTTCTGCGTTTGAGGAAATAGTCAAACCGATTGCCTTGGAATTGGTCGTGGAATGTAACCCTCCGTTGGTAATGCTTGATACTGAGGTAATTCTTGCTCTTACAAACCAATTATAATAAACTGCTGAGCTAAAACCGTTATGCCCTGCAGTAGCGTTTAAGTAATTCTCCCAACCATCTGGTATCTCCCACGTTACTCTCTTAACTCCTGTATTTTGAAAAGCATTTGTCTGGTCTTTCACATTTGGTAACGGAGCCCAGCTTGCACCATAATTATAATTTACTGACCTATCAAAATAGCAATACTCCCATACAACGGTTAATCCTGTGGCAGTAATAGGCGTAGCAATGTCAAACTCTATGCCCTGATACTTACCATAGCTTCTTGTGTTCTGTGCAGAGAACATTAAGCAATCTCCTACAACTGCAGAAGTCGGGAAAAACTGATAAGAATTTACATTGGTACTTTTCAACAAAGTATATGTATCTGTTGCCAGCACATACTTAAAAACTGAGTACAAATCTTTTGGGTCCTTAAATGTGATTGCCATAAATCTCGTTTAATAATGCTTTCTTCTTTTTCAATTCCTCTTGCGTGTTATACAGTACAGGTTGCAAGTCGCTCCCGATATTATTTTGCACTGAATTTTGGATGTTCTGCGGTAGCCCTTGCGAGTCAGCAATAAGAGTGTCAATCTCTGTTTGAATACTCGCTACACTTGCCTCTAAATCAGCAATCTCTGCTTGGAGCACTGTAACGTCAACAACAGCAATCGGCTCATCATATGATTGTGCGTATATATTATTGTTTATTTTTATCCACATGTTTTTTGTGCTTAATCTTTTTCTTTTTCTTTTCTGCCTTTATTTTTTCAACCTTCTTTTCCTCATCGTCTATTTTCTTTTTCTGACGTATATCAAGCAACCCATCATGTTCGAGCAAATGCCGTGCTTGTTTTATATCAAATATATGCTTTTCGTCTGTATCAAGTTTTCGCATATTATCGTAATTCATAACCTAATAAATAAATATCTGCGGTCGCCATTCCTGCGTTGTCGGTGAATTTCAAATAAACCTTTTGCAATGAAGTGGTATCGATATAGGGATAATGAAGATTGACCATATAACTTCCATTCCTATTCTTGACCAATTTCAATGATGGGAATAACCCTAATTCGTCAAAGTTTGCGTCTGGATATATATCCAAATCCCAATCGGTTGAAGTGGTGGTAACTCGTATCCACTCAATCATTGCTTTATCAACCGCCCAATTCGTATCTGATAAAGTGAGATTGCCCTCTGCTTGCGTTAAAGCTTTTATGTAAATGAAGCGAGGGCTTCCTGCATCGTGCCAATTTGTACCGTCGCTGTATTCTAAAGCTACATTCGTTGAATTATAGCGAATACTGCCAGCACCATTTTTTGCGGTGTCAGAAGCGAGAACGAGTGTGCCTGTCATTGCATTATTACCTGCAACATCAAGATAATCCGTGGCGGTTTCGTACGCCATTGTGCCGAGTCCAAGAGATGTTGCAAGATCCGTGTATGACTTTTGCCCAAGATTTTTATTTGAATCTGATGTAAGTATATAGTTTGCCGAAGCTCCATTTATTGGCCGGCCGAGAACAAGACTTCCTCCACTCCCTGCTAACACATGGGATGACATACCAACGGATGCTAACTTCTTTTCAATATCCTCGATACCCTTGATCGCTTTTTTATCAAGACGATCATCATTCTGTAAAAGCTCGAGCGAGTTCCGGATTTCTTCCGGATCAAGGTCTTTGATATGGCCATCAGCTCCGTCTTTTCCATCTTTCGGGAATGGGAAATCCACGCCGGCAACCGGAGTCTTGCCCGGAGCCCCATTCTCTCCTCGTTCGCCTCGCTCCCCCTTGGGGCCTCGTTCCCCCCTATCTCCTTTCTCTCCCTTGACTGGTTTAGGTATAAGCGGAATGATAAGAGCACGCAATTCTTCCTCGGTCGGGCTGTCACCCTTTAATTTCCCAGAAACAAGAGCATTATGGATTGCTTGCACATCCTTCTCATTAACCGCAAACCGCTCTGCTAACGCTTGTATCATCTGCCCATGCTCGTCTGTGGTGGTTTCCAGCTCTTGTATCGCCTTAAAAAACGCAGAGTTCGGGTCTGCCATAACATGGAGCAACTTTTTCAGCTTTTTGCGTTTTTCTTCGTTAGATGGCATAATGGATATATGAAATATCTCTTTTTAGGACTCACGATATTCGGCATATTAGCATTTATTTTTGCGTTCCCTTTATTCGTTATCGCGGTTGTTTTGCTGTTAATATTACTTGGTGATTGATTTTGCTGATTTTTTTAACGCGTCCTCAAGTAATATACGCAACGCCTTCTGTTGGTATTTAACATCTGGAGCACCAGCGTTGAGAACATTTTTTACAATATCGCTCACACCTGTTCTGATTCCACCGATAAAACCTGTTTTCGGTATTGATTCAGGATTTAACTTCCTTAATTCCTCCGCAAAGTTGATCAAATCTTCTGCTTTTGCTCCCTTGTAACCTAAATCTCGCGCAAGTAGATCAGTTTGCTGTGCAACTTCTCGATATAATGGCGAACTTTGTGCTTCACCCATAAGACGACGCAAGTTTACTTTTGCAAATTCTGCTGGATCGCTAGTATTAACAAGTTGAACATTCGGTGCTTTTAATAATGTTTTATCAATAGAATTTTGTGTTGTTCGTAATATACGATATTCATTGTTCAAACTCCTAATTTTCGGAGAAAGATTATCAAGCTGATTCCTAAATATACCTCTGAATACATCAAACGCATTCACATCTTTTCCATTTACTTTCAAGAATATATTATCCAATTTTTCAAACCTTGCTTCTCGCTGGAGCTGTGAAAAGACTCTGTCCATGCCATGAACCAATTTTGCATCTATTTTGCCACTTGCCTCAAGAGCTTTGCTATAAAGCTCCTGCAACCGAGCAAGCTGTTGGTTAGTAAGAATAGGCGATTGTAACACACCGTCTTTTACGATAATTCGATTTTGCGCTAATATATCTTCAACTTGTTTTATACTCGGTCGCATATCAACAGTAGAATCAGGAAGATTGTTGATTGCTTCTTCAATTTTCTTTCCGACTGCTTGTCGTTCTTTGTTTATTATATTATATTGATCATTAATAACACGACCTGCAACAATAGACGGCTGACGCTTTGGAGTAAGGCCGACGCGCGGTTTCTCTGCAATATCAACCATTTCTTTACTTGCTTTCAACGTAGCATTATCAGCTTTTTCAACATAAGTAATAAATCCATCATTGAGATTCGATTTAATAGCATTTTGAACTGATGGAGCTGACCTCTCGAGCCGTGCTGCCTTTTGTGCGGATTCTTCAATACCTGTTCGCACACGGCCGAAATAACGTGGAAATCGTTCAGCTACATCTTTTAATGATTGTTTCAACCCTTGTGACGCTACACTTCCTAATGCTTCTGAACCACGGCTAAATGTTTTAGCACCACGAGCTAATACACGTTCTCCTAATCCTACTCCTTTTTGAACACCCTTACGCGCCAAATTGAACCCTCCACCAACACCTAATTCAGCACCAAACCCTATGACTTTTCCCAAAGATTGTTCAGCATTCGAGGATTTTAACATATCATCAATAGCAAGTGCTTGTTCACCTTTCAGTGCCGGTATCCCTGTCTGCTTCTGTATCTGTGCAAAGTTTCTTGTCGGGTCAATTCCTGCGAGGATTGCCTGTCCGCCTGTTTGCAATAATCGAGCTGTACCTATCGAACTATCTAAAAACTCCTTCCCGGCTCCAATAGTAATATCCCCCAATGCTTGCGCTGCATTTTTCTGTCCTCCGGCATACACAAGACCAGATTTATTCCCCTCATTCGGTTTTATCCCGAGCCAATAATTCATTAAAGAATCTTCTGCTTGTTGCCGAGTAAATCCATTCGCTTTTGCTGTTTGTAATATACTTAATTCTTCTTTTGAAAATGCCATATTTTTATATCTTAAATGGAGTTGAACTATTTGTTAATGGAGCATAAGCAGTCGGATCAAATTGATTTTGATTATCAGTATTCCACAAATCATCCATAACAGCTACCTCATCATCCGTCATAACCCCAGTACGAGCTTTCTGCAATTTTATAGAATCATCATATTGTTTAATAAGTTTCTTTAACTGTGCTTTAAATGTTTCTTCTGATACTGCAAAATATATCGAACCATCATCGCGTTTCTTTTCCCACCCAGCAAGAGGACTCGCAGCACTAGCGAGAATTGATAACTCTGCATCTGACAAAGCACCAAATGTAGCACCACGGTTTTTAGCGTCAATTAATTTATCCAATGTCAATTGACTGAGCAAATTATCCATAACACCAGTAAACTCGTTCACCGCGTCTTGATCAATCTGAAATGGTGTCCAACGAGCTATCCCATATGAACCAACAGCCCTCGTCATACCTTTATGATTTAAAAGACCTTCGAGCGTTGATTTTGTTGCTTCTTCATTTTTGATAGATAACTTTGTTTGCTCTAATTCAGTTTCAGCTTTTTTCTGTTCAGTGATTTTATCCTTTTGGTAACTTTCATATTCCTTCCTCGTCATACCTCCAAATAAATTAAGATAATATTGTTGCTGTAATTCTGAATCAATTTGTATCTTCTTGAGTGTATTACCCAGCTTGAGACCAACCAAACTTTCTTTTGCAGCCGGGTCTTGCAAAAATCCAGAAGCATTCGCAATCGCTTCATTAGCATTTTTAGATTTCATTATCTCTTGAACGGTCGTTGAGTCAGCACCATATTGACTGGCTAAAAGCCCTATATTATAGATATTCTGTTTTTCTGCTTCGTCTTTTTTCAACACCCTCTCCCTCTCTTGTAGCGCAATCGCCAAAGCGTCGGAACGCTTTTTGTCGATGCGGTCGAGCGAGTCTTTGTTCATGTTATAAGCCTTTTGCAAATATTCAAGTTTTAATTTCTCCGCTCCGAACTCGGCATCAAGTGCAGATTGAATGTTTTGCTGTGCAAGCCCGATGTTTCCTTGTAGTGTTTGCCCGATAGCAGAAAGACTTAACGCATGTATCGCATTTTTTCGCATCCTGCTCGCTTCGATAGGGGCAACGCCACCTGCTGTAGCACCACGGCCGGTAAACTCCTGCTGTATCTGTAGAGGTATTGCCAACGCTTCTTTTTGCACCGCTTGCAATTGGTTGGTGATGTCTTGAAGCTGTTGTTTCTGCTCCGGCAAACCTGCTTGCTGTTCGAGCTGGGTCTTTTTCGCACCTTCTCCGCCTAATGTTTGCAACGAGTCCAAAATTTGTTTTTGCAAATCCGATTGCTGTGTTTCACCCTTCGTTTGGTCTTTTGTCAGAGAAGCGATATTCGCATTCACAGTGTTCGTGAAATCCTGTACTCCTGTTGGCACTTCCGGTAAGTTGATATTATTATTGGTGTTGGTTTGAGTGTCGGCAGTTATTGGAGTTGGGGATGATGGAAAATTCCCCGGATTGTCCACAACAGTACCATTATCATAAATTGTCTTCGAAGCTCCGGGAGAATATGCTTTTCCTATTGCAAGTTTTCGATTCTTTAATTGTTGTTCTGTAGGGTTCATATTTTTATATTATACCATGATTAAGCGGTTATCCCTATCGTTGCTAACCGTGTACGCAAATCGTCAACAGCAGTTTTAAGATTATTTAGATTCGTTGTAAGAGAAGCAATGCTCACCGTATCGGAGCCGACAAAACTACCGATAGAAGGACTTGTGATAGATGCCTGTTGTGCTGTGCCTGACGTTCCATAGAAACCAACAACAGAACTTGCAGAACCCCCGAGAATGAATGGATCAGCAAAGCTCCTACCTTCAGCTAGATATATATCTTTGTTAAAAATATATTTATCAGAGGTTTCAAACTGCTCCCACTTTCTTGTAAGATATGCTACTTTTTTCTCAAGCTCTTTTATTTTTATATCTTTTGGATCCATATCAATATGGTTTTTTATCTATTTCTTCATACTTCCAATTAATACCGGTAATCACTACACCGTTTTTACTCTCAACACGAAATTGCAATTCTTTGTACTCGGGGAACTGCGCTCCAGTACTTTCAATGTTTACTGATGAATGCGAAAGTTAACCACCAAACTCCTCATAATGCGAAAATATCTGTGTCCAGCTCGTTTCTTCATCTTTACGATATTTTAATACAACAGTACCATTAACTGGCATTGGTTCCGTTGTTACCGTAACCCCGAGTAGTTTTTTCGTCTGTGAACTGTCGCCTCCATTCAATATCAAACTTTCATACACAGAAGTGTAACCATAAACACCATTATTATCAGTCCTATTCACCGAACCATCGTTAGAATGAGCGATCCACCACTCACCCGCAGCTTTATAGATACCTTGAAATGCATTAGAAGAAGTCGCATCCTCCTCAACAATCTCCAAAACTAACTTTCCATTGGCATCAACACTATATATACCAGTATTCGTATCCCCTCCGTTAATTATCTTTGCAGGGAAATAAAGTTTTGTTCCATCAGAAAAACTATTTGCTACATTCTCAAATAAATCAGATGAAGCATTATCAACTTGTATAACACGCAAATCTTCTGCAATTGGACCGGAAATACGTTTAATTATAACTTTGCGCTCGGTAAAAGCTAAAAAAATATTTATAAAATAATCCATCACAACAAGCAAATATCCACCTACCTCTGCCATATAAGCAACCCTCCCTTTCCCGAGATTTACCTTTTCACTTACCGTCGCAAGCGATCCGTTTCGATTCCATAAATAAACATAGCTATCGCCACTATAGGAATACAGGCTCCCCGAGGCACCTTTCGGCGAAGTCGCAATCGCAAGATAATTTCCTAACGCCGCGCCGGCAGTAATGATTGAATTATCAGGGAGTGTCAAAACATTACTTGACCATGTCGTATTATCAAGCGTATGTACTTTGTTATCACTGAAAAAATATGCAATATCATCATTCGGATGATGTACCGGCTGTGCAACATCGGTATAAGCGATTGATTGATATGCGTCAGTGAATGTGGCGCCACTTGTCAGGTCGCCAAAGCGTTGTAACACCGTTCCACCAGCCCAATTGTAGAGATAATTCTTATAATGAAAAAACACGCGTTCATCTCTCCCGGTAATTGTTCCCTCACTACTTGATGGTACAGTCCAGTTTGTAGTATCAGGTGTTCCAGCGTTTATATCATAAAAATAAATTCTAGCTGCGGTCGAAGTTGCAGCTTTTCCGTAACCCCAGAGCTTAAATGTCGTCGAAGACGTTCCGGGAGCATATAAAAACTTTGTAATATCATATGACTTTGTTTCATCAGCTTCTGTTTTTGGATATGGTATCAGCTTATGTGGATACGTTGTATCAAAATGCTTTACCATCGCAGCAAAACGAAAGTCAGTACTCCGCAGATCATCTGCAATACCTCCATCAAATCTATTTATTTTTTGTTCGTAAATCTTTCCCATAATTAGTTTTTATCCAAAAAAGTCCACGTTGTTACATTCTTCGCAAACTTCTCCCACCGTGCTTTGAACTTTGAGAGAACGTCGGTTATCCCGATTGATTCGCTCAAAGATATAACGGCATGACGTATGGAAGAAACAGAATCAGATGAGAATAAAGTATCAGAAACTGAAATTCCTTTACCTTTCGCTGCATAAATATTATCCAAGAAAGATAATGTATCTGATACTGAAACGAGTTGTCCTTTAAAATGTTCAACAACAAGTTTTGGATCAGTCGAAGTACCTATTTGATCTGCTGTATAAAACTGTATTCGATTTAAACCTGATGGTACTATGTTATTTAAATCGTTGCTATCTCTTATCCCAAATTTACTAATTCCTGCTTTTGTTATGTTAGAGAGTCCAGCAGAATTCAGAGAGAAATCTTGATAACTATCTACAGCAAAAGAAGCATAAGGTACTGAAGCAAAAGAAATTGAACCTACTTGATCATAATCTCCAACAACTAAACTTGTATTCGATGCTGGAGAAGAAGAAACAATATGTGTCGAAACAGAATCTGCATTAGCTGTTGTATGAGTTGTACTTTCATATACTGAAAGTGTTGCAGAAAGTATTGTATATGTTGTAGAAATCGCAGAAGTATCAAATAACAAAAAACCTCTTTCGAGAAAATACCCAGTATTAGTTACTATATTTATAATTGTCCCAGAATCATCACTACCAGTAGCAATGGTATTATTTCTTGTATTTGTCCAGTTTGAATCATGATCATCTCTATACAAATGACCATCAACACTCGTACTTTCGGGATCTGCATCAGGATAAAAAGTAGAAATAGTATTTCCAACTTTACCTTTTAAAATATTCTTATCACTCTTTCCAACAAGAGATATTGTATGGCTTAAAGATTGCAATATTGCCTCTTTCGGGTCTTCTCGAAGTTTCCTATCAGGTTGTTTTTTCCCATCAAAATCTATTCCTCCTTTTCTCACGATTGCCCCATTCGGGTCATCAACTAAAACAGGTGGATTAAATATCCGAAACCGTTCAATATCAACAGAACCATCCTTGCCAAATCCAATCTGTTTTTCTTTTTCCCATGCCCGCGCAAATATCTCAATGCCACCAGCTATTTTTTTAACAGATTGCACTTCTATTTTTATGCCGTTTTTAACGTGTTGTCCTTTAAAATCTATCTTTGTAATCTCTTGTACTTTCAAAGCAGCACGTTGTTTGGCATTTTTATTTTTAAGAAGTTGCTCAATCATTTTTAACTAAATACAAATTTGTAAGTAGCATCAAGTATATCGGTACTATTCACCGTCTTGGTCGTCGTCAACTTTCGTCCGAGCATGGTACCAGCTGATGCCGCGTTGAACGCACCGATTTCCTCAATACTCTTGGTCGCGGTCGCAGTCCATGTGTGATCAAGCTGGAGTGTATCATTCGTCTGCGTTGTCGTTGATTGTGTAGCTGTTGCAGCCGCTCGAGCAAGTCCACTGTCAACAATCTCAGCTTGCAGTGCCGTGTGTGTCGCACTTTCTGCGGCGTTACTTGTACCTACCGCAAGATAAGTAAACGCCGTTTTGCTCCCGGTGTTTCCGACAAGTCCTGACACTTCTGCAAGAGCAGCATTAGTGATGGTATTTTGCATGAATCCGGTATCCCATTTAAGATTACCATCTTTGTCCCGGCACTGGAGCCGAGCGAATCCTTTGATTTTTATTGTTCTCATATTTTAACGATTATTCTGATAAAGTGGCGTTACTGTCGCTTTTTCATCTTCCGCCCTTCGACCATAATATTCTACCAACATAGTCTCATATCCTGCTATCTTCTTCTCATACAACGCGACACGGTCTTTTTTGTACTTCTGGCAATACGGAAGCGCGATCATGTACGGCAAGATCATATGCGCCGATAAGTAAAAGCCCGGAACGGTGCTATCAAATGATGTAATCACTTGCAAACTCCGCTGAAAATAAGCTTTTAAACCACCTGTAAGATCGTAATTCGGCGTAGCATAGAGAAATATACTATCCCCGATCTTGTCATATTCTGACGGTATCCCTTGATTTGGTTTGTATTCTCCTGTCGCGATACTAATATCCTTCTCATCAATTGGTGTCAGCTTCGTTACATTCCCACTTGAATCCGTTACCTCCAATCGCTGTATCGTAAGAAAGGAATCATCAAACTGATATTGCTGTTGTCCGCTTTTAATATCAGTTGTACCAATCGGCAAGTTCGTAAAATTAGTATCATCAAACTGCCATCTCCCATCTGCACCAATAGCAACACCGGCAACATGATCACCGGCATTATTGGCATAAATGAGCCGAGTTGCAGTCGGAAAGTCCGTTGTATTCGCGTCTGTCAGGTCGGTAACGATTGTGTTTACTTCATCCCAAGTCATTTATTTTTATTTGATTATGCCGCAGTGGTAACATTCGTCCACGTTGTTGCACCATCAGTGTTCACATACAACCGAGTGGATACAGAAGACCCATCAGTTCGCATATACAACGATCCTTTCGCTGCTGATATTGTCGGTAACCCTGACCCGAAGAAAATACCAAAATTAGATGTTGAAGATACCAAGAAGCCAACTCCTGAAGTACCTCCTGCCGCTGGTGCTGTCGTTGCCCCAGCTGTTACTGCTCCTTGAAATGATGGATTATTTGAATTTGCTAATGCCATATTTTTATTATTTATCTGTTAATTTTTCGTCTTTCTTTACAATAGGTTCCTCCGGTTTCTTCACTGGTTCATTAGAACCTTGCAATTTTGCAATCTTTCTCGCTAATTCTTCGTCTTTCTTTTTAAGAGCGTAAACTTCCGGGTGAAGTTTTTTTGCCAAAGCATAAATCTCTTTTAAAGATTCTACCGTGTTAACTTCATTTACTAACGGTGAATCTGTTTGAGGTTCCTTGACGTCGATTTTAACGTTGAGTGCATTTTTTGGTCTGCCCATAACATTTTTTACAAATTACCTTTTTGAGGGGTATATGGAGCAGAGAAATTGGTGCAAAAACTCTGCGCCATAGACCCCCAAAAAAGGGGATCTAATAACTTAAGGAGTTACTGTGACATCAATAGTAAGAGCTGCGCGAGGAACCCATGCCTTAAATCCGACATAGCCCCATACAACAACTTCTTTTCCTGTCTTCCCGGTAACACCTTTCTCATCATACTGAACACCACGAGGTGCAGCATAAGTGGTAACGTTCTTGACACCTGCTACACGGTGACCAGAGTTCGTCCACGTCTTTGTACCAGAATCAGTAGTGGTAGTTGCGTCTATATACGTTCCGGCAGGAACAACATAGATGTCAACACCTGCTTGATTCCCGACAAGACCATTCCGCAATGCAGAATCGGCGAAGTTGAAACCAGAAGTCATTTGGCTCTGGATAACTCCGACAAGGTCAGCATCCTCAAGAATGATATACAAACCATTCATCTTGTCTGCGTATGCAGCAGTCTGCGAGAGAATGTTTGAGAGAATGACCGGCCAGTTTGCGGCTGTGGTAAAACCACCTGCTGGAGTCGAGTACGTTCCTGTACCATTTTCGCAAAGCTCGTTGATGACCCACTTGTCAATCGCCGCCTTGACTGAATACGTCATCTCATCAATGCGAGAAGCGTAAAGATCAAACTGCGACAAAGCTGACTCAAAGTCATAAATATGCTCCGAAACGATGAACTCGTCCGCAACAGTAAGACCAGAGTCAGTCGTCGTGAAAGCAGCAGGGGTGTAGGTACCAGCAATGGCCTGAACAACAGTCGCCGGCGCTGAACCGTACGGATTGTCAATGTAGCGAACATCTGACGTATCTACTCTACAAACCGCCTCTGCTACGAGCATGTGTCGGAGCGAAGTATCGATTTGTGCGAGCGCATACTTTCGTCTGTTCGTGTATGTACTAATTGTATTCATGTGAATAAAAAATTAACGTGATAAATCACACCAGTTTTTTTATTCACCAATTTTTTTATTCCTTGATCCCAAGACGTGCTTTTGCAAGTTTCCGCATTCCCTCATCAGTGTCCGGCATTTCGCCTTTACTGCGAGCTTTATCCAAAAGACTTGCTCCGCTTGATTGCCTCTGACCGCCCGGTGTCTTTTTTACATTCGCCGCTTTTGCCGTTTCGCGTTCCTCGGCTAGCGAGGCCAACCGAGATTTCATAAATGACGTTTTAAGAGCTTCCGACACCGTCGTACCCTTGAGTTGAGCGTAGTCAATGACTTCCTGCACATCTTCCTCATCGACGTTGTTTTTCACAATTGCAAGCAAATCAAATTGCGATAATCCTTCAGGTTTTTTCTCATCTTCCTTCGGCTTCGTGCCCTTAATCTTGCGCAACTCTGCTTCTGCTTTCTCTGCTCGTATCTTTTGATTCTTGGTAACTTCGGTTAGTTTCTTCGCGGAATCAGCTTCTTCATTCAACCGTGCAATTTCCATGTAAATTTCTTCTTGCTTCCGCTCCGCTAACTTCTGTGTTTTCTCATCTTCATCAAGATCAACGAGTGAATTCTGAAAATCAACATCTTCCTCCAACTTTGATTCAATTGAGGCCTGAATCTCGGCCAATGTTTTTGCCATAGTTTTTTTTAGGACTTTTTTAGGTGAGCTACAACACCACTATTACTTATAATTATACACTATTTCCTTACTTTGCGCTATCTTTTTTAATCCTTTCTTTCTTCTCCTCGGGCGTTTCTTGTTTGGAATATGCCAACACATTGAGCAACACAAGCTGTTGTTCAATGTAATTGATAAATGTATTCCGTGCAATAATTCTATCAATCGGTGTTTGTTTATCTACACTGAAATCAACACTGAAATCAACAGGTTCTTTGCTAGGTTCATCAAGAAGCCCAAACGCTTGCTCTAACATCTGCAAAAGAATATACCGAGCAGCAAGTCTTTGTTTCTGCTGTTCCGGTGTCGCTTCGAGAATATTAACCGAACTCCACAAGTCAGAACTATTGGATGAGCCGATCGGATTCTCACGAGATAGCGACGGAATGATAACTTTGCGCAACACTCGTTTTACTTCAGGTTTCATACTTGTGACGACGCTTTTCTCCCATTCTGACAGTTTAAATCCGAAGAACAGATCACGAATGATAGTCAATGTAACCCATTCATCACGAAATGCACCACGGATGATGTCTTTATCTTCTCTTGTGAGCCTGTCTTTCATTACCGGAGCTTCCGGATTCACTTTTTTAATTGTTTCGTTATCCATTTACTTTTTGTTTATTTTTAGCTAATAAAGGCGTTCTATTTTCTGCTGGTTGTTGCCCTTGCCCTTGTGGTTGCACTTGCACTTGCCCTTGCTGTTGTTGCGCTTGTGCAAGCTCTGGTGCTGTCAATGCGTTGTTCTTCACTACTTGCAAGAATGTTTGCAATGCTCCGAACAATTGTCTTTTGTCAGCACTTTCACCATCCTCAATGACAACTTCCCATTCAAAATCTTTCAAAGACTCCGACCACGTCTTTTTTTCCATATCCGACGGCTTAAATGTACGCTTGTTGCCTTGAGCAATAAGCGATTGTTGCACATTCGCCTGTGCAGTCGCCGGGTCAAATTGCGGTGGCACTTGCATATTGAACAATGCGTCAGCCGCCGCTTTATCAAACTGTTTTCTCGCTTCTTGTGGAACAAAAGAAGCATCCAATTTTTTGATATCGTCATCAGCCAATATCGCTGTGACTTCCTCGACAGTATCCATGTTCTTTTTCAAATTCGGTAAAATAAACTTCCGCAACATCGTGTTCAAATACATCTTTTTATTCTCCACCATCATATCAAACAACGACAACGCTTGCTCTTGCAACGATTGTACTTGAAGCCCTGACGTTCCTGATGGTTGCGTTGAACCTCGGAGAGCATCCGGTGTAGCCGATACGTCCTGACCACCAACACGCCATTGATTGAGATACGATGTCAGCGCACCAATGTTTTGAACGGAATTATCTACTCTTGAAATCGGAGATTGTGTTTGGAATATGTCGCCTGTTTGCATCGCGGTTATAACATTCCTCCCTTGGAAACCCTGATCGGCTGTTTGGAAGATTATCATCGAAGCAAGGTCGAGATAATCTTTCATGTTCTTCATTGTATGATTAACCATCCACTGGTTATCAAACATATACTCAACCGCTCCCTTACCTTTCGTTCTGCCGTCTTCTTCGATCAAGTGCGTGATCATGTATGGGTCTTGTTTTTCTTTCCCGACAAACAAAGTATAATCATCAAAACCACTATCGGACTTTACAAACGACACAACATGCATTTGTTGGAAAAAATTACTTTCATCACCTTCATATACGTCAATTCCTTTTCCGTTTTTATACATCTCCTCGGACAACTCCCCATGTACCTCATACAGTTCAATAAACTTTGATACATTGTCTTTCTGATTTCCACGACCTGTCTTGCGCGTGGTCACGTTCTCAATCAAATTCTGCACTGCTTTAACATCATACCCGGCATAATCTGGGTGACCTTTCGTCGCCATCGCTTTTAATTGTGCTGGTGTTTTGTAAAACTTTTCTATCCTCGGTAATGCGTAGAAGTCAATCGGGTCAACGATAAGTCTGTTCCACGGTACAACACTTGCAATAAGTTTTTTATCAACTTCGATAAACTTTACAACTGCTGACCCATGCCGTGCAAGTGTCAATCCCCATTGGTTTAGGAACAACCCGAAATTATTTCTTCGTATCCAATTTTGCAAGAGAGCATATGCAGCGTATGTTTGTATTGTTTTTTTCAATGATGGAGGCAACAACATTATCCTTGATGTATCCACATCTGTCGCCCTCCACCAGATATTGGCAGCCGCTACTGAGATATTAAAAAACGGTTTCTCTCTCCCTAAAGAATCCGTCAACCCTGATGTATGCACTGAATTAAGATACGCATCCTCGGTAGCAAGCGTGTCGTAAAGATTATGCGTAACGTGTTCGGATATTTGCACATCTTGTTGCATTGCTAACTCTCCATCGCGCATTGTTTCGAAAATTGATTTATCCATTTTATCTTGAGCTATCTTGTATCTTTTTAGACTCAGTGATGTCAAATTGTCTATTAAGTTCTTCCACTAACCGTGTGGTATCAAATGATTGTTTCGGGATCATACTATTTTTTACATCAAAATACATTCTCATCAAAAAGGTATCAGATATATCCGGGCTTCTTCCGAGCAAATCTTTAACATCTTCTTTCGGAGTCGCAAACCTTTTTCCGTCACCTTTTGACGCATCTTGATAAAGTGAAAGTTCTTCGATAATCTGCTCTTGTATTATACCATCTTTCACTGTGCAAGCCAACAAGTGATTGTTTACTTTTTCAGCAAGAGTAAAAACACATTGTGAGCGTAAGTTTTTATAATCAGTCACGAGTGGAGCTTCTTTTGTATAGTGTACATTCGGAAGCAAGACAGGGGAAGCGTCGGTACGAATCGCTTGATATGAACTTTTATATCCAACAATGCCATCAAGCATTGAAGATGACGCAACCCCGGCACCAACCCCTATAGCATCTACGGCAATCCCCGAGAACGGTATGCGCTCGGCTGCCGCTATCTCTCGGATCTTGTTGATAATATTTTCGGTATTCAATCGCTCGTACCTTTCGATCCTGTAACACTCCAAGTCCTCCCAGAGCGCGAAAATGGTCTTGTCAGTGCCATCATCAGCGATGTCAACAGTCATGTACTTGTCGCCTTGTTTTGTAACCGTGTTAGTGAATATATCAAGCAGTGAGTCATACCGGAACAATGCTCCGATGTTATCCACATACTCGCCAAGTATTTCCTGACGATAGGTATTCGCGTCAAGTTCCTTTTGTGCTTTTGTCAGCTCGTCTGGTGGAATGGCCGGATTGTCCTGACTTGTGAAATGAAAGAACTCCCACTCTTTATCTTCGGCATACATTTTCTCCAACCTCCGCAAGTTCGGGTTTTCTTTTTTCGGCGTTCCTCCGAACCCGGCCGAACCTCCTGTTTCGATAAGCATCGGCCGAAAGATCTCTTGCCATCCAATGAAAAAGTTTTTCATCGTGTCGGTTTCGTCAAACTCAATGTGGATGACGTTTGACATTCCACGATAGTTTTCTCGGTTCTCCCATCCACCAATGAAGATTGTTGTTTCACCGCCGAGCTCGTTTGGTATTTTTATTTCAAGCCGCGACTCATTGTAGTCACCTTGACCTTTGAGGCGTTGCTTAAACGATTCCCATACGATTGTTCGGGCTTGTTTCTGTGTTGGTGCGATAAATATCACAGAACGATATTTAAACTCTCGAGCGAGTTTTACTTTTTTAGACGTGCCCTTAAAGAGCATCCGTTCTCGTTTGAGAATGGTCTTGCCACTTCTCCTGCCCCAGCGTTCAACAGTAAAGCGAGCTTTACTTCTTGCTGTCTTTTTTTGATGAGGATACAAAAGCATTATCTATTTTGAGTACGAACGGTTTTCCTGCGCTCATAATATCTTGCGGTATCATTCGCACATACGCTTTCTCAAGTCTTTCAACCGCCCACTTTCTGTCAGCTTTATTTTTACTCTCGAGCATTTTTTTCAAAAACTTGAAAAACGGCTCGCTTAATGCTTTATAGCGATCTGCTATTAATAATTCCTCTGTCCATGATTTTCTTCCCGGTTTTCCCATACCTAATTAAAATTGACACCTTTTTTTATTTATGATACTTCCTTATCCTTGTTTTTGCTTGCTCTTTTGTAAGATCGAGTCCATACAATGTTGCAAGATTTATCCCATACTCCTCTAAATATTCCTTTGCTTCTTTGTCATTTAAACTTTGCTTCACGAGTTGATATTGTTTCGCATATGCTATCAACTCCTCCTCAAACCTGAACTCACTATCCGTGCAATACTTGTTCCACCACGTTTGCGGATCATCTCCTTGGCGTTGTGAATGGATGTGTTCGTGATAATCCAAATCTATTGGCACCTCTTTCTCACCAGATGGAATATAGATCGCGTCGCCATAACAATATATATTTCCTTCTGCTACCAACCCGGCAGCTCGAATCATATCAATGTTCGGCGGATAGCTATTCACTATCTTCATCATTACCGCAATTATACCATAACAGCTATTGCCAAAGCAAGGGGCGCGCCCGATACAGAACCCATTATCTTATTGACGATGTAATCTGTGCTCAATAAGTACTTTGGGACAATGCTACCCCGATGCTCCAGCATTGTGATTATACCATAATATCACGCTATCACTATCTCAACCTCGTCTTTTTCACCTTTTTCAACAAAGATATGGATTTCTCCAACATATTTCGGCGTATCATCCGGCAAAAGCCCAATTCCAACAAGGCCATCTTCCAACAACTTGATCATCGCAGCGGTATTTGAAACATCGAGCAATTTTCCCTTAAATCGAAACAAATAGCTGATAGATACCGGATAGTCATCTCTCTCCACGCTGTACTTGCCCTTAAACGCCCAAAATGCCCCGTGGAAGAGGTCTGCGAGCTGTTTACGTCTAGACCAGTGCATACCTGAATAAAACTTGTTTAAGCTCACTTTTTGGGGCAATGGGATGGTTATAGTTATCATCCACCGAATTATATAACTTTCCACGAGAAAATGCACACAACACCGACCAACACTGACCAACACTGACCAACACCGACCAACACCGACCAACACCATCAATACCATCAATACCATCAATACCATCAACACCATCAATACCATCAATACCATCAACACCATCAACACCATCAATACCATAAACACCCCCGAGATCCCATTTGCACATTTCTCACCTTCCAAAAGACTTGTGCAAAACCCGTTTGCACTTTTCTCTCACACACACTACACCAAAAACCAGTAAAAAACACAAAAATCAAAAAAAGAAAATTTTTTTCCATAAAACAAAAGACTTGTGCAAAAAACGTACTTTCCCTTATAGTGTTTGCACTTTGCACAAGTCTCCAAAAACCTTGACCAGCTACACTTAAATGTGGTGTAGCTGGTGGTCAGTTTTTTTAGTGCGGGAAAGTCTAAAAACTGACTTTTCATCGTGGTTTGCACTTTGCACAAGTCTCAAAAAACCCTTATTTCTACGTCAACCAAATGTATGGCATATCATCAAAAAGTTATCCACATTTGCGTGCACTGAAAAGTATGCTACCATACACCACATGGTACGAATGGCTATGAACAATATATTTTATTACAAAAAAGGAGTAAATCGTTTTCCGGCTTTTAGCCAGCCAGTACCAGCGGTTTGCTCCTTTTTCGTTGTAAAATTATGAATAAAACAACAAAACAAGCACTATCATATCTATCAATGGGGCTATCTATTATCCCGATTGGTAGCATTTCTATTGATAAAAATGGGAAAAAAGTCATCAAATACCCTATCTCATGGCGGAAATACCAGAAACAGAAGCCAACCGAGGACGAAGTAATCGAATGGTTTGAGCAAAAGCAATATTCTAATATCGGGATAATTACCGGTAAAATATCAGAATTGTTTGTTCTGGATTGTGACTCATACAAAGAACATTTTGATAAGAAACTTTTTGATAGTTTTCAAATTCCAATAACACCGGTGCAAACAACAGCGCGAGGGGGGAAACAATACTTTTTTCATTATACTGGTGAAGCACGAAACGCCACGGGGATACTCAAAGAAGATTCCGGAATGGATATTCGAGCAAATGGTGGGATGGTAATAGCACCACCGACAATAACAAGTTATGGTGAATATACATGGGAAATACCACCGGAAGAAGAGATGTTTGCACCACTCCCGCCGGAACTGGAAAAACTATTTGCAAAAAAAGAGCGGAAGAACTTACAAGATCTTATTTCATTGAATGAAGGATCGCGTGACGATTCCATTGCCTCTCTTGTTGGAAGGTTATCGCTTGCGCTACCACAACGGCAATGGTTATCTGAAATATGGCCGACAATACAAAAGATAAATGAAACGTACAAACCACCATTACCGAAGCAAGATTTGGTGAGGATATACCGTTCAATTACGCAAAAAGAATTAGCGCGACGAGGAGAGAAAGAAGAAAAGCAAGAAGATTTTGCGCCGTCGGTACCGTTCGCTAGTCTTATGGAAACGGAGTATCCGGATGCTCGGTATGCGATAGAACCATTTTTTGAAGCGGAAACCATCAATATGGTGTCAGCCCCACCGAACACATGGAAGTCATGGTTGTTACTTCTCATGGCGGCGAGTATGGCGAATGGTGTTGAATTGTTTGAGAAATTCAAGGCGGATAAATTACCGGTAATGATAGTCAATGAAGAAGATTCGGCGCGAGCATTGCAAGAACGCATGAAGCTGCTTGGTATAAAAGGTGATCTTCCTATATGGTTTCGGATAATGCAGGGGGCGAAATTAGAGAAAGAGTATATTGAAAGGCTGCTGGTGGAAATGAAAGAGAAAGGAGTAAAGGTTGTATTCTTCGATAGTTTGCGCGCGGTACATAATGCCGAAGAAAACGATTCCACGGCAATGCAGGAGATAATGGATCTGTTGAAATTGATCTCACGAGAAGGGATCACCGTTATCTTTACTCATCATCACCGGAAGAAAACTCCGTTTGTAAAAAATAATGGTGACCCGGAAGCGAGCCGTGGTTCGTCTGCGATAAATGCTGCGGTGTCGGGGCATATATCATTGGAAGAAGTAGAACGTGAAAATAAAAAATATATTATCGTTCGTCATCTTAAAAGTAAGGTATGTGAAAAGATAGATCCATTCGAGATTGAGATTGATACAACGGAGGGTGTCAGGTTCACCTATTATGGGTTATTGGAAACACAAGATAAAAAATTAACGAACGCGAAGAATGAAATATACGCTCTGCTTGATAATAACCAGCGGTGGATTTCGACGAAAGAAATCGTTGCGATGGGGTTTGCGTCGGAGCGAACGACAAAAACGGCTCTTGCTGAATTACGCAAAGAAGAAAATGTGACGGTGAAAACAAGGAAAGAACTTTTGACGGAGGGTGTGCGTGTTGATAGTGATGGGAAGAAGCAAGAGAATATGTATTTTGTGAATAAAGAAAAGCGAGAAGAAGGCGCGATTGATGTTGATGCGATTAGTGAGGAGTTTATGGATTTCTAATATGTTGCGTTGGTATCAAAAAAAAGCAGTTGAAAAAATAATGTGGGCGTTGTCACTTGATGGTAATGACGTTGTTGTGCTTCCGACAGGGTCGGGGAAGTCCCATGTGATAGCTGAGGTTGCTGGGCGTATAGCTGATAATGTACTTATTTTGCAACCGAACAAAGAGATACTTGAGCAGAACTTGGAGAAATTATTGCAGTATGTTCCAAAAGAGAACATTGGTGTGTACTCGGCGAGTATGAGGGAGAAAACAGTGCGAAAGATAACTTTTGGAACTATTGGCACGGTGCGGAATAATCCGGGGGCATTTGTCGGAGTGAAATTAGTGTTGATTGATGAGTGTCATTTGGTGCCGATAAAGGACATGGGAAGTATGTTTATGTCCTTTATAAAAGCAATTGGTTCTCCGAAAATTATCGGGCTTACTGCGACACCGTATCGGATGGATGTTACATACCGCCCTGATGGGTGGGGTGGGTGGAATACTTATACCACGACGAAGATAATAACAAGGACAAAAGGACTTTTTTGGAGGCGTATTTTGTTGAATGTAAATGTTGAGGATCTTATCAAAGAAGGATATTTATGTCGTTTGAAATATTATGATAATTCTAAAATTGGCCATTCCGAGATTCCAACGAATAAAAGTATGTCGGATTTTGATTTGGAAGCGTACGAGAATCTTCTGTTACCGTATGAGCAAGGTGTTTTACAAACAATTAGTCGAGCGCAAAAGGTATCAAGAAGTGTGTTGGTATTCAACAGTAGCGTAGCGCAAGCTGAGCGTATGGCGAAAGCTATCAATGGAGAGGTTGTAACTGCGAAAACAAAAGCAAAAGACCGGGAAAGAATTATTGATGAGTTCAAACAGGGGAATGTAAAGACGGTGTTCAATGTGGGGGTGTTGACGACCGGCTTTGACCACCCCGCGCTTGACACTATAGTTTTGCTTCGGCCGACCCGTAGTATCGGCTTGTATTATCAGATGCTTGGCCGTGGGTTGAGGACGGCCCCCGGGAAAGAGTTTTGCCGTGTGATTGACTTTACCGGAACAGTGCGAGAATTGGGGAGAATAGAATCAATACGGCTTGTTCGGAGAAAGAAACAAGAACTGGAATCGAATACCGGCTCATGGCATAATAAAATATTATACTCATATCATATACAAAATGAAAACTAACATAAAATACCCAGTATCATATTCCCAGCTTTCATCGTTCGAATTTGATCCAGAGCAGTGGTATCGGCGGTATGTACTTAAGAAAAGAGATCCGGCGACTCCGGCGATGGAATATGGAAAACTTGTCGGTGAACGTCTTGCGAGCGATCCTGATTTCCTCCCAAAAGTACCTCGAGGGGACATATACGAGTATGAACTCAACGCAAAGCTCGGAGATGTACCGTATATCGGCTATATTGACGCCTACACACCCCATCACACCCTCCATGAGTACAAGACCTCGGAAAATAAAAAACGTTGGACACAGGCGACTGTAGATGCTCACACGCAACTTGATATGTACGCGATGTTGCTCTATCTCCAGCATAAAGTTAGACCCGAAGACCTTACCATCGCCCTGACCTATATTCCGGTACGGCGCAAGGGAGATTTTACTTACGAATGTTACGGAGAACCAAAAACATTCCAGACCAAGCGCACCCTCTCGGGGATAATGCGGTATGCTACATATGTGGAAAAACTGTTAAAAACTATGGAAAGATACGCTTGTAAAAAGCAAGCCGATGCGTTACCATAGAAAAGCCCTTGAGACGCGAACTCCGCATACCTCTCAAGGGCGTGCGGAGTTCGCGTATAGGTCGAACAAGAGTGTAAATTATTGAGTAAATTAAGTGTAAAAATATGAGTGAAGAACAAAAGAAAGATCTCTTGATAACACCGATCAAGAGTGAAGAACAAAAGAAAGATCTCTTGATCACACCGATCAAGAGTGAAGAACAAAAGAAAGATCTCTTGATCACACCGATCAAGAAAGATATTAGTAAAGTGCAACATGCCGCTATGGCTCTCTCCATAACGCACAAAGATGATCTGCCGAAAGCGACAGAGCTTTTGGGGCGTATAAAATACGTTGGCAAGATCATTAAGAACCGCAAGGAGGAAATTATCAGACCAAGGCTCGACGCGTTAGCAAGTGCACGGGCGCTGTTCAAGCCACTCGAGTTGCAATACAAGCAAGCTGAGGATGTGGTAAAGACCAAGATGTTGGATTTTTACGCGGAGCAAGAAGCGAAGAAAAAGAAGCTTGAGGATCGTGTTGATCGAGGAACAATGCGGTTCGATACCGCCGTGGCAAAAATGGGGCATCTCGAAGTTGACAAGACCGTAGAGAGCACATCCTCGATCATTACCTACAGAACCGTCAAGGAAGTAGTGGTCAAAGATGAAAAAAAGATTCCTGTGGAATATTTTGTCCCCGACATGGTACGAATCCGTAAGGATGCACTCGCCGGGGTTGCTATTCCGGGGGTGGAAGTTGTCGAAAAAAAGACTATTGCAAGTAAATTAAAGATGTAAAATTATGACGAAAAAAGAAACAAAAGAAGTTGCAAACGTAGTGTCAGACGCAACATTAGCAATGTTAAACGAAACCGTACCGCAGGAAGCAACATTCCAACGCGTGATGTTGCCTCGTATCTCATTCGTTGCAAAAGATCGAACGGAAGGCAAAGGTAAGAGTTTGAAAGTAACGACCGAGGGTGGAACATTCACTATCAATCAGAAAAATGAAGATGGAGAATGGGAAGAAAAAGAGATCGGTAAGGAGATAGAGGTACGAATGTTCTATAACCGCCGCCAGCTTCGTAAGTGGGATAATTCAGCAGAGAACTTTATCAGCTCACCGCTCTATGATAACGACGAAGATGTTGTGCCTTTGTTCCAAGACAAAGAGGAAATTGATCGAGGAACCCAAGCGGAATTGCAAGCTAAATATCCGCCAGAAGCAGGTCGCAAGACAAGCTCGCTTCAGGACGAACGTGTGTTGTATGTGGTCTATAACGATGAAGTTTACACGCTCAATGTAAAAGGTGGGTCGAAGTACGAGTTCTTTAACTTCGCGAAGAAGCAGAATCCGGCGACAGTGGTGATCAAAATTACGAGCGAGGAAAAGACGCACGGTGCGACAACATATTACTCAATGGTGTTTAATGCCGTTCGCCCCATTACCGAGGACGAAGCTCGCGATACGATTGTCAAAGCCAATGAACTCAAAGACGCAATCGCCCAAGAAAAAGCGTACTATGCCAGCCCCGGTGTTGCGGAAGCCAAAAAAGAAACCGACGAGGAGTTTGAGAAGTTTTAGTTGGTATCTCTTGTGCTCTTATAAAGAGCGCAAGGATATGCCAGTTACCACCCAAAAGTTATCCACAGTTTAGCTCCTTGACTTATGTACGCATATGCGTATGATACATATAGACAAGGACGAGCTGGAGCATACCTTGCGGAATGGGGAATATCAGTACTGACACCACCCATTGTCCGGAGGATGCTCTGGTTATGGACTTGTTTTATAAGCAGATATAGAACCATGAAAAAACCAAAAGTATATTACATGGGTAAACGTATCTATACCAAACGGGATAAGCTCGGACGGTTCAAGCGCAAAGCAAAGACACGAGCCAAACACGCTCTTGTACTGTTTTCACTTGTTGTGATAATTGCAACAACAGGGTACATCTCGTTCAACATTCCCAAAAACAATCCGATCGTTGTTGAAAACACACTTACCGCTTATGCCGGAGAAACACTCGACGCAAGAATTGACGCTTTGAAAGATGAAACCATAGAGGAGCTTGCACAGTGCGAAACAAAAGGTGTTGCGGAACCCGACGCCGCCATTGTCTTTGACACGAATTCACAAGCCAGTTTGGGGGCACTTCAATTTCAAATCAAGACTGTGCAATACTATGTCAAAAAATTGGATGACAAAGACATCACAAGAGTGCAAGCAATAGCCATTGCAATAGATCATGACGAAGCCCGGGAGCTTGCAAAGCGTATTATCTTTGAACTCGGGGTGACGAAAGATTGGGTCAATTGCGGTCGGAGAATTGATCTCGATAAAACAGTCGACATTATTAACCAGTTAGAAAAGTAATATGAGCGAAGAAGTAATCAATGTAAGAATAAAAAGACCGGTACACCGACTAATCAAGATCCGTGCGGCAATCAATGGTCTGACTATCAGCAATTACCTGCACCGCCTTGCTCGTGAAGAAGAAAAAGCAGATGGGTTGGATAAGATGAAAACGAGATAAAAACATGGACATAATAATGATTGCGAGAATAGCAGTAGGGATTGTGTTATTTGAAATAACCGTCGTTATAATTGGGCTTATAGGTTTTGGTATCAGTGATAGTGAAAATGAAAAAATGAGAAAAGAAAATCAACAATACAAAAAAGCTATGGAGGAGATGGAGTGCTGGCGTGCAGAACAGCATTTAAAGGAATGTGGAAATACAATGTACACACACTTCGACAATGAAATAGAATACTACGAGCCAGAGGATAAATGGATGTGGCGGATCTTCCTTGCACTTGTGGCGTTCGTTATCCTCTACTTTGGAGGGCATATTATTATTAGCATTATTAAATAACATAATAAAATTATGAAATTAGCTATACAGATTATATCGTGGATCACTGTGGCCATTTATGGGCTTTTGATCTTATCATCTTTGGGTGGTGATAATACCGAGCTTCTTGTTGGATCAGTTGTCATTGGGGCATTACCGGTGATCAATTTAATTTTCTTGGATAAGAAAGGCAAAGAGATCGTCATACAAACTATTGCATGGATCAATATCGCAATTTATGGGTTGATGTTCTTGTCGTATCTCGGAAGCACTGACTCTAGTATTCTCGTATGGGTTATGCTTGTGAGTGTCTTGCCGATCTTGGACTTGATTTATTTCGGAGAGAAAAAATAGAAACATGAAAGCAAAAGGATGTGTAGTATATGTGGAGAATATGAAAGGGGATTTTTATCAAGTTGCTCTTAAAGAGAAAGATGAAAATACTGTATTAAATCTCGTTCAAGAATTGCAAGGTACAATAACAGTTATTAAAGGGAAAGAGCCATTAAAAAGAGTAAAATCATGAAATACATATTCGTAGACATAGACGGCACCATATCAAACCCAAGCAAACGACTTCACCTTATTGAGGGGGAGAAAAAGGAGTTCGATAGGTTCCATGAAGAAAGCATTAACGACGAGCCGATACAATGGGTTCTGGATTTTGTGCGGAGGTTGAATGATAAGGGATATAAGATTGTGTTCGTTTCTGGGCGCAGTAAGAAGTTTCTGGATATTAGTTATAAGTGGCTTGATAAATATTATGGTGAAGATTATAACTATCGTATCGAATTACGACCAGATGACGACTACAGACCAAACTCAGAATTGAAACGAGGATGGGTAAAAGATATTGGAAGAGACAATCTCCTCCTTGCCATCGACGACAACCCCGATGTGATAAAGATGTACGAGGAGGAGGGTATCCCAGCATTGCTTGTGCCGGGAGGTATCGGGAATGAGTATGAGAAAATTAACAGCAGTAAGTAGATTAACCGTATGACAAAGAAGATATATATAGTAGCAAACCGTGATCCGAGATCTGATTTCGAGTTTAGCAGAGATTTAGTAAACCTGTATGGATATGAACCTTATCATGATGCTGGACTTGTTATTCTTGCAGATAGCTTAGAGGAAGCAAACAGAATAATGATTGAACGCAAAGTATGGCTAACAGGTACACTCACAGAAATAGAACCAAATAAAAGCGGTTTATTATTAGAATGTGATGGCGCTTGTTAAATAGAATCATGAAAAACATCTTATACAAATCACTACCAGCAGATAGAAAACCACACGGCTTTCAATTCAAACTCAATACTTGGCATAAGACCAAAGGAGAATTGGCGATCTGTAAAAATGGTTTTCACGCCTCTAAAAATATCATAGATGCTATGTGCTATGTTGATTGCGGATATGTGGCTAAGGTAGAGGTGAAAGGAAAGTCTATCAAGCAATATGATAAAGAATGTTGGGATGAAATGAGAGTGTTACAATGGAAAAAATGGACAAAGAAAGACAGTGTTGCTTTGGCTATATTTGCGGCTGAACTTGTAATTGATAATTACGAAAAAGAATATCCTAACGATACGCGACCGAGAGAAGCTATTGAAGCAGCAAAGATGGTGCTAAAAAGTGATACAACCAAAAATAGAAGTGCGGCGTGGAATGCGGCGAGTGCAGCGAATGTGGCGTGGAGTGCGAGGAATGCGACGAGTGCGGCGTGGAGTGCGTGGAATGCGGCGAGTGCAGCGAATGCGGCGTGGAGTGCGGCGTGTGCGGCGAATGCGGCGTGGAGTGCGTGGAATGTGAGGAATGCGGATGAGAGTGCAGTGGATGATGTGGATATATTAAAAAAATGCCATGACTTTGTGATTAAAAGAAAAGGACTTAAGTAATTAACAGCAATAAGTAGACTAACCATGATATAATATAACCATCACCCTCCGCCACCTGTTCGTGTACGGGAAAGCACACGAGCAGATGATGGGGGAGAATGGGTAGTTCTTTACAACTAAAGGAGGGAATATGACCAAAGTACAGGCAATATGCTTGATTGTGTACGCCGTGGTATTCGCCATCGGGCAATACTATCTCAACCACTAGGGAGGAAGCCATGCACTACGAAAGGAGGTACGCAGACATGACAAGTTACCATGAGTTCTTCGTGTACAACGAGGGCGGAATGTTCCAGTTTCGTACGAGGTACGAGCACACGGCAATCCGCAACTGCCATGACGGCTATGTCGAGGCTCACTGGTTTGACCACGGCGAGCGCAAGGTTCGCATCATTTTCGACAATCGAAAGAAAGGAGACGCAAAAGATGAAAAATAATCGTCTGAGTAAACACCATATCCTACCGATTAGCAGGGGTGGTAGAGACAAAGATGTTGTGTTTCTACCATGCAAGGTACACGATGCCTACCATCGCCTATTCTCAAATCTCACACTGGAGGAGGCGCACACGTTCCTTGATGTGTTGATGACGCCGGGTGTCCGGTGGTACGGCAACACCATCATGGATTTACAGTGCAAGATACGGGGGAAGCCATGAGCAATTTCGTTTATCTGAAAAAGTGTCCGTGCCCACTTTGTAATCCGGAAGGAGAGTCCAACCCAATCTGCTTTGCGATAATCAATCGCAGGGCAAAACTGGCGTGGATTTTCTGCTCTCTTTGCATGTCCAGCTACAAGGCGCGCAACGTAGTCATGAACGAAAGGAGCGACGATGAAGACACGACTACTTAAAATCCGTGTTATGTGGTGGATATTCACCACGGAAGTGAAGATGCTCTGGAAGCGAGTGTTCCCTCATTAGTACAAAGTCCACGAAAGTGGAAAGGGGAGTTTCGGCTCCCCTTATTATTCGGTAATGTAGTAATATGAAACACCAACTCCATTGGTTCAAAAATAGAATAGGCAAACGCATTTATCGTGATAAGTGTGGATGTACTTGCAAGATTTGCACACAAGCATGGCACAAGGGGGTTATAGTACGAGATGAGCAATACGCAGAATATCTCCACATGGTGCAGTATGATCTTGATATAAATTATAGGGATGAGAAATAAAAGTTTATGAAAAATAAAATTAAAAAAGAGTTTTGGAAAAAGTTATCTTCTTGTGGTTTTATATCATTCACCGATAGTGTTACTGAAGAAAAGAAAAATCTTGTTAATATAGTAGAAGATAGAGATGAAGTTATATTTATTCATGGCGAGTTTGATAAATATGCTATAGAAGAATGGTTTGACCACACCATAGACCGAATAAGAGAGGACACTTTTAATATGAATATTTTAATGGGGATAGAAATGGCACAAAAAGCTGCAAAACGTTCAAGTTATTATTACATACAAAAGTTGAAATATGAATTTGTAAAATCTAACCTTAAAAAAATAAAGAATAAAAGTTTATCCAAGAAATTAGAAATAAATTACTAAAATATGGGAACAAATTATTACACAAAAACAAAAAAATGTTCAGAGTGTGGGCGTAAACCATAAGGAATACACCTCGGTAAAAGCTCTTTCGGGTGGCAATTTTCTTTCCAATATAATGGTGGGCAATACTATAAAAATGTTGATGAAATGAAAGAATGGTTGAAAGATAAAGAAATTGAAAATGAATACGGAGAAAAAGTTTCACACAAAGAGTTTTGGGATATGGTGAAAGAAAAACAAGTTAAAGGGAATAGAAATCCTGCTGAATATGCCAAAATATACTGCCCTGATTCGTTGAGAGATTTTACTATTGACGGATATTCGTTCTCAGATGTAGAGTTTAGTTAATAATATAAATATTATGGAGAAAAAAACATTCATAAAATTCATGAAAGAATGGCAGTACCTTGAAAAAGACGTCGAAAATGCGCGAAAGGCAATGAGGGCTCTTGCTCCAGATTTTGGTGGCATATACCTCGACAGGCATTCTATTCTGATTGGTTCACTTCTCAAGGAAGCAATGGAAGACAGTGATGACTGGATTGGATATTGGGCATGGGAATGTAATTGGGGGAAACGAAAAGACTTTACTAGCAGTATTACAGACAAAGACGGGAAAAAGATACCATTCAAAACGCTCGGTGATTTATACGATTTAATTACAAAAAAATAACTATGCCATTCAAAGAAACAAAATACGGACAAACCCATTCATTCAATGATGGATGTGGAGAAGAAGAACATAATGAGAAAAATGATAAATCCCCAAGTACCAACCCACCACCCCAGTCAGAAGAACCTCTTACAAGCTAATTTTAAGCGTTAAAATATGGCTAAGAATAAGGATAGTTTAATAAAAACAATAAAGCAAAAATACGGTGTTGATTTAGGTTACAGCTCGGATGAACAATTTTATACTGCACTCAAAAAAGAAGGTGTACCATCTCTCTCAAAATTACTCAAAATGACAAACATTTATAAAATAAGTAAATAAAATTATGAAAATTACAAAACAACAAGTATTAGATAATTTAGAAGAAGTCAAAAAGTACATAAGTGAAGCAGAGAATAAGGTTGAAGAAAAAAACATAGGTGTTGCAATAAAAAACAGATGGACGGGAAATATAATTTTCCAATCAACTAAGACTACAATCATAGAGGCGGTTTTAGAAAGATTAGAGAGTGATACTGACCTCCGAGATGCTAACCTCCGAGGCGCTAACCTCCGAGGCGCTAACCTAAGTGGCGCTAACCTCAGTGGCGCTAACCTCAGTGGTGCTAACCTCTATGATGCTAACTTCCGAGGTGCTGACCTCTATGGTGCTAACCTCCGAGATGCTAACCTCCGAGGTGCTAATCTCTAT
>Ga0114931_10001207_pt1 | contig 32903 bp, 32 predicted proteins | sample 2SBtaG_FD_89579 | JGI IMG/M metagenome (GOLD analysis project Ga0114931, IMG submission 89579) | Deep subsurface microbial communities from Kolumbo volcano to uncover new lineages of life (NeLLi) - 2SBTROV14_V59a metaG | ecosystem: Environmental > Aquatic > Marine > Volcanic | place: Kolumbo...
AAGGTATCTCCCGCAGCCGGTGCATCATGTGGATCCCGCTGTCCACCCCCAAACCGAACAACAGGGGGAGGGCGATGATGTTGGCGAAATTGAAGTGGAGGCCGCTCCAGGCGCTCACGGCTCCAGTGAGGATGGAACCCAGGATCAACGGCATCAGTACCAGGACACTGTCGCGCAAGGAGCGAAGGATCAGCAATAAGAGCAGGGAAATGACGATGATGGCAGTGATGAAGGCCTGTTGAAACGCGCCGACGATGACCCGCATCGATTCGATGTAACTCACCGGCAGGCCGGTGATCTCCGGGTAGATCCGGCGTACGGAATCCACGAATTCGAGCACATTGTCCAGCACGTTGAGATCCTTCTCCGGAAACAGATCGATCCGATAGATGCCGTCTTCCGTCACCCAACGCCGTTTAAGCTTGGGAGGCAGGCCATTCACGTCGAAGGGACTGGCTTCCAGACCCAGGCGCAATTTTTTCATGGTCAGGGGGAAAGTGGCCAGCAAGCCGAATTCGAGCTGGTCGATTTTCTTCTGGCATTGGGGCGGAGGAAGCGCTGCACACTGTTTGATGAAGCGTTCCAGGGCAACCCCCAGATGGAGTCGGGTGTCGGAATTCACGTCCTGGTGGTCGAGGAGAGAGCGATGAAAGGCGCCTAGATCCTTCAGAGTCGTCGATCCGCTTTTGAGTTTCAGGGGTTGTTCCAGCTGGGGCCCCAGGAGCAAGGCCATGTCGTCGATGATTTGCAGCTTCTCTTCCTGATCCGGAGGCACGAAATCGAAAACCGAGACAGCGGAGGAGACGCTCGGCAACGACTCGAAACGGTGCACCAACAGCTCCAGCTCCGACTTTCCGCTGGCCAGCGCAGTGAGATACATCGGTGAGGTGTCCTGGGTCTTGAGAAGCTTCTTGAAGGTTTGCACGGATTCACTGTGGGGATCGCGCAGGTTCACCGGGTTGAAATCGAATTGCACCCCGCAAAGCCCCCCTATCCCGGCCAATGCCAGGAGGAAGGTGAGGATGCGAATGGTCCGGCTGTGGCGGTAGGGCAGGCATGCAATGCCCTCAGGGAGAAAAAAACGGGTGGTCCTCTGGCGCCATTCGCGTGCCGGCCTGAGAGGTAGCAGGGTCATCAGGGCGGGCATGGCGGTGAGGGTAACGATGACGACGATGAACAGGCTGGTGCCGGCGATGAGACCCAGCTCGGAAATTCCGGTATAGGAGGTGGGGATGAAAGAATACATGGCCAGCGCCGTGGTCAGGGCGCAAAGCAATAAGGCGGGTGAGACGCTGCGAAGGCTGTGGAGCAGGGCCTTGCCAGGGGTGTGATCCTCGAGGATGAATTCCCGGTAGCGCAGGGCCAGGTGGGTGGCGTAATCCACCCCCATGCCAATGTAGAGGACCGCAAAGGAGATGGAGATGACATTGAGTGCCGGCACTGCGGCTGCGGCGAATCCCAGGGAATAGGTCAGGCCCAGGACCAGGGTGATCAACGTCGCGATGGTCAGCTTCAGCGACCGGAAGCCAAGCAACAGGGTCGAGCACACCAGAATCAGGGAGATGATTCCGGCATATTCGGTTCCCTTTTCGATACTGAGGAGTTCTTCGTATTCCAGGATCGGCTCGCCGGTGATCTTGACCCGGACCGCTACTCCATCGATGGTGTTGACCTCGGCGATGGCCTGGCGGATGATCCGGACCGGCAGTTCCGCTGCCGGCACCTGGGTGAAATCGAGTACCGGCGAGACCACGGCAAACTGGAGAGTGTGTCCTACCCGGGTTTCCGGTTCGAAGAACAACTTCCGCCAGGACATCAGATATGGGCGTTCCTCCAGGATGGCTTCCGTGGCGGCAGTGATACGCGTTAATATCGGTTCGACGGCGACAGGTACCTGTTCCTGGTGTTCCAGGGTACGCCCCAGTAGGGAGATGAAATTGCCCAGACTGAAATCGCGATACAGGCTGCCGATGAAGGGTTGCGCCCTGGTAAGATCGTCGGCAAGTTCCTCGAGATGTTCAAGGTCCTGATACAACAGCCCCTGGCGGTCGAAAAAAGGGTCGATTGCCGGTAGATAGACCGACCGGATCGCCTCGGGATGCGCTGCCAACAGGTTCTTCAGGCGCCTGGCGGCCGTTTCCGCTATTTCGGGGACTTGCGACTCGATGACCAGGAGGATCACATCTTTGTCCTGGGGAAACAGGTGCTCGACCCGGACCCGTTGCTTCATGAAAGGAAGTTCCGGGTCCAGCATTTTGTCGGTATCGGTATCCACTTTCAGGTGGGTGGCCGCATAGTAGGTGCTTATCCCGGAGCTCACCAGCAGGATCAGAATCATCCAGGCCGGATGACGTATGGCCCAACGGGGAAGCGTCAAAAGCAGTTTCAGCATGACAAACCAAAGTCTTTTGGGTGGAGTACTGCGGCGGCCTCTGCCAGGCGGGACCGGGCGTGGGCAAACTGCCTGCCCAGGGCAATCAGTGCGGGAATCTCTCCCGGATGAGTGGCGAGATGGGTCACCAGGCGGATCATATCGATATCTCCCCCGGGGCCGGATGCGATCTCGATGGCCGAGGGCAGCATCGCATCGGTGCGGTCGGACACGGCCCTGATGGCGGCGAAGGGGATCCCCCTTTGCCGGGCCCAACAGGCCAGCCACGGACTTTCCATGTCGGCGGCGCAGGCTCCGGTTTGGGCAAACAGACGGGCCTTGTCCTTGGGTCTGGCCAGTAATGTGGAGGTGCCGGTCACGGATCGGGTAACGGGTTCGAGTGATCGTGACAGTTCTTTTCCCAGCCGGGTCCACCAGGCATGGTCAGGGTGGTGGGTGCTGCCGTCCTCAGCAATGAAAGTGTCCGGCAGGAGCAACTGACCCGCGTCGACTGCAGGGTCGAGGGCCGCGCTACAGCCCCAGCTCAGGAGGGCGTCGGCCCCCTGAGATGTGAGCGCTGCGGCAGTGGCCACGGCCCGCCCGCCTCCCATGCCCGATATCCCCAGCAGTACCCTTGAGGATAACGCCTGGATGTGCCCAACCTTGAGCCTGGAAGGTGCCAGGGTGCGGCTTTCGACCGGGAGTGCAACGACGATGCCTAGCACATGCCCATGAGTTCGTTACGATAGCGTGCCAATGCCCATAGGGGGAAGAATTTGTCGTAGCCGTAATATTTGAGGTAGAACACCCGGGGGAAACCGGGGGCGTTGAAGAATGCATCCTTCCACTGGCCGTCCGCTTGCTGGGTTTTCAACAGATAGTCAATTCCCCGGCGGACCGCTTTACTGTCGCTGCGCCCGGCGGCCATCAAGGCGAGTAACGCCCAGGCGGTGTGGCACGCCATACTGGTATGGAAACGGCCGCGAATGGCAGGGTCATGACGGTCGTTGTAGCTGTCATTGCTCTCTCCCCAGCCTCCATCGGGATTCTGGATGCTCTCCAGCCAGGCGACGGCTTTCTGGATTCTGGGATCGTTCCTGTCGATTCCGCAGTGTTCAATGCCCATCAACACAGACCAGGTGCCATAGATGTAGTTGGTGCCCCAACGGCCGAACCAGCTGCCGTCGTTTTCCTGTTCACGCCAGAGGAAATCCAGGCAGCGCGTAAGGACTCCCTGGTAGAAAGGCACTTCCCGGGCGACTTCGTTCAGCAGCATGGCACAACGGGCGCTGACATCGGCCTCCGGCGGATCCAGCAGAGTGCCGTGATCGGCGAAAGGAACATGATTCAGATAATAGTGATCGTTGTCGGCATCGAAGGCGCCATAGCCCCCGTTTTTGGACTGCATCCCGGCAATCCAGCGGGCCGCCCGGAAGCCGGATTCCCGGTGTTCCGGGCGGTCGCTCTGAAGCATGGCGCAGGCGACCACGGCGGTATCGTCCACATCCGGATAATAGGCGTTGTTGAATTGGAATGCCCAGCCGCCTCCTTCCAGATGGGGATGGTTGACCTGCCAGTCTCCCGGCTCGTCACTCAGCTGTTTCTCCACCAGCCAGTCCAGTGCCTTGTGGATGGCTTTCCGGGTGGGGGGGTGAGGTTGCCCTCGTTCGACTTCCTGCAGGGTCATGGTGGCCAGGCCTGTGTCCCACACCGGAGACAGGCAGGGTTGACAATAACTTTCGTGGTCGCGATGGACCAGGAGTTTCTGAATCGCCTTCCTGGCGGTCTGGCGGCGGGGGTCTTCGGCAGGGATACCCAGGGCGTCCATGGCCTCATAGAGGTTGACCATGGCGTGGAAGATACCGCCCAGGCCGTCTTCGCCGTTACGCCGTTCGAGGCTCCAGGCCAGGGCTTTCTCCAGGGCCCGCTGACGGATCTGGGTGGGGATGTAAGGTTCCAGATGCATGCCGATCCGCTCTAGGAAATGGACAATCTTGCCAATGGGTGTCCTGAGGTGGGAGAAATAGCCGGTTTCCTCCTCCGGAGGCACCACGAACAACTCGCGCACCTGGATGTTTTTGGGGTTCCTCGCCTTCACCTTGAGCGAGCAAAGTATGGAAAGGGGAACCATGACGGTGCGGGACCAGTAGGAAACCTTGTCGAGATGGAACGGGAACCATCTCGGGAAGAGAATGATTTCCGCCGGTACGAAGGGGACGCCCCGCCACGGGATCTGTTGGAACATCGCCAGCATGATGCGGGTGAAGACGTTGGCCTTTGCCGCGCCTCCCTTGGAAAGGATGAAGTCGCGGGCTTTGACCATGTGAGGGGCGTCGGGGGAATCGCCGGCCAGTTTGAGGGCGTAATAGGCCTTGACCGAGCAGCTGATGTCACCCTGGCTGCCGGTATAGAGGGGCCAGCTGCCGTCATTCTGCTGCCGGGCCCGCACGTAATTGGCAAGTTTGGTCTGGAGGATCTCGTCCACTTCATCCATGTGGTGCATCATCAGGATATATTCCGCTGGGATGGTGCAGTCGGCTTCCAGTTCATAGACCCAATAGCCTTGCGGCGCCTGCTGTGCCAGCAGGGCATCTCTGGCCTCGGTGATGGCGCGATCCAGCGGGCCCTGGTCGGGCGAAGGATTTTTATCGGTTGATATGGCGGATAGCTGAGTCATCGTTGGCCTCTGTCGTTAAGCAGTGATGGGTTGACCGGCAGGGTGAAGATCGGGCAAAGCTTCGGCTGCTGGTTGAGGCAAGGGTCTGCCCGCCTGTTGGAACAGCCAGCGCAACAGGTCATCGTTGCCGTGGCTGAGGCGGCTCACGAGGACTGTCGCCTTGACGCTGCGACGGGAGATCTTGACTTCGTCAGCTTGGCTGAAACAGGCGTTGGCGTTGATTTTGCGTAGGCTGAGCACGGCCATCCCCAGGGCCCAAAGGCAGAAATCCCGCAGACCTGTTTCGTAGTGGGGAATCAACAAGGTGTATTCCAGGGCGTTGCGTAAATGGCCATGGGCGATGGCGATCAATTCCCTGAGCCCGGCAACGAAACGGGGATCGTGGTGACCAGGTTGGAGCTTGTCCAGCTGGAAACCGTGGCGCTCGAAAATGTCCCTGGGCAACCAGCAGACTCCCCGCGATAGATCGGTCCAGATATCCTTGAGGATATTGGTCATCTGCAATCCCTGCCCGAACGAAACCGCCAGCGTCATCATCGCTTCGCGATGCTGGGCGATATATTGGGAATAGTTGCAGAAGACCCGGGTCAGCATCTCCCCCACGACACCGGCGACGTAGTAGCAGTAGCGGTTCATTTCCGCGAGATTTTCCAGGCCGCCGCTGAGGTCTCGCTCTTGATAGTCGGCCATGCCTTTGGCCATGATGGCCACACAGTCTTCCAGGGCCGCCCGGTCCTCGCGGGCAAAACCATGGGTGATGGTGATCACCCGGGGGACCACGTGGATCAGCTCGTGTTCGGCCGGGGGGGTATGGGGGGACAGGCTGGCTCCAAAGTCACGGACGAAACCCGTGGCTTCCTCATTGCCTTTGACGACGGCGATGAAACGTTCACAGAAGCGGCGTTTTTTGTCCCGGGCCAGGGTTGCCTCATCCTCGATGGTATCGACGATGCGGCAGAGAAGATAGCCATTGGCGACCACCTGATGCACCGGATCGGACAACTGGGGGATGGTCAGGGCAAAGGTTCTCGACACTCCCTCGAGAAGATAGGCCTGAAAGGCTTCAGTGCCGAGCTCCTCCAGATCCTTGGGTCCGGTTGTGGTCACCGAGCTTCCGTTCATGTGGCGATTCTTCCCCCCCATTGGTTTTTGATGGCAGCGGGCAAGGCAAACCATCGATGCGGTTTCATATCCAAATCATTCTATGGTTTTTGCCTGAGCCGTTCAAGCCATGTGTTGTATTTTTGTATAATGCCGTTAAACTAAACAACTTGTTTTCTTGGGCCTTGACGATCGGTTGCGTGGTTTTTTGGCAACAAAAGGGAGGCAACCGGACTGGATGAAGTTGCGTTTTGTGGCGAAACATAGCTAAATACTAGGTATTTCCAGGCTTCTATCATAAGACGAATTCAAATACGGAGAAGGGCATCATGAGTATTCCTCTCAGGCAAACCATAGCCGTTGGTCGTTACCTGATAACGCAAAAGCTCAAGGGCGTGCGGCGTTACCCATTGGTTTTGATGTTGGAACCCCTGTTTCAATGTAACCTGGCCTGTGCCGGTTGCGGCAAGATCGAGTACCCTGATGAGATTCTCAAACGCCGCCTGAGCGTCGAGGAATGTCTCGAGGCAGTCGATGAGTGTGGTGCACCCATCGTCTCCATTCCCGGTGGGGAGCCACTGCTGCACAAAGAGATGCCCCGGATCGTGGAAGGAATCGTGGCGCGCAAAAAGTTTGTTTATCTGTGCACCAATGCGCTGCTTCTCAAAAAGCGGATGAAGGACTATACCCCATCGCCCTATCTGACTTTCTCGGTTCATCTCGATGGCCTGAAGGAACGCCACGACGCCTCGGTTTGTCAGGAAGGGGTGTTCGAGCGGGCAGTCGAGGCCATCCGCGAGGCCCTGGACAAAGGTTTCAGGGTGACCATCAATTGCACCCTGTTCCAAGGAGAGAATGCCGAAGATATCGCTGAGTTCCTGGACTTCTGTACTGCAACCGGCATCGAGGCGGTGACCATTTCCCCGGGCTTCCAATATGAAAAGGCCCCGCGCCAGGATGTGTTCATCCGCAATTCCGATACCAAGGAGCTCTTCCGGCGATTGTTCAAGCTGGGCAAACAGCGCAGCAAAAAATGGCGTCTCAACCATTCGGTGTTCTATCTCGATTTCCTGGCGGGCAACCGGGCCTATGCCTGCACGCCCTGGGGGAACCCCACCCGCAACGTGTTCGGCTGGCAGAAACCCTGCTATTTCCTCGCCGATGAAGGATATGCGAAAACCTTCAAGGAATTGATGGAGACCACCCCTTGGGATCAATACGGGACCGCCAGAAACCCAAAATGCGCAAACTGCATGGCCCATTGCGGTTACGAGCCCACGGCGGTGAATGACACCCTGGCCCATCCTCTACAGGCTGCTTGGGTGTCTTTGATGGGGCCGCGTACCGAGGGGCCGATGGCTCCTGAACCGGAAATGGCCTACCAGAAAGACGACAGGAGCGAAATCGACACTCCGATCGAAGTGGTCAAGTAAGTTCCGCTATTTCTCAGATGGCATGGTTGAGTGTTGCGGGAGGCTGGGTTGCCGCGCTCTGGGCTTTGATTCTGCTTCTGCCGTGGCAACATTGGCGCAATCGGGAAGTGCTCGAGCCCAAGGAAGGGAACGTCGGGAATCTTCATGAACTCACTGTCCTGATCCCGGCGCGCAACGAGACCGCAGTCATCCAGGATACCCTCCAGGCGTTGGCGGAACAGGCTCAGGGGGTCAGGGTGATTGTCGTGGATGATCAATCCGACGACGGTACCGCCGAACAGGCTGCCAAGGTCTAGGGGCTCCGTCTGACCGTGGTGCCGGGGCGGCCCCTCCCGGAGGGATGGAGCGGGAAACTCTGGGCCTTGGAACAAGGTCTGGCGAGGGCCGAAACCAGCCGGTTGTTGTTGCTGGATGCCGATATCGAACTCAAGCCGGGGATGCTGGCGGCATTGATGGCCAAGATGGAACGGCAGGGGCTTGATCTCGTTTCCATCATGGCGCTCCTAAGAACCCGCTCGCCCTGGGAAAAACTTCTGATGCCGGCTTTCGTCTTTTTCTTCAAGTTCATTTACCCCTTCGCCCTGGCCAATTCCCGCTCGCGCTGGTTTGCTGCTGCCGCCGGTGGTTGCATTCTGGTAAAGACCGAAGCGCTGAGAGAGGCTGGTGCATTCGCCAGTCTGAAGAAGGCGCTGATCGACGATTGCACCCTGGCGACGCGGGTCAAGGAGCAGGGTTATCGAACCTGGATCGGGCTTTCCCATGGGGTGGTCAGCCACCGCGCCTATGATGATCTCGGCACCATCTGGGAGATGGTGACCAGGACCGCTTTCACCCAGCTGCGTTATTCCAGTCTTCTGTTGCTGCTGTGCACTGTCCTGATGGGGGGAATGTTCTGGGTGCCCCTGGTGGCGCTCCTCGATCCGGCAGCTGCCTGGAAGGGGGGACTCGCCTGGGGGTTGATGGGGATTTCCTATGCGCCCACCCTGGGTTTCTATCGCTTGTCGCGCACATGGGGACTGGTCATGCCCCTGATTGCCAGTTTCTATATGGCGATGACCTGGTCTTCCGCATGGCGTTACTGGCACGGCGAATGCAGCCGCTGGAAGGGGCGGATCTATGAAACCGCCGTGAACGAGGGTGAGTCCTGAAGCTTTCCGCTCGATGTTGAGGATGCCGGGCAATCAGAACTTCAGCAGGCTGTGAACACGGTAGTCTGACAACAACTGGCGACCACCAAGGGCTGACAGCTCGATCACGAAGTCCTGGGCATAGACTTCGGCTCCCAGTGATTCGACTAGATTGCAGCTGGCCCTGGCGGTACCGCCTGTCGCCAGCAGGTCATCCACGAGGAGTACCTTGTCTCCAGGTGCGAACGCATCGACGTGGGCCTCCAGGGAACTCTCACCGTATTCCAGGGAATAGGAAACGCTCTGGACATCATAGGGCAGTTTTCCCGGTTTGCGCAGGGGGATGAAGCCCACCCCCAGTTCCCAGGCAGCCAGGGTGCCGAAAATGAACCCCCTGGCCTCCATGCCGGCCAACAGGGTGATGGGGGCGCCGACGAAGGGATGCACCAAATGGTGTATCGCCACTCGAAGCGAGGCTGGATCCTTGACCAAAGGGGTGATGTCCTTGAAGAGAATTCCGGGGCGGGGGAAATCGGCGATGTCGCGGATCTTTTCCTTCAGAGTCTGCTGCCAGTCGCTCATGCAATGACCTGAAAACGCTGGTTCTGTTGCAGGAAATGCTCGATGTTGCGGTGGATGCCGTCGGCGTCCAATTCTGCCTCTGTCAGTAGTTCTTCGCGGCTGCCGTGTTCGATGTAACGGTCCGGGAGGCCAAGGTTGAGTACCGGAAGCGGTCTGCCGTGGGCCACCAGACACTCGTTGACCGCGCTCCCGGCGCCTCCTTTGACGGTGTTCTCCTCCACCGTGATCATGAGTTCGTGGGAGCCCGCCAGTTGCAGGATCAGGTCCACATCCAGGGGCTTGACGAAGCGCATGTTGACCACCGTCGCATCGAGCAATTCCCCCGCCTCTGATGCCGGGGCCACCATGGAGCCGAAAGCCAGGATGGCGATCTTGTTGCCTTCGCGGCGGATTTCCCCCTTGCCGATGGGGAGGGTGTCGAGGGCGTGTTCCACAATGATTCCGGGACCCGTGCCGCGGGGATAACGCACTGCTGCAGGTCCGTCATGGAGCAGGCCGGTAGTGAGCATCTTGCGGCATTCGTTTTCATCGGCTGGCGCCATGATCACCATGTTGGGGATGCAGCGCAGGAAGCTCATATCGAAACTGCCGGCATGGGTGGGGCCGTCGGGACCCACCAGCCCCGCCCGGTCGATGGCGAACAGGACCGGAAGGTTCTGCAGGTCCACGTCGTGGATCAGCTGGTCGTAACCCCGCTGGAGGAAGGTGGAATAGATGGCGACCACCGGTTTGTAACCTTCACAGGCCATGCCAGCGGCCAGGGTGACGGCGTGCTGTTCGGCGATGCCGACATCATAATAGCGATTGGGAAATCGCTTGGAGAATTCGACCAATCCCGAACCCTCCCGCATCGCCGGGGTGATTCCTATCAGTTTGGGTTCCTGGGCTGCCATATCGCACAGCCATTGTCCGAAGACCTCGGTATAGGTGGGCCTCTTGCTTGGGGCCTTGGTCATGCTGTCCTTGCTCGGATCGAAGGGGGAGACTCCGTGATAGGTGACCGGGTCGCGTTCGGCGGGCAGATAGCCCTTGCCCTTTTTGGTGATGACGTGAAGGAATTGGGGGCCGGTGAGTTCGTGGATGTTCTGCAAGGTGGTGAGCAAAGTCTCCAGGTCGTGGCCGTCGATGGGACCCATGTAGTTGAATCCCAGTTCCTCGAACAGGGTCCCGGGGGCGACCATTCCCTTGACGTGCTCCTCGGCGCGGCGGGCGAACTCCCACATCTCAGGAACCCGCGACAGAATCTGTTTGCTGCCTTGGCGGACCGTGCTGTAGAGCTTGCTGGAGAGAATCTTGGCGAGGTAGTTGGTCATGGCCCCCACATTGGGGGAGATGGACATTTCGTTGTCGTTGAGGATAACCAGCAGATTGGCATCGAGGGCGCCGGCGTGATTGAGGGCCTCGAAAGCCTGACCGCCGGTCAGGCCACCATCCCCGATGATGGCCACGGCCCGGTGTTCACGGCCATCCAGGGAAGCCGCGATGGCCATGCCTAAGGCGGCTGAGATCGAAGTGCTGGAATGACCGACGCCGAAGGCATCATAGGGGCTCTCACAGCGTTTCGGGAAAGGTGTCAGGCCTCCGCGCTTGCGGATGGTTGGAAGTCGTTCGCGTCTCCCGGTGAGGATCTTGTGAGGGTAGGCCTGATGACCGACGTCCCAGACAAGGCGGTCGTGAGGAGTGTTGAATACGTAGTGCAGGGCGATGGTCAGTTCGACGGTTCCAAGGCCTGCGGCCAGGTGACCGCCCGAGCGGCTGACGCTCTCCAACAGGTAATGACGAAGCTCTTCCGCCAGGGCAGGCAATTCTTTTCTGTCCAGTTGGCGCAGATCCTCGGGGGAATCGACACGGTTGAGGAGGGGATAGCGTGTTTGATCGATCATAGAGTAGATGTGTGGCGGTCTCGATTTGGCGTAAAAATCACGGATTGTGGCCATTATCCAACGCACCTGAGTACGGTGCAAGGTTTTTCAGGTCAGGAAGCCCTGAAAAAATCAAGAGTTTTCCGCGTCGGCTTTGTGTTCCAGAGAAATTCCAAGAATCTCCAGCGCAATGGCGATGAAAATCATGATGACGCCGGACCAGATCTCGGGGGCCAGCCACATCAACAGGGCGCCAATGATGATGAGGGTGATCCCTAAAATACGCCTGTGCAGAGTGTGCTTGAGCATCGACTCTTCCTCAGAAAATTGTCTCGACCATCATTCTACCCGGTTTTGCCGGGGCATCCAGAGAGGAATTGCCGGCTTGCAGTTTCCCGGGGTTTTGGCGACCATTAGTGGTTGTTGAAGACATAACCATTGGGTGAAAGGAGCGGGATGATGAATCAAGACAATTCTCAGGAATCGGATACCTCCCGGGAGGAAGGTCAAGCTTCCCGGGAAAACCGGGAGGCGATCGAACAGCTCCAGGCCTCGGTACAGGAAGCGGTGGAGAGTTCGGAGGACGTGCGTGAAAAGGTCCGGCGTCTGACGGTCGAGGCACTGGCCGAAGGCAAGCTGGATACGGCGGAAGTCAGATCGGTCATCGAGGCGGTGATCGAGGGGGCCAGTGCCGGTATCGAACAACACGGAGGGCGTGCCAGGCAGGCTCTGGAGGAAGCCATGGGCGGCCTGGAGGATGGCTTGATCAAAGTCGCGGAAGCCTCCAAACTGGCTCTGGAGGAAGCCGCCAGCCGGGCTGGTGATTTCGCCGAGCAGGATGTGAAGAATGCTTTCGATCAGCTGGTCGAACTGGAAAGGATGTATGTGGAGACTTTGGCGGAGGTCGCCAGGCGGGGGGGCGAACATGCGGGTGAATTACTCGAGGATCTGGCCCGACACGCGAAAAACAGTGGCACCGCTGTCGGTGAATATATGACTGAAGTGATGTCCTCCTTGCCGCGTAAACTCCAGGAAGCGGGGGAGTGGGGATTGAAGGCAGGGGTGGAAACCACCCGCAGCGCCGGCGCGCAGCTGACTTCGATTGCCAGTGGTTTCCTGGCCGGGATAGCAGAAGCATTGGAAAAGCAGTCGGGAAAACTCAAGCAGGACAAGTCTGGCAAAGACTGATGTTGTGGGAAGCCGTCAGCGCCGTTCATGACTTGGGACGCTTGTATGATCTGGCCGTCATTCTGGTGCGCTACGGTTTCATCGGATTCGTGCGTCGGCTGGGTCTGGCGCACGCCTTCGAGCAGGCGGGCCGGGCTTTGCACCTCAAGGGAGTGGAAGAACTGGTCCAGCTCAACACCCCCCAACGCATCCGCCGCTCCCTGGAGGAAATGGGCCCCACCTTCATCAAACTGGGGTAGATTCTCGCAACCCGGGTGGATTTGTTTCCGCCGGATTGGATCGACGAGTTCGAGAAGCTCCAGGATCAAGTACCCCCCTTGCCGTTCGAACAACTCCAGGTGCAGCTGGAGGAAGACTTGGGGGCACCTGTCGACAACGTCTTCGCTGAATTCGAGCGTGAGGCCCTGGCGACGGCTTCGATCGCCCAGGTACACCGGGCACGGTTGTTCAGTGACGAGCGGGTGATCGTCAAGATCCGCCGGCCGGGGATTACGGGAATCGTCGAGGCCGATCTCAGACTGCTGGAGCGCCTGGCCCGGATCGCCGAAAGCGAGATCAAGGAGCTGCGCCAGTACCGCCCGGTGGAGATCGTGCGGCAGTTCGCCACCTCGCTCCGGCGCGAGATGGATCTGGAGAACGAGGCCCGCAATGCCGAAAGAATGGCCGCTAATTTCGCCGCCAACCCCTGGATCGTGATTCCAACGATGCACTGGGAATGGTGCTGTGAACGCCTCAATGTGCAGGAGTTCATCGATGGGATTCCGGCCCGCAGGCTCCAGTTGGCCGAGGCTCAGGGGCTCAATCGCAAGATCCTGGCGCGGCGGGGTTGTGATGCCGTTCTCAAGATGATTCTCATCGATGGTTTCTTTCACGCCGACCCTCATCCGGGGAATCTGATATTTCTTTCTGGCAATCGCATCGCTTTCATCGACTTCGGCATGGTGGGGCGGTTGTCGGAGACCCGCCGTTATCAACTCGTAGATCTGTTGGCCGCGGTCATCGACCGGGATGCCCGCACCGCCGTCAACGTGTTACTGGACTGGGCCGGCGACGTCCAGGTGGATATGGATGCCTTGCTCATGGATGTGGACAACTTTATCGACACCTATCACGGGTTGCCTTTGAAACAGCTCAAGATCGTCAATATTCTCACCGATCTGACGGCCCTGATGCGGGGTTATCAACTGGTGCTGCCGCCGGATCTGGCGCTGCTGTTCAAAGCCTTGCTGACGCTGGACGGCATGGGGCGCCAGATCGATCCGGATTTCGACCTGATCGTGGCGGCCACCCCCCATGTCAGACGGGCCCTGTTCAACCGCTACCGTCCCGATATCTTCCTCAAACGTGGCTGGCGTACCGCCAGTGACATGCTGGATATCGTGGCCGCCTTTCCCCATGACATGCGGCGCCTGATCAAGGTGCTCAAGAGCGGGACCATGCGCTTCAATGTCGATGTCAACCAGCTGGGTTATTTCAGCTGGGTGATCGACCGGGCCGCCAGCCGTTTGGCGGTGGGAATGGTCACCTCTGCCCTGGTGATCGGGTCGGCCATCGTCATGACGGTCTCCGGTGGTCCGACGTTGTGGGGGTTGCCGATACTGGGGGTGTTGGGCTTTGCCGGGGCGGGGATTGGCGGGGTATGGCTGCTGATCTCCATCTGGCGTGGTGGGCATATTCCCCATAGTGAGGAAAGGGAATAATAAAAAACCCGGCCGGGGCCGGGTTTCGATCCTAGCCCGGATCTTCCACAAATTTGCACCGATCTCACTTGTCTCCACAAGAAATATTCCCTCAGTCGGCCGTAATCACCGATATGCCACTCCTTCGGGAATTTCCTTGTAAAACCAATATCCTGCGCGATACCGGCACAAATTCATGAAATCTCCGGGCTAGGTGGACAGGGTATCAGCCGCTCACGTTGAATCCGAACACCGTGGCGGCAAGAATCAGATAACAGACCACCGCGATGCCGGCGTGGGCCAGCAGCAATCCTTTTTGCACCTGGCCGGTGGTGTGGCGCTTATGGGCGGCGGTCACCCCCAGGATGACGATCACCACCACCAGGGCGATGTTGATGAAGACCCGGCTGTCACCCGCCAGGGCGGCGCCAATCGCCAGCAGGGCCCCCAATACCGCGATGCCCGCATGGGTCAGCACCACCGTGCGGGATACCGGATTGCCCTTGAACAGATCGTAGGCCATGAAAACACCCAATACCGCCACCAGGGTGAAGGCGGCCAGGGAAGAGGTGAGAAGTATCATGAGTTTTTCCTCCTTGTGGTGAGTCAATTGCCGGTTGAATCCTTACCAGAAATAGGGTTAAACTGCAAGTGCCCTCAAAAATTATCAGGAGTGCGTCATGACTCACGAAGAATGTGTCCAACATTGTCTCCAGTGCGCAATGGACTGCGAGATCTGTCTCGACAAGATGCTTGAGATCTATATGAGTGGGGGAACCAGTAAGTGTTGTGGCGGGGAACAACATGCCCACAGCGAATGTCCCCGTTGTTGCCGCGAATGTCTGGAAATCTGTCTGATGTGCGCCCAGGCGATGGCCCGGGGAAGCCGCTGGTCCAAGGATATCTGCCGCCTGTGCGCGGACATCTGCGAATGGTGCGCCGAGGAATGCGACAAGCATACCCACGATCACTGCAAGAAATGCGCTGAAAGCTGCCGCAAATGTGCCGCAAGCTGCCGGCAGATGGCGGCCTGAGCGAAACCGGATTCAACTAAAGGAAAGGGCGGCCTCAAGGCCGCCCTTTGATGCGCTGCCGGCCCTCCCTTAGGGACAAAGGAGGGAAGAGGAGCGATCACTCATCCCCGGCCATGAATCCCAACAGATGCAACAGGCTGGTGAACAGATTGAACAGCGCCACATACAGGGTCACCGTGGCCAGAATGTAATTGGTCTCCCCGCCGTGGATGATCTGGCTGGTCTGGAACAGAATCAGTCCCGCCATCAGCAGCACGAACATCGCTGACACCGCCAGCGCCAGCCCCGGCATGTGGAAGAAATAGGCCCCCAGTCCCGCAAGAAAGCCCACCAGGATACCGGCGAACAGGAACCCGCCCAGAAAGCTGAAGTCACGCCGCGACACCAGGGCGTAGGCCGACATCCCCAGGAAGATGATCCCGGTGCCGCCCAGGGCCGACATCACGATCTGATTCCCGTTGGGAATGAACTTGATGTACATGCTCAGGATCGGCCCCAGGGTCATTCCCATGAAGCCCGTGAGCAGGAATACGAACAACAGTCCCCAGGCGCTATTGCTGAACTTCTGGGTCAGAAACAGCAGTCCGAAATAGCCCACCAGGGTGACTATCATTCCAGGATGGGGCAGGTTCAGGACCATCGCAAGCCCCGCGGTGAAGGCGCTGAACAGCAGGGTCTTTGCCAGCAGCGCATAGGTATTGCGCAGCACCTTGTTGGTTTCAACGACCCGGGTCCGGGGTCTGTGAAGGACACGTGTTTGGTTCATTGAGGTTTTACCTCCTTAATTGGTAGTGATCGTTCTTTGACCCTAAGCATGATAGTTTAGTTGCCCTGTCTTTGCATCAACTGCCGTTCCCGTGTTTTCCCCTGGCCGATGCGCTTTGTTTAGGGGGCCTATGTGAAATCCCCTCTTGGAGGTGGCCCGGATAAGTGCAGGGCATCCGGGGATGGAGCTTGCAATGACGGCGGGATCAAGTGATAATGACTGGCTTTCCGGCAGCTGGGGCTGCCAGATGTTTGTTCCATGGTGGGCCGCGTCGGTCCCCTCGCAACGATAGGCTGTAAACCCCGCCAGGCCCGGAAGGGAGCAACGGTAGCAGCTGATTCGTGTGCCGGGGTGTCTGGCTGGCGCGGGCTGCCGCCTTTGAATTCCAGGCATCGAGCATGAGCTATCAGGCCCTGGCCCGCAAATGGCGCCCCCGCCGCTTTTCCGAGATCACCGGACAGATCCATGTCGTCAGAGCATTGCGCAATGCCCTGATCCACGACCGGGTCCATCATGCCTACCTGTTCACCGGCACCCGCGGAGTGGGCAAGACCACCCTTGCGCGGATACTCGCCAAGGCGCTCAACTGCAACCATCTCTCTGAAGGAGAGCCGTGCTGTCAGTGTGATGCGTGTGTGGCGGTGGACGAGGGCCGGTTCGCCGATCTGATCGAAGTGGATGCGGCCTCGCGCACCCGGGTCGAGGATACCCGGGAACTGCTGGAAAATGCGCAATACGCCCCTGCCAGCGGCCGCTACAAGATCTACCTCATCGACGAAGTGCACATGCTTTCCGGTCACAGTTTCAATGCCTTGCTCAAGACCCTGGAAGAGCCGCCCCCCCACGTCAAGTTTCTGCTTGCCACCACCGACCCGCACAAGATACCGGTCACGGTACTGTCCCGATGCCTTCAGTTCAATCTGAGCAAGCTTCCCCAACCCCTGATTCAGTCTCGCCTGGAGAACATCCTCGCGGCCGAGGCCGTTGCTTTCGAAGAAGATGCGCTGAAACTCCTTGCCCGGGCCGCCAATGGCAGTCTCCGTGACGCCCTGAGTCTCCTGGATCAGGCGATCGTCTATGGCGGCGGTTCGGTGAAAGCCGACGAGGTGGCGGAGATGCTGGGGGGGGTGACCCAGCGTTCCCTGAAAGGGCTGGTGGAAGCCTTGGGAGCCGGAGATGCCAGTCTGGTGATGCACGAGGTCATGCAACTGGCGGAAACCGCCGCTGATCCCGCCGAAGTCCTGAGTGGCCTGTTGGGGCTGCTCCATCGAATCGCCCTGGCCCAGCAGCTGCCGGAAACCGCCGATCAGGACGAGGAACGCGAGTGGATCCTGGCTCAGGCGGGTGAGCTGGCGCCGGAAGACGTCCAATTGTTCTACCAGATCGGAGTCATGGGGCGTAAGGATTTGCCATGGTCACCTGACCCAAATACCGGTCTGGAAATGATTCTGCTGTGGATGCTGGCCTTTCGTCCGCTGGAGGAGGGGGGTGGCGGTCATCATCAGGCAGGCCGAGCCGGCGCCACGATCAGGGGGGGCGACGTTCCGGCGCGAGAAGGGAAAGCTCCGGAAAAACGCGCGGACGATACCCAAAGCGGGCCAGCCCCTGACGCGAACGTTCCCCAGCAGCCGGAAAGCGCCTTGGAGCCGTGGTCGGCTCTGGTGGCGAAGATGAAGCTGGCGGGTATGGCGCGGGAGTTGGCGCATCATTGCGTTCTCCATCGCCTGGAGGGGATCAGTGTGTGCTGGTGCTGGATCAGGCCTTCGAGCAACTTTTGAGTGAGCGCTTGCAAAAGCGTATCGCCGAGGCAATGGAAGCGTGTCTGAAAAGACCGGTGCGGCTGCAGATCAAGATCGGCAAGGTGGCAGAGGAGACGCCTGCAAAAGCGCGTCAGCGGGAAACCGAAGAGAAACAGCTGGAAGCGGAGCGGGCCATTGCCGAGGACGAAACCGTCAAAATGTTGCTGGAGACATTCGATGCTAAAGTGGTCCCAGGCAGCGCGAGACCGGTGGACGATGAGAGCTGACCCGGATCACGGACGCTTCGTCTCGTGGCTCGGGCCATTTGGGTGGAGATTGGGCGCTGCTTGGTGAGAAGAGGCATAATGAAGATGATATCGACGACAGGTCAGGAGTGGTTGCGATGAAAAACCCCTTGGGATCCCTGATGCAGCAGGCTCAGGAAATGCAGGAAAAATTCAGGCTGGCTCAGGAGGAGCTGGCCAGGACCGAGATTCAGGGAGAAGCGGGTGGCGGGCTGGTCAAAGTGGTGATGAACGGCAAGCGGGAAGTGCTGCGATTGAATATCGACGACAGTTTGTTCAAGTAGGATGACAAAGAGATTCTCGAGGATCTGGTGGCGGCGGCGGTCAACGATGCCGTGCATAAAGTGGAACAGATGAAGGAAGAGAAAATGGCTGAGCTGGCAGGGGACATCCAGCTTCCCGGCGGCATGAACCTGCCCTTCTGAGGCCGATGGAAAAAGGCGATTGTCTGCACCGCTTGATGGAAGCTTTGCGGTGTCTGCCGGGAGTCGGCCCGCGCTCGGCCCAGCGGATGGCCTTTCACCTGCTGCAACACGACCGCAGTGGAGGCAGGCATCTGGCTGCTTGCCTCGATGAGGCCCTGGAAAAAATCGGGCGCTGCCAGTCGTGTCGGACCCTTACCGAATCCGAACTCTGTTCCTTGTGTTGTGACCCTGCCCGTGACCGCAGTCGCCTGTGCGTGGTGGAGACCCCCGCCGATGTCCTGGCCATCCATCAGGCGACGGTCTTCAAAGGGTTGTATTTCGTCCTCCACGGTCATCTTTCGCCCCTCGATGGCGTCGGCCCCGAGGATCTGGGGCTGGATCTGCTCCAGCAACGTTTGCAGGCGGGGGAGATACGGGAATTGATCCTGGCGACCAATTCCACTGTCGAGGGTGAAGCGACCGCCCATTACCTCGCCGAACTGGCCCGCCGCCACAGCGTGTCCGTCAGCCGCATCGCCCATGGGGTGCCGGTGGGAGGGGAGCTGGAGTATCTGGATGCCAATACCCTGGCCTACGCCTTCGATGGCAGGCGGGAGGTTTGACCCGGGCCTGGAGGTAAGGTCCGGCTCAGGAGATCCGCGGTAGCTTGTCCAGTAATTTGAGATACCGTTGGTAGCGTGCCGGGTGGATTTTTCCTGTCTCCACCCCCTCCGTGACGGCACATCCCAGATCGCCTGCATGGCGGCAGTCATTGAACCGGCATCTTTCCATGAAGGGGCGAAATTCCCGGTAGCCATAGGCCAGTTTGCGGGTATCGATACCGGCCAGGCCGAACACGGCGACCCCGGGGGTGTCGATGAGTTTTTCCCCGTCTTGCAGATGAAACAGCAGCGCAGTGGTGGTGGTGTGCCGTCCCCTGCGGGTATTGGCCGACAATCCTCCGATGCGCACTTCCCGGTCGGGAATCAGGGATTTCAGCAGAGAGGATTTTCCCACCCCCGATTGACCGGCGAACATCGACGTTTTCCCTCTCAGGAGCGTCCCCAGTTCCTCCATGCCTTCGCCGTTCCTGGCGCTGACCATCAGTAACGGATAGAGCTGCCTGTAAGGGGTCAGGTCTTGCAAAACCATCTTCCGTATCGTCGTGTCGAGAAGGTCGGTCTTGTTGAGCAGAATCGCCGGCTCCAGCTGGTGGTTTTCGCACACCACCAGGTACTGATCCACCAGGAGCAGGTCGTAGGAGGGTTCCCGCGCGATGACGATCGCTACCTGATCGAGATTGGCGGCGACCGCCCTGGGCCTGCCCCTCCGCCCGGGACGGGCGAGGAGGGTGCGGCGGGGCAGGATTTCGACGATCAGTCCATGACCGGGATCGCTTGGCTGCCATTTTACCCGGTCACCGACGCAAGGTTGGCAGCTGTGGCGTCTGGTCTGGCAGACGAAGACTTCCCCGTCATCATTTTTCACGCCCCAGTGCCTGCCGTAATGGGCGATGACCAGGCCGGTGGAAATTTCGCCCCGGGAGGTTGGCGGGGGCAGGGTCAGGCTGCTTCCCCCTGAGTCTGAACCCGCTGCAGATGCTCAATCCGGATCGCCGCCGGTGGATGACTATAGTGGAAAGCGGCATAGAGGGGATCGGGGGTCAAGGTGGCGGCGTTCTCGCGGTACAGCTTGACCAGGGAATGGATCAGGGATTCAGCCCGGGTCATGGAGGCGGCGAATTCGTCCGCTTCGAACTCGTATTTGCGCTGGATGGCCGCCATCAGTGGCTGCAGAAAGGTGCTGAACACCGGCATCACCAGCATGAACAGGAGCAGGGCGGTGGCATTGGAAGGTCTGGACACACCCAGCCCTTCGTAGAACCAGGGCTGCTGGGCCAGCCAACCCAGGAGGGCGAGGCCGATGAGGCTCATGAAAGCGCTGGTGAGGAGCATCTTGAGTACGTGTCTGCGTTTGAAGTGCCCCAGTTCATGCGCCAGGACGGCTTCCAGTTCTTCCGGTTCCAGGGATTCGATCAGGGTGTCGAAGAGAACGATCCGCTTGTTGTTGCCGATGCCGGTGAAGTAGGCGTTGCCATGGCCGGAGCGGCGCGAGCCGTCCATGACGAAAATCCCCTTGCTCTGAAAGCCGCAGCGTTCCAGGAGGCGTCCGATGCGCTGTTTGAGATCGGGATTGTCGAGGGGGGTGAATTTGTTGAACAGCGGGGCGATCAAGGTTGGGTAGGCCCAGCTCATGAATAACGAGAAGGACATCAGGATGGCCCAGGCCAGTAGCCACCACCAGCGGCCTGTGCTGTCCATGACCCACAGAATCAAGCCCAGCAGTGGCGCCCCGATGGCCAGGGCCAGGACCGTCTGGAGGATCAGATCCTTGAGATATTGGGCGACGGTGGTGCGGTTGAAGCCGAACTTCTCTTCCACCACGAACGTCTGATAGATGGACAAGGGCAGTTCCGCCAGCGTCATCAGAAACATGGTCGACAAAATCAGGGCGATGCCATGACTGGTGTCACCCCATACGAAGCGGCTCAAGAACCGGTCCAGGGCGTCGATGCCGCCTCCCAGGGTGAAAAGCAGCAGTAAGCCGGCGGCGAGGATGCGCCCCGCTTCCTGGACCTTGAGTTTGGCCAGGGTATAATCGGCGGCCTTCTGATGCGCTTCCAGGGTGATGACTTCCTGGAAAGGTTCGGGAACCCGGTCACGATTGGCCAGGACGTGGGCGCCATGACGTCGCGCCAGCCAGAATTCGATGGCGAACGATGCCACCAGGGCCAGCAGGAAGACGAACGTGAATGTATTCATGAGAACCTGTGATTTATCCATAGACGGCTGAACAGCTTAGCCTTTGCTACAATCGCTGACAAGCCACGTTAATAGGAATTCCTTTCAATGACTTTGAACAAAGACAATTTGATCTGGATCGATCTGGAGATGACCGGTCTGGATCCGGACCGGGACGTGATCATCGAAATCGCCACCGTCGTCACCGACAAGGATCTGAATGTCCTTGCCACAGGGCCGATGCTGGCGGTCCATCAGCGGGAGGAGGTGCTGGCGGGAATGGATCAGTGGAACCAGAAGCATCATGGGGCCTCCGGCCTGATCGAGCGGGTCAGAAAGAGCCAGGTGCGGGAACGGGAGGCCGAATATCTGACCCTGGAATTCCTGAAAAAATGGGTCCCGCCGGGGGAATCTCCCATGTGTGGCAACAGCATTTGTCAAGATCGCCGCTTTCTGTACCGTTCCATGCCCCAATTGGAAGCGTATTTCCACTATCGCAACCTGGATGTGTCCACCCTCAAGGAACTGGCATGTCGCTGGGCACCGCATCTCCAGGAAGGGTTCAAGAAGAAGAACGCTCACGAAGCGCTGGCCGATATCCTCGAATCCATCGAAGAGCTGAAATATTATAGGAAGCACTTCCTTCGTTTCTGAGGCTTTCCGATACGGGGGCAGGTCATCACCCGATATGACGGGATCAGGTTATGAAGATCTTCATCGGGTTCCCGAACACTTGGTGGCGGAAATCATCGATGGCGCATTGATCGTCCATCCCCGGCCTGCACCCAATCATACGCAGGGTTCCTCTTTGAATACCATGGTCATGGTTTTCCTGGGTCTCGGCCGCGTTTTGTGGTCGATTCAATGATATAATTGCAGAAATTTGCCGACGTTTACTGTCATGATTCATCAATTGGAATCCCATGTCTGAATTCGCCAAAGAAATTCTCCCCATTTCCCTCGAAGAGGAAATGAAGCAGTCCTACCTGGATTACGCCATGAGCGTGATCGTGGGCAGGGCATTGCCGGATGTGCGTGATGGTCTCAAGCCGGTGCATCGCCGGGTGCTGTTCTCGATGCACGAACTGGGCAACGACTGGAACAAGCCCTACAAGAAATCGGCCCGTGTGGTCGGGGATGTGATCGGTAAGTACCATCCCCATGGGGATGCGGCGGTCTATGACACCATCGTACGCATGGCCCAGCCATTCTCCATGCGCTATGTGCTCATCGACGGTCAGGGGAACTTCGGCTCGGTGGACGGGGATCCGCCCGCGGCGATGCGTTACACCGAAATTCGCATGGCCCGCATCGCCCATGAACTGCTGGCCGACCTCGACAAGGAGACGGTGGACTTCGTTCCCAACTACGACGAATCGGAACGGGAGCCGGTGGTGCTGCCGGCCAAGGTGCCTAATCTGTTGGTCAACGGTTCAGCCGGAATTGCGGTGGGGATGGCCACCAATATCCCTCCCCACAATCTCACCGAGGTCGTCAACGGCGTGCTGGCCCTGATCGACCGTCCGGACATCACCATCGGCGAACTGTTAAGCCATATTCCAGGGCCTGATTTTCCCACCGGTGCCGTCATCAATGGCGCCAAGGGGATCCGCGAGGCCTATGAGACCGGGCGCGGCCGCATCTATCTGCGCGCCTGCTCCCATGTCGAGACCAGCAAGGACAGTGGTCGCCAGAGTATCGTCGTCACCGAGCTCCCCTACCAGGTCAACAAGGCCCGCCTCATCGAGAAGATCGCTGCCTTGGTCAAAGACGGCAAGCTGGAAGGCATCTCGGCCCTCAGGGACGAGTCCGACAAGGACGGCATGCGGATGGTGATCGAGCTCAAACGCGGCGAACAGGCCGAGGTCATCCTCAACAATCTGTATCAGCACACCCAGCTGCAGAATGTCTTCGGCATCAACATGGTGGCACTGGTGGACGGCCGCCCGCGCCGCCTCAATCTGAAAGAGGTGCTGGAGGCCTTCGTCGATCATCGCCGCGAAGTGGTGACCCGCCGCACCCTCTACGATCTCCGCAAGGCCAGGAACAGGGTGCATGTGCTGGAAGGCTTGGCGGTGGCGTTGGCCAATATCGACCAGATCATCGAGTTGATCAAGGCGGCCCCCAATCCCCAGGCGGCCAAGGAAGAGCTGCTCTCGCGGGTATGGAAGCCAGGAGTGGTGCAGTCGTACCTGGAACGGGCCGGTGCCGACCGCACCCGGCCCGAGGATCTGGCGGAAGGTTACGGTTTGGGAGCCGATGGTTACCGCCTCTCGCCGGTCCAGGCGCAAGCGATTCTGGACCTGCGTCTGCACCGCCTGACCGGTCTGGAGCAGGAAAAGATCATCAACGAATATGAAGAGCTGCTGGCTAGGATTGACGAGTTGCTGGAGATCCTGGGAAGCGACAAGCGCCTGCTGGAAGTGATTCGCGAGGAACTGATTGCCCTGCGGGACCAGTTCGGCGACGAACGCCACACCGAGATCATGGAGGAACAGCGCAGCCTTTCGGTGGAGGATCTGATCACCGAGGAGGATGTGGTCGTGACCCTGACCCATGCCGGCTATGCCAAGGCCCAGCCCCTGTCGGTCTACCAGGCCCAGCGCCGTGGCGGCAAGGGGAAGGCGGCGGCGGCTACCAAGGAGGAGGATTTCGTCGAGAAGCTCATTATCGCCAACACTCACGATACCCTGTTGTGTTTTTCCAGCCAGGGCAAGGTTTACGGGATCAAAGTCTATGAGCTTCCCATGGCAAGCCGGACCTCCCGCGGCAAGCCAATCGTCAATCTGCTCCCCCTGGAGGAAGGCGAGCGGATCAACGCCGTGTTACCGATCCGCGATTTCGGTGCCGGAGGTTATATTTTCATGGCTACCGCGGCTGGCGTGGTCAAGAAAACTGCCCTGGAGGAATTCGAGCACCTGCGTACCAATGGCAAGATCGCCATCGATCTGAAATCCGGAGACGTGCTGGTCAAGGCGAAGCTCACCGATGGTCGTCAGGACGTGATGCTGTTTTCCAGCGAGGGCAAGGCGATCTGCTTCAACGAGTCCGAAGTCCGTTCCATGGGGCGGACCGCCGGTGGGGTGCGGGGGATGAAGTTGCCGGCAGGGCAGAAGGTGATCTCGCTGATCATCGGCAAGGAAGGGACGGGTACGGTGCTGACGGTGACCGAGAATGGCTATGGCAAGCGCACCTACCTCGAGGACTATCCCAAACACCGCCGAGGTGGTCAGGGGGTGATTGCCATCCAGACTTCGGATCGTAACGGCTCCCTGGTTTCGGCAGTGCTGGTGCACGATGACGACGAGATCATGCTGATCACCACCGGGGGTACTTTGGTGCGCACCCGGGTCAACGAGATACCGGTTCTTGGGCGCAATACCCAGGGTGTTCGGATCATCCGCCTCAGTGGCGGCGAGAAACTGGTGGGCGTGGACAGAATCGAAAGTTTACCGGAGGAAGAATAACGACCTATGCGAGTGTATAACTTCAGTGCAGGACCTTCCATGATGCCTGTGGAAGTGTTGCAACGGGCCCGGGAGGAAATGCTGGATTGGCAGGGAAGCGGGATGTCGGTGATGGAAATGAGTCATCGTGGCGCTCATTTCAAGCACATCGCGGAAAACACCGAGGCGGCCCTGCGCCGCCTGTTGGGGGTTCCCGAAGATTACCATTGCCTGTTTCTCCAGGGCGGGGCAACCGGCCAGTTTGCCGCGATTCCGATGAATCTGCTGGGAGAGCGGCGGCGGATGAATTACGTCCTGACCGGCTCCTGGTCTAAGAAGGCCGCCGCCGAGGCGCGCCAGTATGGTGAGGTCACGATCTGCGCCAGCAGTGAAGAGAGCAGATTCACCACCATTCCGGATCCTTCATCCTGGCAGCCGGACGACGAGGCGGCCTTCCTGCACTACACGACCAACGAGACCATCCACGGCGTGGAATTTCCCTTCGTGCCCGAGGTCACGATGCCGTTGGTGGCAGACATGTCTTCCGATATGCTGTCGCGGAAGGTGGAGGTCGACCGTTTCGGGGTGATCTATGCCGGGGCACAGAAGAACATGGGCCCTTCGGGCATCACTGTGGTGATCGTGCGTCAGGATCTCCTCCAAGACCCTTTGCCGGGCACCCCTTCGGTGTTCGATTACCGCAGGCAGGCCGAAGCCGGTTCCATGCTCAACACCCCGCCCACCTACAACTGGTATCTCTTGGGGCTGATACTGGAATGGCTCCAGGCGCAAGGCGGGCTGCAGGCCGTGGAGGAACGCAACATAGAGAAAGCGGCGCTCCTCTATGACCTCATCGACGCTTCCGGGTTTTACCAGAATCCGGTCGACCCCCGTTTCCGTTCCCGCATGAATGTGCCCTTCACCCTGGCCGATTCCGCACTCGACAAACCTTTCCTCGAACAGGCGCAGGCCAACGGTCTGGTCAATCTGAAAGGACACCGCTCGGTGGGCGGGATGCGTACCAGTATTTACAATGCCATGCCCCTGGAAGGGGTCAAGGCACTGGCTGAATTTATGCAGGAGTTCGAACGTCGTCATGGCTGAGTTCAAGATTCTTACCTATAACAACATTGCGATTGCCGGTCTCGAACGCTTTCCCCGTGAACGTTATGAGGTGGCCTCGGAAATCCCCCATCCCGACGCGATCGTGTTGCGCTCCCACAACCTTCACAACGAAGTGCTTCCAGAGACTGTCAAAGTCATCGGCCGGGCCGGGGCGGGGGTCAACAACATTCCGGTCGGGCAGTGCAGTGAGCGTGGCATCCCGGTTCTCAACACCCCGGGGGCCAATGCCAATGCGGTCAAGGAACTGGTGCTGGCGGGGATGCTGCTGGCCTGCCGCAATCTCTGTCAGGCCTGGGAATACGTTCGCCGACTGGAAGGGGACGATCACCAGATCCACAAGCAGGTGGAGGCCGGGAAGAAACAGTTTCAGGGGTTCGAGATCGCCGGCAAGATGCTGGGGGTCGTGGGGCTGGGGGCCATCGGCGTCAAAGTGGCCAACAAGGCGCTGGCCCTGGGAATGAACGTCAGCGGCTATGATCCCTATGTCACCGTGGAACGTGCCTGGCAGTTGTCCTCATCGGTCATTCAGGCATCGAATCTGGACGAGTTGCTCGGGATCTGTGATTTCGTCACCCTCCACATGCCCCTCACCGATCAGACCCGCGGGTGCATCAATGCGGCGCGCCTGGGGCAGATGAAGGAAGGGGCGGTCCTCCTCAATTTTTCCCGCGGCGCGCTGGTGGATAGCGAAGCGGTGATCGCAGCCCTCGATGAGGGAAGGCTCCACGCCTATGTGACCGATTTTCCCGATATTACCTTGCAGCGTCATCCCAAGGCGATCTGTCTGCCCCATCTGGGCGCCTCCACCCGGGAGGCGGAAGAGAATTGCGCCGTCATGGTGGCCGATCAGATCCGCGATTACCTGGAAAACGGCAACATCCGCCATTCGGTCAACTTCCCTGAGGTGATTCTGGCGCGGGCGCCGGGGACCACCCGGATCTGTATTCCCCACGCCAACGTGCCGGCCATGGTGAGCAAAATCTCAGCCTGTCTGGGTGAAGCCCGGATCAACATCGTCGAGCTGCTGAACAAATCCAAGGGCGATGTCGCCTATACCATGATCGATGCCGAAGGCTCTGTGGGCAATGAGGTCGTTACCGCAATCGAGGCCCTCGAGGGCGTGCTGTCAGCCCGGGTGATACAATGATGGCCCTTTGAATCCAGGCCATGAAGGATGGATAAGGAACAAACACTGGAACAGCTACGCCAGCGTATCGATAGCATCGACCGCGAATTGTTGCGCCTCATGTCCGAACGCGCCGGTATTGCGCTGGAGGTGGCCAAGGTCAAGCAGCAGTCAGGGGAGAACCACTGTTTCTATCGCCCCGAGCGCGAGGCGGAAATCCTGCGTCAGGTCAGGGAGTCGAACCCTGGACCTCTGGAAGACGAAGCGGTGGTGCGGATCTTCCGGGAGCTGATGTCGTCTTGTCTGGCCCTGGAAAAGCCGTTGCAGGTGGCTTTTCTGGGACCCGAAGGCACCTTCACCCAGCAGGCGGCCTACAAACATTTCGGACATGCGGTCCAGGTCCATCCCTTTCCCGCCATCGACGAGATCTTTCGCGCGGTGAGCAGCGATGCCTGTCAGTTCGGGGTGGTGCCGGTGGAAAACTCCACCGAGGGGGTGGTCACCCATACTCTCGACAGCTTCCTCGATTCTTCGCTGCTCATTGCCGGGGAAGTGATTCTGCGTATCCACCACAACCTGCTCAGTCGCTGTAACTCCCTTCGGGAAATTCAGGAAATCTTTTCCCATCAACAGTCTTTGGCCCAGTGCCGTGAATGGCTCGACCGTTTCCTTCCGGCGGCCAGGCGCACCCCTGTTAGCAGCAACGCCGAAGGGGCCCGACTGGCTGCCACCGTACCTGGCGGCGCGGCCATCGCCGGGGAAGTGGCGGCGCAGTTATATCAATTGGATATTCTTGAGCGCAACATCGAGGATGATCCTGACAATACCACCCGTTTTCTGGTTGTCGGCAAACAGAGCGTGGCTGCGACGGGGGAAGACAAGACCTCCCTGCTGGTCTCGACCGGCAACCGTCCGGGGGCGCTCTACGGGATTCTGCGCCCATTTGCCGATTTCGGCATCAGCATGACCAAGATCGAATCCCGGCCCAGCCGGCGGAGAATGTGGGAATATGTCTTTTTCATCGACATCGAAGGCCATCGCGACGATCCCGAGGTCAGCGAGGCGCTCGAGGCGCTGGAGGCGAAGGCCCAAGCGGTCAAATGGCTGGGGTCCTATCCGAAAGCAGTGTAGTGATGCCAATCAGGGGAACTCAAACGATGGATTTTCAAACTCGGGTCGTGCAACCGGTATTGGGACTGACCCCTTATCAGCCTGGCAAACCCATTGAGGAACTGGCGCGCGAACTGGGTCTGGAGGCGGAGAAGATCGTCAAACTGGCATCCAATGAGAATCCCCTAGGACCGTCGCCCCGAGCGCTGGAGGCGATGCGTGAAGCGCTGGCTGAAAGTGCCCGTTATCCCGACGGCAGCGGTTTTGCGTTGAAGCGAAAGCTGGCGCAAAAACTGGGGGTGAATGCGAATCAGATTACTTTGGGCAACGGTTCCAATGACGTGCTGGACCTGATTACACGGGTATTTCTCGGCCCTGGGCGCAGCGCCGTGTTTGCCGAGCATGCCTTCGCCGTGTATCCCATTTCGGTCCAGGCGGTGGGGGCCCGGGCGCGAGTGGCCAAAGCCCATGACGGCAGCCGCGGACCCCGATATGGTCACGACCTGGGGGCGATGCTCGATCAGGTGGCCGATGACACCACCGTCGTTTTCATCGCCAACCCCAATAACCCCACCGGGACTTATGTGAGGGCGAAGGAGCTGGCGGACTTCCTGGCGGCGTTGCCGGCGCATGTCATCGCAGTGGTGGACGAGGCCTATCTAGAGTATGTGGAAAAAGACGATTATCCGGATGCCCTGCAATGGCTGGTGGAACACCCCAACCTGATTGTCACCCGCACCTTTTCCAAGGCCTATGGACTGGCTGGACTGCGGGTGGGGTATTCCCTCTCCCATGCGGATGTGGCGGAGTTGCTCAACCGGGTTCGCCAGCCCTTCAATGTCAATAGTCTGTCCCTGGCCGCGGCCGAAGCGGCGCTGGCCGATGAAGCGCATCTTGAAAGGACCCGCGGCGTCAACCGTGAAGGCATGCTCTATCTGGAGAATGCTTTTGCGGCCAGGGCGCTGGAGTTCATTCCCTCGGTGGGTAATTTCATCACAGTGGATGTCGGCCGGGAGGCCGGTCCGGTCTTCGAGGCCTTGTTGCGTGAAGGGGTCATCGTCCGTCCGGTGGTCAATTACGGGCTCCCTTGCCACCTCCGGGTGTCGGTGGGGACGGCTGAGGAAAATACCGCTTTTGTCCAGGCCCTGGACAAGGTGCTGGGGTGATCGATCGTCTTTGTGTCATCGGTATCGGCTTGATTGGCGGTTCTGTGGCGCTGGCGGCGCGGACCCGCTCCCTGTGCCGGGAGATCGTGGCCGCCGATCGGGATCAGGAGGCTTTGAAGCGGGCCGCCGAAATGGGCGTGATCGACTGGGGAGACCAGGATATCGCCAAGACGGCAGGTGTTGCCGATGCGGTGGTGATCGCTACCCCGGTGGGTCATGTGGAGCAAGTGTTGCGGGCGCTTCAGCCGGCGTGGTCGCAGCAGACCTTCTATACCGATGTGGGCAGCACCAAGGCTAGCGTCGTCGGGGCTGCGCGGAAAGTGTTTGGCGAGATGCCTGGGAATTTCGTCCCTGCCCATCCGATCGCCGGGCGTGAGGTGAGTGGCGTCCAGGCGGCGGTGGCTGACCTCTTCGAGGGCAAGCGGGTGATTCTGACCCCTTTGCCGGCCACCGATGTGCGGATGCTGGAAAAAGTCCGGGAATTCTGGCAACGGCTGGGGGGCGAAGTCCATGATATGAGCGTGGCTCACCACGATCATGTGCTGGCGGCGACCAGCCATCTGCCCCACATCGTCGCCTATGCCCTGACGCATATGTTGGGGCGCAAGGACGAGAAAGATGAAATTTTCCAGTATGCGGCGGGGGGCTTCAGGGATTTCACCCGGATCGCATCCAGTGACCCCGGCATGTGGGCGGACATCTGTGTCGCCAACCGGGATGAGATCAAGGGTTTTCTGGAGCAGTTCGAATCCGAACTGCATGGCTTCCGGGAGCTGCTCGAACAGAACGAGCGGGGCGGAATATTCGACTACTTTGCCGGGGCCAAGGCGGCCCGGCAGCGGTTTTTGGATCAATACACGGGCAAGAAATGACGGCAAGGATCGATTATCGGGTGGCTCCTGGCGGAGTGCTCAACGGGCAGGCGAGGGTGCCTGGAGACAAGTCCATTTCCCATCGAAGTGTGATGCTGGGTTCCATCGCCGAAGGTGTCACCCGCGTCCAGGGGTTCCTGGAGGCCGAAGATGCTCTGGCGACTCTGGCTGCGTTTCGTCGTATGGGGGTGGCGATCGATGGGCCCGATCAGAGCCGCCTGACCATTCATGGGGTGGGGCTTCATGGCCTCAAACCGGCGCAGGAACCTTTGTATCTTGGGAATTCCGGGACCTCGATGCGGCTGTTGAGCGGCCTCCTGGCGGGCCAGACCTTCGATTCCGTCCTGACCGGAGACAGTTCCCTCTCCAAAAGGCCCATGCGCCGGGTCACCGAGCCGCTGCGGCAGATGGGGGCCAGGATCGGGACGACTGCCGAGGGGACCGCGCCGCTCCATATCCATGGCGGCCAGAAACTGCATGGGATCGACTATGTGATGCCCGTGGCCAGCGCCCAGGTGAAATCCTTCCTGTTGCTGGCAGGCTTGTATGCGCGGGGGCAGACTTCGGTCACCGAGCCTGCGCCCACCCGTGATCATACCGAACGCATGTTGCAGGGCTTTGGTTATGAGGTCGGGCGCGAAGGCAATCGGGTGTTTCTCCAGGGGGGAGGGAAACTAACTGCCACCGACCTGGATGTGCCGGCCGACATTTCATCGGCGGCTTTATTCCTGGTGGGCGCCAGTATCGCCCCCGATTCTGAATTGCTTCTGGCGCACGTGGGAATCAATCCCACCCGCACCGGAGTCATTGACATTCTGCGGCTCATGGGGGCCAGGATCGAAGTCCTCAATCCGCGCATGGTGGGCGCAGAGCCCGTGGCCGATTTGCGGGTCGTGGCACGTCCCCTCAAGGGGATTCATATTCCTGAAAAACTGGTGCCCCTGGCCATCGACGAGTTTCCTGTGTTGTTCGTGGCGGCCGCTTGCGCCGAAGGAGAAACCGTCCTGACCGGCGCCGGGGAACTTCGGGTCAAGGAAAGCGACCGGATTCAGGTGATGGCCGACGGACTCCAGGCGCTTGGAATCGAGGCCCGACCGACACCTGATGGGATGGTGGTCCGGGGAGGCTAGATCGGGGGAGGGCGGGTACTCTCCCATGGGGATCACCGGATTGCCATGGCTTTTGCGATCGCGGCCTTGCGAGCGACGGCGCCGGTGATCATCGAGGATTGCGCCAACGTGAATACCTCTTTCCCCGGCTTTTCCGACCTGGCCCGACGTCTGGGTCTCGATGTGGAGGTGGCTGTTTGTGACTGAGAAGGTACCGGTGCTGACCATCGACGGCCCCAGCGGTGCCGGCAAGGGAACCGTGAGCCGGCTGATTGCCAGGCGCCTTGGTTGGCACTTTCTCGACAGTGGGGCCATCTACCGGGCTCTGGCGTGGGCAGTACAGTCCCGGGGGGTGGCCCTGGAGGACGAGAGGGCGGTCGCCGGAGTCGCTCGTGAAATGGAGTTGGAATTTCGCTGCAACGAGAGGGTCCAAGTCTGGGTGGATGGTCAAGAGGTGAGCGATTCCCTCTATACCGAAGAGTGTGGCCGCGTGGCTTCCAGGATTGCCGCTTATCCCCAAGTGCGTCAGGCGTTGCTGCAAAAACAGCAGGATTTCAGGCGCCCACCGGGGCTGGTGGCCGATGGCCGGGATATGGGGACAGTGGTGTTTCCCGATGCTCCCTACAAGGTTTTTCTCGATGCGAGTCTGGAGGAGCGTGCCAGAAGGCGTTTTCTGCAGTTGAAAGCACAGGGTTTAGATGTTAATCTTGATCAAATTATCAAGGACTTGGAACAAAGGGACCGGCGTGACCGGGAGCGTAGGGAGGCGCCGTTGGTGCCCGCAGGGGATGCGGTGATCATCGATTCCTCGCAGTTGTCGGTGGATGAGGTCATGGAAAAAATTATGGCGCTGCTTCCTGACGAGACGAAGAAGCAGTGAAGTGATGGGCTGCTGTTTCCTGGGTGGGGGCGGCAGGTGATTCAAACCTAACGAAATTGATCGTTTTTTTATCCCGGCACCCGCCGGGGATGGATTGAAACAACATGAGCGAAAGCTTTGCGGAACTATTTGAAGAAAGTCTAGCAAAAACCGAAATGCGTCCGGGCTCCATGCTGCGGGCCCAGGTGGTGGACATCACCCCCGATGCGGTGATTGTCGATGCCGGCCTCAAGTCGGAAGGCATCATCCCCAAGTGGCAGTTCCAGGACGAGAACGGTGAGCTGGAAGTCCAGGTGGGCGACGAAGTGGAAGTCGCTTTGGATCTGGTCGAAGACGGGATGGGGGCAACCCTGCTGTCGCGCGAAAAGGCCAAGCGGTTGCGTTCCTGGGATAAACTCGAGGAAGCCTACGAGAAAGGCGAGACCGTCAAGGGCAGAATCACTGGCAAGGTGCGGGGGGGATTCACCGTGGAAATCGGACCCCTGCGGGCATTCCTGCCAGGCTCTTTGGTGGATGTGCGTCCCGTGCGCGATACCACCCACCTGGAGGGGCAGGAGCTGGAATTCAAAGTGATCAAGCTCGATCCCAAGCGCAACAATATCGTCCTCTCCCGACGTGCGGTGGTGGAGCAGGAGTACAGCGCCGAGCGCGAAGAGTTGATGCAGAAGCTCAAGCAAGAGGGTGTGGTCAAGGGGGTGGTCAAAAACATCACCGATTATGGCGCGTTCATCGATCTGGGTGGCATCGACGGTCTGTTGCACATTACCGACATGGCCTGGAAACGGGTCCGGCATCCCTCCGAAGTGGTGCAGATGGGGGATGAGATCGAAGTCAAGGTGCTCAAGTTCGACGAGGAGAAACAGCGCGTCTCCCTCGGTCTCAAGCAATTGAGCGAAGACCCCTGGAAGGATATCGCACGCCGTTATCCGCCTGGCACCCGTCTCATCGGCAAGGTGACCAATCTGACGGACTATGGCTGCTTCGTGGAGCTGGAAGACGG
>Ga0114931_10001208_pt1 | contig 32890 bp, 14 predicted proteins | sample 2SBtaG_FD_89579 | JGI IMG/M metagenome (GOLD analysis project Ga0114931, IMG submission 89579) | Deep subsurface microbial communities from Kolumbo volcano to uncover new lineages of life (NeLLi) - 2SBTROV14_V59a metaG | ecosystem: Environmental > Aquatic > Marine > Volcanic | place: Kolumbo...
CGCGTGCCAAGAAGAAGCCCGCCGCAAGGGAGAAACCCGCCGCGAAGGCCCCCGCGAAGAAGTCGGCAGGCGGGAAAAAGGGCCCTGCCGCGGGAGGCAAGAAGCTGTCAACCTCCGCCATTCTAGCGGCCGCGCGGGCGAAAAAATCTGCCGGTGCCGCCGAAGCGGGGGGCAAGAAGAAGCCGAGCACGGCCGACATTCTGGCCGCCGCACGAGGGGGCAAGAAAGCTCCGTCAGCCGAGAGGCCGGCCGAAGCTCCCGCCAAAGCAGCCGCCGCCAAACCGCGCGGCAAGATGTCCACGGCCGACATTCTGGCCGCCGCTCGGGGGGGCGCCGCCAAAGCGGCCGAATCCGAGGGTTCCCGCGAAACGGCGAGCGAAGCACAACCCTCGGTCGAGACGTCGGCCACCGCCGAACTTGAACCCGCGAAAGAAACCGCCACCAAGACGCAACCGCGACCCGCCGCGAAGCCCAACCAGGGCGAGCTTCCCACCACCACGGAGGAGATCATTGCCTACTGCCGCCGAGTTGACAGCAAGTAACCCTCCCTTTTTTGGCGTACTTCGGCTAAGGATGCGGTGAGCGGGCGGCACGGCGGCGCTTGGTGGGATCGCTGCCGATTTGTTGTTGGAAGAAGTCGATCGCCTTGCTCTTGTCGCCGCGGCGAAACACGCGAACGATCTCGGCATGTTCGCGGTAAACGTCCATCAGGTCATCATATTTAAGGTGCGACTCGCGAAAATGATCTCGCACCCGGGCGACGATCAACGACCAAATCGCTAGTAGATTCGGTTCGCCAGCCATCTCCAACAAGGCCCGGTGAAAACGGATGTCCTGCTCGGCGACGGCTGGAAAATCGCGACGCCTGCAGGCATCTTTCATCGCGGCGACTATCCGGTCGAGAAACTTGAAGTCCTGTTGACGCAAATGATCGTAACTGAGTTGCAGGGCGTAGGTCTCGATCGTCCGCCGCAGGGGAATCAGGAATTCGCGCGTCGCGTCGGGTGCGTGGTCGGCGACCGTCACGCCGCAGTTCGGCTTATTGACCAACAGCCCTTCGTTGGTGAGCTGAAGCAGCGCCTCGCGGACCGGAGTGCGGCTTACGCCGAACCGCTCGACGATTTCCTGTTGCCGGATCGGCTCTCCCGGCGCAAATCGACCGGCCAACACGTCGCCACGTAGGCGGTCGACAATCTGCTCGCGCAGACCACGTGCGATAAGCTTCTCGTCGGCAGGGAATTCGGTTTGCGGCGCGCGCGCCATGGCGGTGTCCTGATCTCAACGTTGCGGTCGACCAAAAGCGGCTCACGAACCGCGTCAGCGCCCCACCCCCACGGCCTAGAATCAGCGAACGGTGATCGCTACTATCGTATAATGTATCCAAATAACGCGTCAACTGACCGCCGGCTAACCGGTGTCCGGCCAGAACCCATGGCCGGGTGAATTTTCTTGCTGACCGGCTTGATTTGGAGCCCGGGCGGCAGAGATGTTTGGCCGTCCTGCGGAAAGCCTGACGCATCTCGACTCACGCGGCGAGCCACCCGCACGCGCGCAACGGATTGGTTTTCACCATCGCGCGGAATCGAATCCGCGCGGAAGATTTAGCAAAAAGCCCCCGAGGGGCAGATCAGACGCGAAGCCGGAACCGCCGCGTTACCGAGCTTCAATGTCTGCTGTCCCCCCGGGGCGCATCTGGTTGCTTTGACGTTGCCCAAGGCGTGCGCCGCAAGACGAAGCCTCGGACGGTGCCCGCCCTGCTTGCCCGATACGGCCAATCGGACAAGAAGGCGGACACTGGTATTTCGCCGAACTTACGATCCTGCCTGCACCTTTTCGCCGTTGCCGCTGAACTGGGCCTCTTCGGTCGAGCCGGTAAGCGCCGTGGTCGAAGACTGACCTTGCGCGATGCACTGTGCCACTTCGTCGAAGTAACCGGTGCCGACAAAGGCCTGATGCTTGGTGGCTCGATAGCCTGAATCGGCCTCGCGTTGAAATTCGCTGGCTTGCATGGCGGCAAAGGCCGACATCTGCTCGTCGCGATAGCCGCGGGCCAATTCGAACATCGATAGGTTCAGGGCGTGGAATCCGGCCAGCGTGATGAACTGGAACTTGTAGCCCATGGCGCCCAGTTCCCGCTGGAATTTAGAAATCGTTTCGGCATCGAGCATTTTCTTCCAGTTGAACGAGGGCGAGCAGTTGTAGGCCATCTTTTTGCCGGGGAACTCCGCGTGAATCGCCTCGGCAAATTGCCGGGCTTCGTCCAGATTGGGGGTCGACGTCTCGCACCACAGCAGGTCGGCATAGGGGGCATATGCCAATCCGCGTGCAATGGCCACATCCAAGCCGCTGACGCCTTCACGCAGGTGATAGAAGCCCTCGGGCGTGCGATCCCCGCCGAAGAACTCTCGGTCGCGCTCGTCGACATCGCTGGTCAACAGCTTGGCGCTGTGGGCGTCGGTGCGCGCGACCAGCACGGTTGGCACACCACAGATGTCTGCGGCAAGCCGCGCGGAGCTCAAGACGCGAACAAACTGGCTGGTGGGCACCAACACTTTTCCGCCCATGTGGCCGCATTTCTTTTCGCTGGCCAGTTGGTCTTCGAAATGCACTCCGGCAGCGCCCGCTTCGATCATGGCCTTCATCAGCTCGAAGGCGTTGAGCACGCCGCCGAAGCCCGCTTCGGCGTCCGCCACGATCGGCGCGAAATAGTCCGTATCACCGCGTCCTTCGGCATGTTGAATCTGATCGGCACGGCGAAAGCCGTTGTTGATGCGGCGAACCAACTGCGGCGCGGCATCCGCTGGATACAGGCTTTGATCCGGATACATCTGCCCGGCCGTGTTGGCATCGGCGGCCACCTGCCACCCGGAAAGATAAATGGCTTTCAGGCCCGCATCGACCATTTCAATCGCCTGATTGGCCGTCAGCGCCCCCAGGGCGTTGATGAACGGTTCGGCCTCCATCAAGTTCCAAAGTTTCTCGGCGCCGGCGCGGGCCAGGGTGAATTCGATCGGCAACGTGCCTCGAAGCCGCTCAACTTCTTCGGCCGTATAGGCACGCCGGATTCCCTGCCATCGAGGTTCGCTGGCCCAGGTTTCTTTCATCTCGGCGGGGCTGGGATGAGCGTTCATCATTTGGTTGTACTCCGTGTGGGCAAAGTGTGGTTTGAGAGTAAGGCCGTCAAAGGAGGAGCTACTTCGTGGTGGTCGCGGACGAAAATGTTTCGCCTGCGTGACGACCGTCCGTGATCAATCGAGGTATTCGTAAGCCGGCAGCGTGAGGAACTCAGTAAACTGATCCGCCACGACGATTTCGTCGAACAGCTTGGTCGCGAGATCGAACTTACCGGCGTCGAAGACGTCCGCCCCGATCGACTCGCGAATCTTGGCCAGCTCTTCCTTGAGCACCTGGCGAAACAGCTCGCTGGTTACCTGGCGGCCATCGTCGAGCTTGCCGGTGTCGTGGTGAATCCACTGCCAGATCTGCGATCTTGAGATTTCGGCCGTGGCCGCGTCTTCCATCAGGTTGAAGATCGGCACGCAACCGTTGCCCCGCAACCAGGACTCCAGGTATCTGAGGCCAACGTTCACGTTGGTTCGCAAACCGCCCTCGGTAATGGTTCCCTCTGGCACGCTCAGCAGATCTTTGGCCGTGACGTTGACGTCGTCGCGCAGGCGATCGATTTGGTTCGCACTGGGCATCTTGGCATTGAAGGCCTGCATGGCAATTTCGACCAATCCGGGATGCGCCACCCAAGTGCCGTCATGCCCGTCGCCGGCTTCTCGCTCCTTATCAAGTCGAACCTTCTCCAGGGCCTCGGCGTTGGCCTGGGGATCATTCTTGATGGGAATTTGGGCCGCCATGCCGCCCATCGCATGAGCGCCGCGACGGTGGCACGTCTTGATTGCCAGCAGCGAGTAGGAGTGCATGCAGTGGACGAGCATCGTGACCTGCGCTCGATCGGGCATCACGCACTCGGGGTGAACGCGGAATTTTTTAATGATGCTGAAGATGTAGTCCCAACGTCCGCAGTTCAGCCCGGCCGAATGGTCGCGCAATTCGTAGAGGATTTCGTCCATCTCGAAAGCGGCCAGAATGGTTTCGATCAGCACGGTGGCTTTAATCGTCCCGTTGGGAAGCCCCAGCGCCTTCTGGGCTTCGACAAACACGTCATTCCACAGCCGCGCTTCGAGATGGCTTTCCAGCTTCGGCAGGTAGAAGTAAGGCCCCGTCCCCTTGTCGAGCAGCCGCTTGGCGTTATGAAAAAAGAACAGGCCGAAGTCGAACAGCGAGCCGGAACACGGCTGGCCATCGATGGAAACGTGTTTCTCAACCAGGTGCCAACCTCGCGGGCGAACCAGCAGCGTGGCGGTCTGCTTGTTGAGTTGGTATCGCTTGCCGTTGGGGTGGGTGAACTCGATCGTGCCGTTGATCGCGTCACGAAGATTGATCTGGCCTTCGATCGTGGCGTTCCACACGGGCGAGTGGGAATCCTCGAAGTCGGCCATATATATTTTCGCGCCGCTGTTCAGCGCGTTGATGACCATCTTGCGGTCGACCGGGCCGGTGATCTCCACGCGGCGATCTTGCAGGTCGTCGGGAACCGGGGCAACCTTCCAATCCGATTGGCGAATCTCTAAAGTTTCCGGCAGAAAGTCCGGAAACGTTCCGGCGTCGATTTCCGCCTGTCGTACCTTACGGCGCTCTAAGAGCTCCTGCCGCCGGGCATTGAACTGCCGGTGCAATCGCGCCACGAAAGCGACGGCCTCGGGCGTTAGAATTTCAGCAAACTCGGTTGAAACGGGAGCGGCAATCTCCACTCCCTCGACCTGCGGCGGACTGGTCGACATGGGTTGGTCTCCTCGATCGCTTAAACCCGGCGGTGGCCGAGTCGATGAAAAAAGTCGCCACCGATGCCGTTGACAACAGGCCAAGGCAGGGCAGCCTCACGAAGCTTACTAAAGCAAGTCTAACCAGCGAGTCCATAAGTAAAATCAATAATTGCTTCAATACATAGTATTTGCTGAGTTCATTAAATACTCAGTATTGGCCCGGCCAATAAACGCCGAGAAGAAAGCAAGGCCCTCCCAAAAAAACAACCAAGCGGCTGCCCACGATGAGCGGTCGCTTGGTTGGGAGGAGGTGAAGATGAGATGAAGCGCGGCGCGTGCGCTGAAGTGATTTACAGGCCAACCCAAGTTGCCGGACCGACCGCCGCCTTGCGACGGGTTAATCCAGGAGCGATTCGCAGCAGCTCATCGGCGCGACGCAAGAGTTCGTTGCCCAGCGTCGGCAGGTCCGCTTCCTGGGAGGCCGGATCACGGGCGAGAAATTCGCCGCGACAGTGTGAGCAAGTTACCTGTCTGCCCAAGTAAGACACACGAATCTCGGCCGGACGGCCGCAAATCGGGCAATTTTGCAAGAAATAGACCGTCGAAACCATTGAACGTTCCTCCTTGAAGCGTTCCTGGGCCGAAGCAACCTTGGCAATGCGCCCGTATCGCTGGCACGGGCCATCAATCCTCAGAGATGCCAAACCGGCCAAATCTTGGGTGGTAGAAGATGGGACGCATAAAGAAGCAAGTGGCGTGCCAAAAGCACAAAGGTCGCTGGCCGGCAAGGCCGCAATTCATTTCCAGAAAATGACTTATGCGCATGCATCGGCACTGGAACGCAAGCCCCGATTTGCCCTTGATGGTCGATTTTTAGGCGAAACATGCCATGTCGAGGGAAATCTTACAGTGCCCTTCCCGCAACGTTTTCGTTCGGTTCTCGTGTCGGGCATGGAGAAGCGAGAGGTGACAGGACGCCCATCGACGCGTCTTTCAGCCGCTTGGCGAGCCGGCCATCGCAGCGGCCGTTTCTCGGTAGCGGCGGTAGGCGGCGTCGTAGACCGTCCGGTTGGAGCGTTCGGGGCGGACGATCTTGGCGGGCCGGAGAGGGTCGTTTTCCGTAGCCGCAGCCATCCGGCGTACGGCGGCGCTTGCCGAACCGAAGCCCGTGGCCTTCTTACCGGCCGCCAACACGCCAAGAATCGCGGCCCCCAAGGCCGGTCCCTGGGCGGATGGCGGCACCGTGATCGGCTTGCCCAACACGTCGGCATAAATCTGCACCAACAGCGGGTTGTGGTGCGGCAGGCCACCGGTAGCCACGAATTTTCGCACCGGCACGCCGCCTTCGCAAAGCAGGTCAACAATCCAGCGCAGCCCAAAAGCCGTCGCCTCGATCAGCGCGCGATAGAGGTGCGCGGCATCGTGGTTGAGCGATAGCCCTTGGAATGCACCGCGCAGCGAACCATCCATCAGCGGCGTGCGGCAGCCGTTGAACCAATCGATCGAGATCACCCCCTCGGCACCGGGGGCGACCTTGGCGGCCGCGGCGTTGAGGCGCTGAAACCCTTTTTCACCCGTTAGCCGCCGAAACCAGTCGAAGGCGTCGCCCACGGCCGCCTGCCCGGTTTCGTAGCCGTAATAACCGGGAAGAATGCCGCCATCGACCACGCCTGCTATGCCGGGAATCAACCGCTCCTGGCGCGCGTTGAGCATGTGGCAACTGCTGGTGCCCATGACCATGACCAACGTTCCGGCTTCGGCCACGCCAGCGCCGGGCACTCCGGCATGGGCATCAATCGTCGCCGCGCTGACCGCAATTCCAGGCCGCAAGCCAAGCTTCTTGGCCATGGCGGGAATAAGATGGCCCGCCTGTTGACCTGGTGCCAACATGCGGCCGGGCATCTTGCGCTGGACGACGTCGGCCACTTGCCGGTCGAGCGCGGCGAAGAAATGTCGCGAAGGATATCCATCATGGGCGTTCCACATGGCCTTATAGCCGGCTTGGCAGGTTGAGCGAGGTAAGTTGGCCGCCTCGCCGCCGACCAGCTGCCAGACGTACCAGTCTCCGGCCTCGAGCCACACCTCGGCCGCCTCATAGACGCCCGGTGCTTCATCGAACGTTTCCAGGATTTTTGGAAAAAACCACTCCAGCCCAATGATGCCGCCATAGCGGCTCAGCCAACGTTCTTTTCGTTTCCGGGCCAATTGGTTGATTCGCTCGGTCTGTTGCTTCGCGCCGTGATGTTTCCATAGTTTGGGCCAAGCAAACATCTCGCGGGCGAACTCATCAAGTCGGCACAGCGGCGTGCCATCGGCCAACGTTGGCAGCATCGTGCAACTGGTGAAATCAACGCCGATGGAAATCACCTCGTCGCATCCCGGCCCAGCCCGGCGTAGGGCTTGCCGAGTGGCGCGGCCCGATGCATCAATCCAGTCCTGCGGATGCTGGAAAGCAAAATCCGGCGGCAGCTTCTCGCCGGTCGTGGGGAGGGTACGCGTCATTTGTCCATGTTTGTAGCGGGCAACGGCCGAGGAAACCTCTTCGCCGCTGAGCGTGACCAACAGCGCGCGAACCGATTCCGTGCCGAAGTCCAGCCCCAACGCAACCTTGCCTTGGGCGGTCATTGGTAACCTCACCCTTGCGTATCGACCAATCAAGTGGAAGTCCACAGACTACCCGGCGCGCGTCGAAACACAAGCGTCGGCAGCATCGGCGGCAAACCGTTTTTTTGACCATGAGAACCCACCGGCGGGTGGCATGCCCACGATCCTTGCCGCATGTTCTCCACACGGCAGCAGCAAGGTTGATCCATTGCCGGGTACGGTCCCAAATCCGGCCCAGCGAGGCGCATCGTTTCAATGCGCATCGGGTTTTCGTTAGCGCCTATATTTAGAACGGTTTTTTGACCGCTAACCGAAGTCGTCGTTTGATGAATAATTGCAAACCATTCTATTTCAATACCTTACAACACGAAATGTACCGAAAAGTCTGAGTTGGCCCCCCCTTTGCATCAGCAAAGAAACGTACCCGTCAGCGCGTGCCTTGTGGCCCAGGCAACTGGCCCGTCGCGCTGAGGCTTGTCGCGTCTCATTTCTAATTCCTGGGGGGATTCTCAGCCATGACTCTGCGCCACTTCACCGCGTTCTTGCAATTGCCGGTTGCCACACTCGCCTTGGTGCTGATCTTCGGCGTGTCATTCGCACCACCAATTCAGGCCGGGACGATCGTCATTGATGATTTCTCAGGCCCGCAGGATCCCGAGACGTTTGTGGTTGGAATGGCCAACCCCGGCCCGCTGCTGGTCAAGCAGCAGGCTTCGGGCGTCCTCGGTGGCGAGCGCGACCTGCTCCTCGAGCTGCTTGGTACGGCCGGGCCGGTTTCGGCCGCCATGACCGTCGGAGGTGGCACGCTCGGCCTGTTAACCGGATCGCCCGGCTCGATGCTCGCCTTGCAGTACGATGGTTTCGGTCCCGGGGACGCCGATTCTTCCTCGGGGCTGTTCAACCACGAGGGCCTGTGCGTCGACCTGTCTGACGGCGGACAAAACCACCAGTTTCAGATCGATATGCTTAGCCTCGACGCCGGGCCGGGCATGGACGCCATCGACCTTGTGGTCGAGGTGACCAGCTACGACGGAACCGCGGTTTACACGGGCGCCATGGGCGAAAACGCTAATCCATTCACCTACATCATCGATCTCGACGACTTCGAAACGGCGGGAGATTTTTCGTGGGGAAGCGTGACCAGCGTCGGTTTTCTGTTTAATGTGGGCGGCCAGATGGCGGTAGACTTCGCGCTCGATTCGTTGACCGTCACCGTGCCCGAACCCTCGTCGCTAATCCTGGCGCTGCCGGGCTCGCTGGCAGCATTTTGGCTTGCCTCTCGTCGGCGATCGCCGGCCGGCCGGTCCGCGTAAAAGGCAGACCTTTTGGCAGACGCGTGAGCCAGGCAACGATGCCGGCGCGTGATCTTGACAGACCACGTGTCGGGCCGACTGCCGGGTGAATTCAAGACCAATGGGGGGAGAAAAACCGAGATAAGGCATGTGAAAATGATCTCCGGCGCCGAGCAGCAGGTTGACTCGGCGCCGGGGTTTACGAAGATGTAAGGTTCAGATTCCTACTCCCGTTTTCCGTTAGTTTCCGCGCTGATGCGGAAGCGGATTCGAGGTCGAACCTTGCATTCACCCACCCAGTCGAAACTCTCTGCTCCAACCGCGGCCGGCCAGCTAAGCGGTTATGTCACGCCCCTGGGCGCCGCGCCTCGAAGCGATCGCGATTCGCTTCGTTCGGCAGTCGCCGACATTTGTCGGCCGGTCTACTTCGTTTTCCAGAACGGCGGCTACGCGGTAACGCACGACGCCTCGGTTCAGATTGGCGGCGGTGAGCCGCGGCCCGACGCGCTGAGGTTGGCCGGTTTTTCAGGGCCCCTGCTGCCCGAGCACCTTGGCGATCCGACGTTCTGCGACGATCACGGAATTCGTTACGCCTACATGACCGGGTCGATGGCCAACGGCATCGCCTCGGTCGAGCTGGTCGATGCGGTGGCTCGTGCCGGAATGCTTTCTTTTTTCGGCGCGGCAGGGAAAACCGTGGCTCAGGTGACCGAAGCCGTCGAACGTTTGAAAGCCTCGCTCGGCGAGTTACCCTTCGGCTTCAACCTGATTCATAGCCCCCATGAGCCGGCCACCGAAGCCGGGGTGGTCGAGCTTTACTTGCAATCGGGCATTCGTTTGGTCGAAGCGTCGGCCTATCTGGATATCACGTTGCCGGTGGTGCGTTACCGGGTCCATGGAATTCATCGCGATGCTGAGGGAAAAGTCGTCGCGCCGTGCGCGATCGTCGCCAAGGCATCGCGAATCGAGGTGGCGACCAAGTGGTTCAGCCCTCCGCCGGAAGCCATGCTTGCCCGGTTGGTCAAGTCGGGCGACATCACCGCTGAGCAGGCCGAACTGGCCCAACAAATTCCGCTAGCCCAGGATCTCACGGCCGAAGCCGATTCCGGAGGTCATACGGACAATCGACCGGCGCTGACCATGCTGCCGACGTTCCTGGCGCTGCGTGATCGGCTTCGTCGGCAGTACGGCTACACGATGCCGCTGCGCGTCGGCGCGGCCGGCGGTATCGCCACGCCTCAAGCGGCGGCCGCGGCTTTCGCCATGGGCGCGGCCTACGTGGTCACCGGTTCCATTAACCAGGCATGTGTGGAAAGCGGATCGAGCGACACGGTTCGCAAGATGCTGGCCGAAGCCCAACAGGCCGACATCACCATGGCTCCGGCCGCGGATATGTTCGAAATGGGCGTCAAGCTCCAAGTCTTAAAGCGCGGCACGATGTTCGCCATGCGGGCCGGCAAGCTTTTTGAGTTGTATCGTCAGTGCGGTTCGATTGACGAGATCCCGGCCAAAGATCTTCAGATGCTCGAAAAGACCGTTTTCCGCGCGCCGCTCGCCGAAATCTGGGACAAGACCGTGCGCTTTTTCTCCGAGCGCGACCCGAGCCAGATCGAGCGGGCCGAGCGCGACGGGAAACACAAGATGGCCCTGATCTTCCGCTGGTATCTTGGCCTTTCCTCCCGTTGGGCCAATCTGGGGGAACCGACGCGCCAGATGGACTACCAAGTCTGGTGTGGTCCGGCCATGGGCGCTTTCAATGAATGGGTGAAAGGGTCTTCGCTGGAGAGCCCGGAAAATCGTCACGTCGTAAGCGTGGCCCAAAACCTGCTTTATGGCACGGCGGTGGCCACGCGCGTCGGCCATCTCCGCAGTCAGGGAATCCGTCTTTCTGACGACGTGTCGCGCGTTGTCCCGATCGAACCGGAACAGCTAGAGGAATACTTCCATTGACCCCACCCGCGAAGGATCCGACGCACGATGGCCGGCCCTCCCCGCCGCTGGCGATCGTGGGCATGAGTTGCCTGTTTCCCAAAGCCGACGGCACGACGGCCTACTGGGCCAACATTCTGGGCGCCGTTGACGCCATTGGTGATGTGCCCCCGTCTCACTGGCGGCCGGACGATTACTATTCAGCGGACCGCTCGGCGGCGGATCGCACCTATGCCCGCCGCGGAGGTTTTCTGGACCCGATCGAGTTCAACCCGCTGAAATACGGGATCAACCCCAACTCGATCGAAGCCACGGATACGACCCAACTGCTTGGCCTGGTGGTCGCCGAACGGGCGCTGCGCGATGCCGGCTATGCCATTGACCGGCAGGACGCCGGGCGGCCTCTCGAACGTGAGCGAACAAGCTGCATTCTTGGCGTCACCGGGGCCCTGGAGTTGGTGGTTTCCTTGGGAGCTCGACTCGGCCACCCCCATTGGCGGCGAGCCTTGCTCGAATCGGGCGTCGACGCTCAAACCGCCGAACAAGTCGTGGCCCGCATTGCCGAGGCCTATGTCCCTTGGCAGGAAAATTCGTTCCCCGGTTTGCTGGGCAACGTGGCTGCCGGCCGAATTGCCAACCGCTTCGATCTAGGAGGCACCAATTGCGTCGTGGACGCCGCCTGCGCCAGCAGCTTGAGCGCGATTCACATGGCGTCCATGGAGCTCGAACTGCATCGCGCCGACGTGGTCATCGCCGGCGGGTTCGACACGTTTAACGACATCTTCATGTATATGTGCTTCAGCAAGACGCCCGCTCTCTCCCCATCGGGCGACGGGCGACCACTGAGCATCGACGCCGACGGCACCATGCTGGGTGAAGGCCTGGGCGTGGTCGTGCTGAAGCGGCTTGACGACGCCCGGCGGGCGGGTGACCGCGTGTACGCACTGATCAAAGGATTCGGTTCATCGAGTGACGGCCGTGGAAACGCCATTTATGCGCCGAGCGCCAAGGGACAAATCAAATCGCTTCGTGCCGCTTATGAAGCAGCCCGAGTTTCTCCGGCAACCGTCGAGTTGGTCGAAGCCCATGGCACGGGAACCAAGGTGGGCGACGCCGTGGAAATCGAAGCCTTGAACCACGTTTTCCGCGAAGCTCGGCCCGAGGGAACATGGTGCGCGGTCGGTTCGGTAAAATCGATGATCGGCCATACCAAGGCGGCGGCGGGTGTTGCTGGGCTGATGAAGGCCGCCCTGGCGCTGCACCACAAGGTGCTGCCGCCGACGATCAAAGTGGCCAAGCCGCTTGCCGCGCTCGAAGCGGGCACGGCTCCGGTGTATGTCAATACGGAGTGCCGCCCTTGGCTGCCGCGCGACGAACATCCTCGCCGCGCGGCGGTCAGTGCGTTCGGCTTCGGCGGCAGCAACTTTCACGGCGTTCTTGAAGAAGCTTCGCCCACGCGGAGCGGCGTTTTTTGGGATGGCGACGTGCAGATCGCCCCGCTAGCCGGCCACTCCATCGAATCGCTGCGCCAACAACTGGCCCTCTGGGATCACGACCTTGCCTGGCCGGAAGTACGCCGCTTGGCGGCCCGACATCGACGACAATTTTCTCGCGAAGCCGTGCATCGGTTGGTCCTCGTACTTCAGCGTCAGGCCGACGATCGAAGCGACGTGGTTCGCCGAGCCAAAGGACTGCTGGAACATCCGGCCACATCGTCGTCCTCGCCGTCTGGCAATGCTTATCTTGGCACGGGATCCGTCGACGGAAAGCTGGCCGTCTTGTTTCCCGGCCAAGGCGCGCAGCGCCCCGGCATGCTGTGCGATCTGGCCTGCCGGTTTCCGGTCATGCTCGAGGCGCTAAGCGAAGCGGATCGGGCCTTCGGGGAAACCGCGCATGGCCGCCGGTTGAGCGATCTGGTCTACCCTGCGGCGGTGTTCGACGACGAAGCACGCCGACAGAGCGAGGCCCGGCTGCGTGATACGCGGATCGCGCAGCCCGCCTTGGGAGCCGTGAGCCTGGGGGCCTGGCGTATCCTCGGGGAATTCGGCCTTCGGGCAGACGCGATGGCCGGGCACAGCTTTGGCGAACTTGTGGCGCTGTGTGCGGCTGGCTGCTTCGATTCCGCCACGCTAGGCCGCCTGGCGGTCGAACGTGGCCGCTTGATGTCGGCCGCAAGCGGAGACGACTGTGGGACAATGCTGGCCGTCGCCGCCACGATCCAAGAGGCACGGGAGATTGTCGCGGCGGAGAAGCTCTCGGTTCAGATTGCCAACCACAACGCCCCGCGCCAAGTGGTGCTTTCCGGCGCGACGCGTGAGATCGAGCGGGCCGCGGAGGTGTTCGAGCGCCACGACGTCAGCGTGCGGCGACTGGCCGTTTCGGCCGCGTTTCACAGTCCGCTGGTCGCCGGGGCACGTGACCGTTTCGCGACCGTGCTCGAGACAACTGCCTGGCAAGAGGGTCGCGTCGAGACGTTTTCCAATACGACCGGCGGCCCCTATCCCCGCGACACGACCGAGGCTCGGCGTCGACTTGCCGACCAGTTGTCGCGACCGGTGCGATTTGTCGACGAAATCGAAAACCTATACGCCGCCGGCGTGCGAACCTTTGTCGAACTCGGCCCCGGCACGATCCTCAGTGGGTTGGTCAGGCAGATTCTCGGCGCGCGTTTTCACGCGACGATCTCACTCGACGCCTCGCGAGGAAGCCGCCCCGGTCAATACGACTTGGCCATTATGCTCGCTCAGCTTGGAGCGCTGGGCTATTCGCTTGATTGGCTCAAGTGGGATGAAGACTTTGAGCCCGAAGCCGATGCGGCGGATCAAGCTAAGAAACGCCCCGTGCTGACCATTCCTTTGACTGGGGCCAATTACGTGAAGCCACGCGAGAAGCGAGCGCCCGTGGCAAAGCCGAACGCCGAGCCTCAGCGCGGCGAAGTTTCCCTTTCACCAACCGACGCCCGGCCGGTTGAAGCGGCTCGCCAGGGTGATGCTGTTGAGCGCGAACCACGGAACCACGGAGCCGAGATGCAATCACCACAACGACACGCCGGACCGGAAGCAAGCACCGACAGGCCGGGACTCCAAGCCGAAAAGTCGCCTCTCTCCGCCGCGCCGCCGCGGGCTATGTCTTTCGAACCTCCCGCGGCTCCGCCGCCGGACCCGCGACTGAGCGAAGCCTTGCGCGCGACGCAGCAAACCATGCTTGCCTTTCAACAGATGCAACAGCAGACCGCGGCGCTGCATCGCCAGTATCTCGAGGGACAGGCCGCCGCGCAGCAAACCTTGGCCGCATTGTTCGAGCAGCAGCAACGTTTGCTCGGCGCGTCTTTAGGTTTTCCCCCGCCGGCGAACTTAACGACTCCTCATGAGACGGTCACGCATGACGCGACCGAAATACCGAATCGTCTCGCCACGTCGCCGGCACAAGAAGAACGGGCCGACGCATCGAACCGTGGCGTACCGGTTGTCTCGGCAACGAACCAGAGCGTGGCCATTCGACCGGAACCGGCCTCCGAGTCGGCCACGATTCCCAGGACGGTTGTGCCCGACGAATCGGTGCCGGCGTCCTTGCCGTCCAGCAAACCATCGCCCCATGCCGCTTCCGCGGAAGCGACGCTCCGTGTGCTGCTCGAAGTGGTGGCCCAAAAGACCGGTTATCCGCTCGAGGTGCTCGACCCGGAGATGGGCTTGGACGCCGATCTGGGAATCGACTCGATCAAGCGTGTCGAGATCTTCTCTGAGTTGCAGAACCGTCTGCCCGACGCACCGAAGGCGAAGGCCGAAGATCTTGGCGCGCCGGCCACATTGCGGCAAATCGCCGACTTTCTCGGCGACGCGACCTCCGGCGAAACGCCCGCATCGCCCGCCGTGCAAACGGGCAGCGGATCGTCGCTGCTGCTCGAGGTGGTCGCTGAAAAAACGGGCTATCCCACCGAAATGCTCGACCTAGAGATGAGCTTGGACGCGGATTTGGGAATCGATTCGATCAAACGGGTCGAGATCTTCTCCGAACTTCAGCAGCGTTTGCCCGACACACGCAGCTTTCGCTCCGATGAGCTTTCGTCGCTGCAAACGCTTCGCGACGTGGCGCAGTGGCTTGACGGCTCGGATGAGCCGGCGGCTGCCAACCGTGCTTCAAGCGAAGCAAGCCCCGCATCCGCAACGCTCGCCGACGGCTCGCCCGCGACCGTATTGCTCGAGGTGGTCGCCGAAAAAACGGGCTATCCCGTCGAGATGCTTGACTTGGATATGAACCTTGATTCCGAGCTGGGGATCGATTCGATCAAACGGGTTGAGATCTTTTCCGAATTGCAAGAACGATTGCCCGACGCACCGAAAGTCGAGTCGGATCAGTTGGGCGTGCTCGAGACCTTGCGCCAGGTGGTCGAGTACCTCGCGCCGCAAACGGGCGTTAGCGCGTCGGGCGAGCAGCGAGCCCCGCTTGCGGATTCATCGCCGTCGCGTGAGGAGGCGGAGTTGGGCGTTCCATCAAACCATGAGAAGATCGAGGCAAACCATGAGCGGGTCGAGGTCATGGGGCAATCATCCGGGGATGATCCCCCGTGTACCGAAACCGAGGTGGCGCTCGAGCGGTACACGCTGCGATGTATCGCGCTACCGGGCGAAGATCGTCGCCGGGAACTGACGTTTGACGAGAGTAACGTTGTCTGGGTTACCGACGACGAGACCGGTCTATCGGAACGCATGGTGGCATCGTTGCGAGAGCGAGGCGTTGCGGCGAAAGTTGTGCGTGAAATACCGGCCGAAAGTCAACCGTCGCTGGCGGCCTTGGTGGTGGTTTCGCCGCCCGCTCCGGCGATTGATTTTCTGGATCAGGCGTTGGCCTGGTTGCAGTATGCGGGACCATTGCTCGATCAGGCTTGCCAGCGAGGCGGCGCGCTGCTGGCCGCCGTTTCACGGCTCGGCGGCACTTTTGGCTTGGGCAGAGAAGAGCCGCATGAACATCACGCCGCCGTCAGCGGCGGACTAGCGGGAATGGTCAAGACCGCCGCCCGAGAATGGCCGCGGCTGGCCTGCAAGGCAATCGATGCGCCGAGCGAAGCGATTGATGTTGACCAAGTGGCGGGTCAGATGGTCGACGAGTTGCTTCGAGTCGGTCCGGTCGAAGTCGGTATCACGACCGATGGTCCGGTCGCCCCGCAGTTGATGGCCGAGACCTGCGGTGCGTCGGACGAAGCACCGCTAGGGGCGGGTGATCTGGTGGTGATCAGCGGCGGCGCGCGTGGTGTCACGGCCGAAACGGCGGTCGCGCTGGCCGAAGCCTGGCAGCCCAGCTTTCTTTTAATCGGCCGTAGCGAGCCGCCCGCCGAGGAGCCCGATTGGCTTGTTGGCGTCCTAGGCGAGGCCGCGATCAAGAAAGCCGTCGCGCGACATGGCGAGGCGCGAACCCCGAAAGAAATTCAGCGCCAATTTCGCCAAACGGTGGCCTGCCGTCAGATTCGCGACACACTGCGGCGAATCGAAGCGACCGGCTCGCGCGTCATCTACCGCGCAACCGACGTCCGTGACGCCAAGGCGGTTCGCCGCGCCGTCCATGAAGCCCGAGAGCGCTTCGGGCCGGTGCGCGGTCTAGTTCACGGTGCCGGGGTGCTTGCGGATCATCCGATCGAGCGGCTGGCGGCCGATGAATTTTCGCGCGTGGTGGGAACCAAGGTCGACGGGCTGGAACACTTGCTCGCGGCCGTTGCGGACGACGATCTGCGCGTGTTGGCCTTGTTCTCTTCGTCGACGGCTCGCTTCGGCCGCATCGGGCAAGCCGCCTACGCGGCGGCCAACGAGGTGTTGAACAAGATCGCCCGGCGCGAAGCCCGCCGCCGCCCGACTTGTCGCGTGAAGAGCATCAACTGGGGACCGTGGGACGGAGGCATGGTCTCAGCGGCGCTGAAGAAGCAGTTTGCGGACGAAGGAATCGGGGTCATTCCGCTGCCTGTAGGTGCCCGGCATCTGGTGCATGAATTGGCCGACGATGGCTCGGCGATCGAGGTCGTGGTTCTCGGACCATCTCCCGGGTTGGTGCCGTTTACAGCGCCGTCGATACGGCATCGCGATGAACCACGTGAGCCGCGATCCAAGCCGCTCAAGATGTCGCCGGCCTTCGAGCGGACGATCACGGTCGACGCCTATCCGATTCTGCAATCCCATGTGATGAACCAACTCGCCGTGTTGCCGATGGCCTTGATTGTTGAGTGGTTTGCCCACGCCGCGCTGCACGACAACTTCGGCCTACGGTTTCATGGGTTTGACGATCTACGAATTTATAAGGGCGTGACCGTCGATGCGGACGAGTCGGCGACCGTATCCGTCTGGGTGGGGCGACCGACGACCAAAGACGGTTTCGAAAAGGTTGACGTCGAACTGCGAAGCGGATCAACGCTGCACGCGGGCGGGCGCATCGTCCTGGCAGAGCAGCTTCCCCTGGCACCCGAATTCCGGCCGCCGCCCGATTTTACGACGAAAAACGATTTGGGCGGCCATCCCTACGACGGCAACCGCCTGTTCCACGGACCGGATCTCCACTCGATCGAGCACGTCATCACGTTTAACAAGCAAGGAAGCATCGAAGCGACCGTTCGCACGGCGCCAGCGCCGGGCACCTGGCTTCGACGTCCGCTACGGTCCACCTGGCTGGCCGACCCGCTGGCGCTCGACGCGAGCTTTCAACTGATGGTGCTGTGGTGTTCTTACTATGCCGGGGGCCCGTCATTGCCGACGCGTGCCGAAGGTTATCGTCAGTATCGGGCGGCGTTCCCGGCTGAGGGAGTGCGCGTGATCGTCGACGTGCTCGAGCATGCCGAGCACTCAGCCACGGCCCGAATCGACTTTGTCGACGGCGAAGAAAATCTGGTCGCCCGCATCGAGCGATACCATGCGGTGGTTGATGCCGCGCTGACCAAGGCATTTGCCCGCAACCAGCTTTTTGAAGGGGTTCGCGGTTGACGGCATGAACCGTCAGGCGTCCGCCCGCGCGCTGCCGGCATGTTGCCCGGCGGGGGGGGCCGTTTGATTTATACGTCGAGCACTCGCCCGCGTTGCCGGCGTGTTTCCCGGCGGGCGAGCGAAAAAAGAAGGTTCGGCATTTTGTCCCACGACGAACGAATTGCGGTGGTTGGCTACGGCGGCGTCTTTCCCGGCGCGGCGGATCTTGACGGATTCTGGCAAAACCTTCTCGCCCGGCGCGATGCGGCACGCCGTCCACCGCCGCGGCGCTGGCTGCTTCCCGTCGAAGAGGTCTTTGCCGCGGAACCGGCCGCGGACAAGGTGACCACGAAGCGGGCATGTTTCGTCGACGACGCGGCGCTCGATCTGAGTCATCTCGGTATCGAGCCACGGCTGCTTGAGCGGCTCGACCCCATGTTCCGCCTGTTGTTGACAGCCGGCCACCAAGCATGGCGCGGCGTCACGACGGAGCACGTCAGCCGCCAGCGTGTTGGTGTGGTCCTCGGTAGCATCGCGCTGCCGACGGATGCCGCTTCGCGATTGGCCGATGAAATTCTAGGTCCGGCTTTCGAGGCCGCGCTATTTCCCGGCCGGTCGGGCAAACCGCGAATCGAAACCCATCCCCTCAACCGGCACGTCACCGGTTTGCCGGCCGCGCTGTTGGCGCGGTCGCTTGGCCTTCGCGGGGCCGCCATGACGCTCGACGCCGCCTGTGCTTCGTCGCTGTTCGCTCTGAAGTTGGCCTGCGATGAATTGCGGTCGGGTCGAGCCGAGGTGATGCTGGCCGGCGGACTTTCGCGCCCCGACTCGCTCTATACCCAAATGGGATTCTCACAACTGCGAGCGCTCTCGCCTTCCGGTCGCTGTGCTCCGATGGACGAGCGTGCCGATGGCCTGGTGGTGGGTGAAGGAGCCGGCGTCGTCGTGCTCAAACGGCTAAGCGATGCGCTGGCCGACGGCGATTCGATCCATGCCGTAATCGCCGGCATTGGCTGGTCGAACGATCTGGGCGGGAATTTGATGATGCCCGACAGCGAAGGCCAACTTCGTGCCATGCGGGCGGCCTATCGCCAGGCCGCATGGCGGCCCGATGAGGTTGATCTGATCGAATGCCATGGCACCGGAACGCCGATTGGCGACCGAGTTGAGCTTCACAGCCTCGAGCAGCTTTGGCGCGAGTCCGACGCGACCGACCGCGCCTGCGTGATTGGTTCGGTCAAAGGCAACATCGGCCACCTGCTGACCGCCGCCGGCGCGGCCGGTCTGGTCAAGGTGCTCTTGGCGCTGCGGCATGAAACGCTGCCGCCCATGGCCAACTTCACCCACCCGGCGGCCGATTCACCTTTGCAAGACGGCTGGTTTCGTGTTCTCAAAGAACCGGCTCCGTGGATGCGCCGCGCGAAACACGTGGCTCGCAGAGCGGCCATCAGCGCGTTTGGTTTCGGGGGAACCAACGCGCATGTGCTGCTCGAAGAGTGGGTGGCCGAGAAGCCCTCATCAAGCGGCCCCTCGTCAAGCGACGCCGCGCCGACCGATCGCCCCGTGAGCATTGAAGTGACCAGGCAGGCGGCGCCCGCCGACCGGCCACAAGTGGCCATTGTTGGCATGGGTAGCCGTTTTGGTCCTTGGCAGGGCCTTCGTGCCTTCGCGCATCAGGTGTTCGATTCCGAAGGCGATGCGCCGTGGCCGCCGAACCACTGGTGGGCCATGGATCGCAAGCCGCCGTTCCGCGGATATTTTGTCGACGCCGTGGAGGTCGGCCTGCAACAGTTCCGTATCCCACCCAGCGAAATCCGTGAAATGTTGCCGCAACAGTTACTCATGCTGTTGGTTGCGGCCGAAACCTTGCAGGATGCCGGCATCTCGCCGGATGGCGAACCGCTGCGCTCGACCGGTGTGTTCGTCGGCATTGAGCTCGACATGAACACCACGGGCTTCCACTTCCGTTGGTCGATGGTCAACCGTGCCCGCCGTTGGGCGAAAGCGCTTGGGGCGGAACTGGATGACGAAGCGTTGGATCGTTGGGTGGCCCAGCTTCGTGAGGCCGCCGGACCACCTCTGACGGCAGGACGCACGATGGGGGGGCTGGCAAGCATCGTCGCCAGTCGGCTGGCCCGGGCTTTCCGCATGGGCGGGCCGAGCTTCACGGTTTCCGCGGGCGAGACGTCCGGGCTGCGTGCCTTGGAGGTGGCCATCCGCGCGCTTGAACAGGGCGAAATCGACACAGCGCTGGTGGGAGCCGTTGACCTTGCCGGCGAGCCGCGCAGCGCGCTGGCTAAACGCCTGCTTGGCGAAGAAGACGTTCCTTCGGGCCAAGCCGATCGCGAAGCGATTTTCCGCGATCCGCGAAGTGACGGCGATCTGCTCGGAGAAGGTGCCGCCGCGGTCCTGCTCAAGCGTTGTGAGGATGCCCGCCGCGACGGCAATCACATTTATGCCGTGGTGCGCGGCACCGCCGCATTTTCAGCCGGCGTGGTTCACTGGGAGAACGACGCCGCGCGACATGACCTGTCGTTTCAGCAGGCACTTCGCGAAGCCGGCGTCGCGCCGCAATCGCTTGGTTACGTGGAAGAAGTCGTTCCAATCCACCACGACTTGACCGCGAGGCGAACCAACTTTCCCAAGGCATCGCCCGGCGACGAACCTCGCGGAAATTCGCCGGCCACCGCCCGCGTCGACCGGCACATCGGGCATGCCGGCGCGGCCAGCGGGATGGCGGCGCTCATCCGCGCGGCGCTGAGTCTTGACGAACTGCGTTTACCTGTGCGACGTCGCCCGGCGCCGACGTCGCCCGGCGACGATACGGCCCGTGAAACACCAAGTCAGTTCTGGCTTCACAATCGTGCCGACGGGCCACGACGGGTCGGTGTTCGAGCGATGAGCGCTTGTGGGGGCGAGGCCAGCGTGGTTCTCGAAGCCCGTGAAACACCCCACACGCCGCGGCACCTCATACGGTCTCGAAAAGTAACGTCGGAAGCTATCTTCGCCGTTGATGGCGACACCGGCGATGAGCTGCAAGCCGGCCTTGCCCGGCTCGCGGCGTTCGCAGGGCAGCCGTCTGAAATCACGATGGCGGGTTTAAGCTCCGCTTGGCGGCGCGCACGGCCACCGGCGAACCAGCACCGCCTTGCCACGGCACTAATTTGCGATTCGAGCGACGCGCTGCGCGATGCGATCGGACGGGCCCAGGATGCGATCCGTCGCCGCCGGCGGATCGAGACCCAAGGCGTGTTCTATTCGCCTCGGCCTTTGGGGCCGCGCGGGCAAGTGGCGTTCGTCTTTCCCGGTTCGGGCAACCAGTATCTTGGCATGGCGCGTCAGCTTTGCCAGGCTTGGCCCGACGTGGCGCGTCGCCAGGACCGTGAGAATGATCGCCTGGCCGATCAGTTCGCCGGGGGTCGATTCTGGACCGCGAAGTCGCTCGCTGAAATCGATGCTCGTGACGTGATCTTGGGGCAAGTTTGCTTCGGCGCGCTGGCTTACGATGTATTGGCTTCGTTTGGAATCCATCCGCAGGCGATCCTCGGCTACAGCCTGGGGGAAAGTGCGGGACTGTTTGCCACGCGAACGTGGGCGGATCGCGATGCGATGTTGCGGCGCATGATGGACAGTCGCCTGTTCACCGAGGAACTGGCCGGAAATTGTCTGGCAGCCCGGCGCACGTGGAAGCTAAAACCCGAGCAAGCGGTCGATTGGCGGGCCGGCGTTCTCAGTACGCCGGCACGCCGTGTGCGCGATGCGCTGCGCGGTCGGCAGCGTGTCTATTTGTTAATCGAAAACACGCCCCACGAGTGTGTCATCGGTGGGAATCGGGGCGAGGTCGAACGTTTGGCCGCCGACCTTGCGTCTCCGCTGATTCCGCTTGACGGTGTGACGACCGTTCACTGTGAGATTGCCCGTGCCGTGAGCGCGGACTATCGCCGACTGCACGAATTCAACGCTGATCCGCCCGAGGGCGTTCGCTTTTACAGCGCTGCCTGGGGAAGCGCCTACGAAGTAACACGAGAATCGGCCGCCGATTCGATCTTGGCCCAAGCGGTCGAGCCCTTCGGCTTCACGCACGTGGTTCGCGCGGCTTATGAAGACGGCGTGCGGTTGTTTGTCGAGTTGGGGCCCGGCGCGTCGTGTTGCCGCATGATCGGCCAGATTCTTGACGGGCAACCACACATGGCCCGATCGGTTTCGGTGGCCGGGAAAAGCGAAGTCTCGACCATGCTCGCCACCGTCGGACAGCTAATCGCCGAGCGGGTTCCGGTTGATCTCGAGCCGCTGGGCATGGACCTCGACACGGACGTAAACCCGCAAACCGGCCAAGCTCGAATCACGCTGAAGATTGGAGCTGAGCGGTTCAATGTTCCGCGACCGCCGCACGACAGAACACCGCACGATAGAACACAGCACGACGGATCACCGTACGTCAGCTCGGCTACTTGTGTAGACGCTGAACCGCCGCGGTCGGATCGGTCCGTCGAGTGGGAAACCACTCACTCGACCGCCGGGCAAGCGGCTCTACCGGGACCAGGCGTTGCCGTGTTGTCGAGTGCCGATGAATGCCGGCGCGCCGCGGGCGAGCTGATCACCCCGCTGATCGACCAGGCGCTGGCCACCGAAACGGCCAAGGCAGCCGCGCATGAAGCCTTTCTGCGGCTTTCGCGGCAACTGGGCGAATCGGTCGGCCGCGTGGCGGCATTTCAGCAATCCCTTGCCGAGACGGTGTCAAGGCGGCCAAACGCCTTGCCTGGCCGTTCACCGGCGATTCCCGCTGCCTCAAACGACACGCCCCGTGCCGTATCCATGGTCGAGATGGCGACGGAAAACGACGGGGCAATTTTCCTGGATCGTGAGGCGTGTTTGGAGTTCGCCGTGGGCTCGATTGCCCGAGTGCTTGGCCCGCAGTTCGCGCCGGTCGATGGCTTTCCGACCCGGGTGCGATTGCCTGATGAACCGCTCATGTTGGTTGACCGCGTGGTCGAAATCGAAGGCCGGCCGCGATCGATGGCGCCGGGTCGTGTGGTAACCGAACACGACGTTCGCCGGGGTGCGTGGTATCTCGATGCGGATCGATTGGTGACCAGCGTGACCGTCGAAGCCGGGCAAGCGGACTTGTTGCTGTCCGCCTATCTCGGGGCCGACTTTGAAACGCGTGGGCTGGCGGTTTACCGGCTGCTTGACGCGGCGGTGGCATTTCACCGCTCGTTGCCTCGCCCCGGCGAAGTGATTCGCTACGACATTCGTATCCTGAAATTTTTCCGTCAAGGAGAAACTCGCCTGTTCCGTTTCGAGTTCGACGCCACCGTGGACGGGCAACCCCTGATGACGATGCGAGACGGCTGCGCGGGCTTCTTTACGCCCAGCCATTTGGAAGCGGGGCAGGGCATCGTGCAAACGGCGCTGGAGACAAGCCCCCAACCTTCCCAACGGCCCGACGATTGGCGCGAGCTGGCCCCCGTGCAGGCGACAAGCCTTGATGACCGACAAATCGAAGCTCTGCGCGACGGCAGACTGGGGGATGCTTTTGGCCAGGCGTTCGCCAAGCTCGAGGTCGACGCGCCACGCACGCTGCCCGGTGGGCGACTGGCCCTCATTCATCGCGTCCTGCGAATCGAACCGGAAGGAGGGCGTTACGATCTGGGGCAAATCGTGGCCGAGGCCGACGTGCGGCCCGACGACTGGTACCTCACATGCCACTTTATTGACGATCAGGTCATGCCCGGCACGCTGATGTACGAATGCGCGCTACACACACTGCGAATTTTTCTATTGCGGCTGGGTTGGATCGGTTCGTCGCATGACGATGTCGTGTTCGAGCCGATCCCGGGAATGACGAGCAGGCTGAAGTGCCGCGGCCAGGTCACGTGCCGAACCCATCGCGTTCAGTATGAAGTCTCGATCAAGCAGCTCGGCTATCGCGGAGCCGAGGGGACGCCCTATGCCTTGGCTGACGCGCTGATGTACGCCGACGGAAAGCCGATTGTCAAGATGAGTGACATGTCGCTTCAAGCCAGCGGTCTGACGCGGCAGGGCGTCGAAGCGCTTTGGCGGCGTGCGCCCAAGGAACCATTACGCGGAAACGTTGCCGGGGAATTCCCGCCTGCCGCCGAGCCACCGCTTGCGGCGAGCGGGAAAGACAGGGCAAGCCGTAAGCCGGCGATCTTTGATCACGACTCGATTCGAGAGTTTACGACGGGCAAGCCTTCCAAGGCGTTCGGCGATCGTTACCGCCCGTTTGACAAAGATCGTGTCATCGCGCGTCTGCCCGCCGCGCCGTTTCAGTTGATCGACCGCATTACGTCGATCACCGACTGCGAGGCGTGGCGGCTAGCCGCCGGTGGCACGATCGAAAGCGAGTACGATGTTCCGCCGGATGCGTGGTACTTCACCGACAGCCGGCAGGCGCTCATGCCGTTTTCGGTATTGTTGGAAGTGGCCCTTCAGCCGTGTGGTTGGATGGCGGCATTTCTTGGCTCGGCGCTTGCCAGCGAAGACGATTTGGCGTTTCGTAATCTTGGCGGCAGCGGGACGCAACTGACGCAGGTCATGCCGCGAAGCGGAACCTTGCGGGCCACGGTTCACATGAGCAGCGTTGCCCGGTCGGGGGGCATGATCATTCAAAACTTTCGCGTGGCGGTCGCCGCGGCTGCCGGCGAGGTCTATCGCGCCGAGACCTACTTCGGCTTTTTTACGCGTGATGCGTTGAAAAATCAGGTCGGCATCCGCGATGCCGAAATCCATCAACCTTCGCCCGAGGAAATCGCGCGCGGCGTTTCGGTGGCTTACCCCGACCGACCACCGCTGCCCACAGGCATGCTGCGGATGGTCGACTCGATCGATGTTTTCATTCCCGACGGTGGTCCTCATGGGCTGGGATTCCTCGTCGGTCGTTCCCAGGTCGACCCCGGGGCGTGGTTCTTCAAGGCGCACTTTTACCAGGATCCGGTATGGCCGGGCTCATTGGGTCTGGAAACGCTGGTCGAGTTGCTCAAGGTGTTCGTCGACTGGCGTTGGCCGGCGGGCGGCGATGATGCTGCTGGCCGGCGATTTGAAATGGTCACCGGCGAGACCCACCACTGGCAATATCGCGGTCAGGTGATCCCCGACGACCAAACCGTTATAGTACAGGCAATCATCACCGGCGTGGATCCGTCGCAGCGCACGGTTCACGCCGATGGTTGGCTGACGGTCGACGGGCGAACCATTTACAGCATGCGCGGCTTCGCGCTGCGCGTCGTGGACGGAACATGAGCTATACGAACGTTTGCATTTCGTCGCTGGGATATGAGCTTCCGCCGGTCGTGGTCACCTCCGAAGAGTTGGAAGATCGCATCGCGCCGATGTACGAGCGGCTGCACCTAACGCCAGGGCACCTCGAGGCGATGTCCGGCATCCGCGAACGCCGCTGGTGGGACGAAGGCTACACGCTGACCGACGGCGCGGTCTCGGCCGCGCAAAAAGCGATTCAGGCCTCGCCGATCGAATCACGACAGATCGAGGCGCTCATCTACGCCGGCGTCTGTCGCGAACAGTTCGAACCGGCCACGGCGTGCGCGGTCGCCGAGCGACTGGGAGTCAGCCCCAACGCTTATGTTTATGACATCTCGAATGCCTGCCTGGGCGTACTCAACGGCGTGATCGACATCGCCAACCGTATCGAGCTTGGCCAAATCACCGCCGGGCTGGTCGTTTCCTGCGAATCGTCCCGTGAGATTATCGACGTGGCGGTCGAGCGGATGCGCAGTGACCCCACGATGGAGGTCTTCGCCCAGTCCGTGGCCACGCTGACCGGGGGTTCCGGAGCGGCGGCCGTTTTGCTGACCAACCGCAAAGTGGCACGGGAAAACCATCGCCGTCTGGTGGCCGCCGTCTCGCAGGCAGCGCCGGAACACCACCGCTTGTGCCGCTGGGGGGTGACCCTCTCGCCGCTGGAACACGCAAAGTTGATCTTGCAGCCCGAGCGAATGATCAAGGCGCTCGACCAACTCATGGCGCCCGACACGATCCCGGTGGTGCTCAAGGATTTGATGACCAGCGACAAATTGCCGGCCACCGTGGCCCGACTTTTGCCTTCGGAGAAGCTGCCCGCCGCGCTGACGCAGTTCATGTCCACCGACTCCGTGGCCGTGCTCAAGCATGGCGCGGCGCTTGGCGTGCGTACCTGGGGGGCGTTCCTGAAAAAGGTGGGTTGGGCCCGGGACGAAGTCGACAAGGTGATCTGCCATCAGGTAGGCAGCGGGCATCGGGATACAATTCTCAGAGAATTGGGAATTCCGCCCGAAAAGGAATACTCGACTTACAAGTATCTCGGCAACATGGGCACCGTTTCGCTCCCGCTGACGGCCGCCTTGGCCGACCAGCGACGTTTTCTGCAACCTGGCGACCGCGTCGGTTTTCTCGGCATCGGCAGCGGCTTGAATTGCCTGATGCTCGGCTGGGAATGGTAAGCCTGCCGCGGCCCGAAGTCTTCGCGGGCCGTGATCTCGCCCCGACAAGCGGCGCTGCACCACGGATCGCAACCCAGCGTGCCGCCGGTCTTGCTGCCGAGGAAAAACGTTTCGTAAAAACCTCTATCCGCCGATGAGCTTTAGGGCGTCGATCAGGCTTTTCTCGATCAGGCCGCACATCTCATCAAGATCAGCCTCTTCGGCGATCAAGGCGGGGGCCACGGCGAACCAGTCCGGATCTACCCGCATGATCAGTCCGTTGGCCAGCGCGGTTTGTTTGAGTGCCGCGCCCAGTTTTCGTTCCGCGGGAAAGGGTCTCATCGCTTGAGGGTCTTCGACGAGTTCCACGCCACGGAGCATGCCTTTGCCGCGCACTTCGCCCACGACGCCAAGATGCCGGAGTCCTTCGAGTCGTGTCTGTAGACAGAGACCCAGGCGCTGCGCCTTTTCGTCAAGCCGCTGTTCGACGATTTCATCGATCACGGCGCAGGCCACCGCCGCGCCGAGCGGATTGCCGGCAAAGGTATGGCCGTGGGCAAAATGAACGTCCTCTTCGGCCGTGCCCAGGAACGCTTCGCCCATCTCGGTTCGCGCAATCATCGCTCCCAGCGGCATCGCTCCGCTGGACATGCCCTTACCGGTACAGATCACATCCGGCGTCACGCCGAAGGTTTGCGCGGCAAACATGCGTCCGGTTCGCGCGAAGCCGGTAATCACCTCGTCGAAAATGAGTAGCACGTTGTGTGTATCGCAGATCTTGCGGAGCGTTTCGAAGTATTCGCGCGTCGGCACCTGGATGCCCGCTGTATTCGAGATCGGCTCGACGATGATTCCGGCGACGGTCTCGGCGTCTTCGTTGACGATCACGTCTTCGAAAGATCTTGCACACTGCCGATTGGTTTCTTCCCATGTTGCGTATCGGTCGCGCATCGCGATCGGCGACATGACCTTCAACATGCCGGGCAAGTGAGGTTCGAATTTCGCCTTTCGCCGACCGGTGCCACTGGCCGCCATCGCCCCGAACGTGGCGCCGTGGTAGCCGAGATATGAGCTGATGAATTTGTACTTTCCCGGATGGCTCGTCTGCTTGAAAAATTGGCGTGCGAATTTCATCGCGGTTTCAACGGCTTCCGATCCCCCGCTAAGCGGCTTGACGAATTGCAAGCCGGGCGGCGAAACGGCGCCCAGCTTCTCGATCAGGTCCAACGTGACGTCCGCGATCGAATGCAGGGGCGGAACAAACGTGACGCGATCCATTTGCCGTTGCATGGCGCTGAGCACGCGCGGATGCCGGTGCCCAAGCACGGCCACAAAGATGCCGCCGATGGCATCGAAGTACCGGCGCCCCGCGACGTCCCAGTAATAAAGCCCCTCGGCCCGATCGATCACCAGCGGTGAGCGGAGGAAGTCGAGTGTTTGCTGATAGTCAAGAAACGTCCGCCGCAGCAAACGTTCTTGGCGTGCCGAAATTTTCACGTGCCGGTTTCCTGTGTCGCGGTAAGCAGGCCGCTGGCAAGCTGAATGGAAATGGGGCGACTACGGCTCAACGGAAAATCGGTAGATCGTGGTCTGCCGATAGGTTTCACCGGGCTTTAGAATCGTGTTCGGAAACGCGGGCCGATTCGGCGAATCGGGAAAATGTTGGCATTCCAAACAGAATCCGCCGTATTTCTCGAATCCGCCGCTACTCGGCGAGCCGTCTAAATAGTTGCCCGTATAAAGCTGGACTCCCGGTTCCGTGGTGAGAACCACCATCACGCGCCCGGAATTCGGTTCCCGCACCCGGGCGGCTTGGGCCAAAGGCTTGCTTCCCGCGTCAATCACATAGCAGTGGTCGTAGCCTCCGGCAACCTGGTTGATGCGCTGCCCGATCGCGGTTTCATGGGTAAAGTCCATCGGCGTACCGCGCACCGCACGAATTTCGCCGGTCGGCAGATGGTGCGCATCGGCCGGTAGATATTTCGCCGCGTTGAGCGTTAGCCGATGCCGCAGGACGTTGCCGGCACCGGCCAGATTCCAGTAACCGTGGCTCGTTAGATTGATCGGCGTTGGCTTATCGCAAACGGCTCGGTACTCGATTTTCAATTCATTTGCCTCGCTGAGCCAGTAGGCCACCGTAACCTTGAGCGTGCCGGGATAGCCTTCTTCGCCGTCGCGGCTTGTATAGGTCATTTGCACGTCCGCGGCATCCGCCCCGGAGTTGGCCACGGGCCGGCTCTTCCAGACGACCTTGTTGAAGCCTTGGATGCCGCCATGCTCGTGGTTCGGGGGATCGTTTTGGGCCAGCGAGTAGGTCTTGCCGTTGAGTCTGAATCTTCCGTTGGCAATCCGACCCGCGTAGCGGCCGCAAAGGGCGCCGAAGTAGGGTGCGTTCGTCTCATATCCGGCCAGATTCGGAAAGCCGAGCAAGACGTTCGTCGTCTTGCCGCGACGATCCGGAACCTCGACCGCCGTGATGACGGCACCATAGTCGATGACCGCGACCCGCATGCCGTGGGCATTGGTCAGCGTATAACGGGTAATCTTCCGACCCGAGGTGGTCTTTCCATACGGGCCGCTGTGCAGCTCGAGGTGGGTTTCTTTTGACGCGGCTCCATGGTCCGTTCGCGAGGCTTGCGGACCAGCGCCGGGCTCCACGGCGGCGGCCGCGCAGCCGCATCGCACAACGAGTTGAAACCAGATGAGCGTGATGACGATCAAGAACGAAACGGCTCGGTGGTTCATCGGATGCAAGACTCCCCTTGATCAGTGGCCAGTCGCCGGGTTTGACCCGGTCGCCCCGTACAGCATGAAATAACAGCGGAATTAAACTTCGGAAAGGCAATCACGAAACACCAGTGCGCCGTCGACGCGCAAGACCGCGGCGGTGATATAGTCGGCCTCGTCGCTGGCAAGGAAAGCCGCCGCCTTGCCGATGTCTTCCACCGTGCCAAGTCGCCCCCACGGCAGCCGGGGGCCTTCTCGGTCGATCACCTCGGTGCCGAAAACTTCGCGCTCGCCCGGTGTGTCGATCCAACCCGGCTCGATCACGTTGACGTTGATTCGATGGCTCGACAGCTCGACGGCAATGGTCCGTGCCATCTGATTCAACCCGGCCTTGGCCGCGTTGTAGGCGACGCTGCCAGCGTACGGTCGTGGGGCATGCACGCTTGAAATAAAGATGATCTTGCCTCCCTGACCGCGATCCACCATGTGACGGGCCACCAATTGGCTGACATGAAAACCGCTCACCAAGGTTCCGCTGATGACGGCCTCGAACTGGTTCGGATCGTACTGCAAAAAGTCGCCGCGGACGCTCATTGCCGGGTTGCTGACAAGAATGTCAAGACGTTCGACCTCTTCGAGCGCGCGGTGGAGCAAATTCTCGCATCCGGCCCTGGAAAAAACGTCTGACTCGATCACCGTGCAATCGCGATTCAAACGGCGAATCGCCTCGGCGGTCTCTAAAGCGTCGGGGCTGCCGGGCCGATCGTTGATCACAAGGTCAGCACCGCAGCGGGCAAGTTGCACCGCGCAACCGCGACCAATCCCACGCCCCGCGCCAGTGACAAGCGCCCGCTTCCCTTGCAGTTTCATTTCATCGTCCCATGAGTTGCCGCTTCAACGTATTAGAACGGACCTCGTGGCGTTCGGAGAGGTTTGCTTTCGACGGTCATCGTGCGACAAAAAACCGGCAACATGATCGCCATCCACCGAACCCGCGACGCCACCCTCATTCGATTGATCTCCCAACCCTCTTCCGTTCGTCCACTCACCGCTTATTCTCTTCTTTAGGTTTCTTCAGGAGGAGGCCGCTGAACTTTCACGGCATTTGAGGAACAGTTGAATCTCTTCGTATCGAAGACCAGGAGGAAGCTGCTTGAGCAACGGACGGATGCGAGAGGGCGTCTCGTCGCCGATGAGTGATTCAAGAGCGGAAAGATGGCTGGGAGCGATAAACCATTCCGGCGAAACCGGGTATCCATGCTCGGCCGCGCGCAGGGCGTGATCAAAAACCACGGCACGCTCCAAACCACGAGCCAAGGAACACTCTTCGGGCGTAAAGCCGGCGGCAAGCATACGCCACGTCCAGTAATGGCTCGGCTGGGCGCTTGTCGATCGTGGCTCAGCCGCGACACGGACCACACCATCGCTTTGTCGAGACTTGTCCGCGGCGGTCTGCCTCAATTCTGCCGCCCCGCGGTTCGCGCCGTCTATCGCGGGAATTACGGTTGGCGCTGCCGGGGAAGGCGGCGCAGGCACAACCGGCTCAGAGGGCGGGCCGCCCATCTCGGCGGAAGCAGCTTCTTGCGTGTCGGAATCCGTGTCGCCCGCTTGCGCGGCGGCGAGCAATTCAAGCAATGTGCTGCCATAGCGACGATCTTTAGCCGGACCGATGCCGCTGATCCGCATCAACGCTTCCACCGTCGTGGGAAGCCGCGCGGCAAGCTCATCGAGCGTCGCATTGGTTAACACACGGTAGGCGGGAACATGTTCCTGCTCGGCGGTTTCACGACGCCACTGGCGCAGGCGATCGGCGATCTCGCGATTAGGTAGCGGGCCGCGCGGCACCGTCGAATGGTGGTGCTCCGCAAGCGTCGCCGTGAGCGATCGGGCCAGCGCCGTGGGAATTTCCAGATGCTCGTTAAACGGCACTTCCTCGCGCATCGTTTGTTCGCCGAGCGCCGTCAGCGAAAGTACCGGGCGATAGGGTTGTGGTTCAAGCTGCTCAAACAGGCCCGCGGTCAACAGCGATTCGATGAGTTCAACGACTTCAGGCTGTTTGAGATGTTTCAATAGCCCATGCGTCGCCAGACGATGAAGCCCGAGCTTTTCGACCTTCTTCGAATTCGAGCCACACAACATCTGCGCAACGAGCCCCTTGCCGAAATGTCCTCGGGTCGAGGCAACCCCGCCCAACACATCGCGGAGAACCGCGGCGAGGGAACCGTTGATCGCCGTCGAACGAGTCGGGTTTTCGGAGCCTGTCGATTCGTCGCCCGTCTCGCAATTGTCGCAATGCCCACACGACCGATGGTTTAGATCACCGAAGTAGGCCAGAATCAACGCTTGGCGGCATTGCTGGCTGCGGGCGAATCGAACCATGCGGTTGAGTTTCTCCAGTTCGGCCTCCCGCCGGCGACTGAGAGACTCGAAATCGAGATTCAAATCGTCGAACCGCTTGTCGCGCTCGCGCATGTGAATGGCGCGACCGCGAAACGGGGAGATGTATTCAACCGACGACAACTTGCGCAGCTCGCGCAGCGCCCGGGCAACCGCGGTCGGCTCAAGTTCCGTCGCCGCGGCGAACTCGCGAGGGTTGAAATATACCAACTCGCCGCGGCGCTGATCCACAAGGCGTTCTAGCGCGCGAAGCACGCGACGGCGCACCATGGCGCGCTTCGGCAGCAAATCAACCAACGTGGGAAGCGGGCTATCGATTCGTACGATGGCCATGCTCTGTCTGGCATCAAGCCTTTCCAGCACGCCCCCTTTTTCCAGCAGTTGCAAACACGCGCCCACGCCGTCGGCAGCCAGTTGAAGGCCAAGGCGTTCGCGTATCTGTTCCTGCGTCAGTTCGATCGGGTCGTCTTCCTCTCGCCTCAGGAACTCATACACCTTGCCCACGGCGCCGCACGAGGGATACGAGCTTTCGATGAAATATTCCTGAATGCGGCGATCGGCCGGGCTGTAAAGCAACAAACAGCGCGACGGCTTACCATCGCGACCCGCGCGGCCGGCCTCCTGATAGTAACTCTCCAGTGTGCCGGGAAGGTTGTAATGAACGACAAACCGCACGTCGGCCTTGTCGATCCCCATGCCGAACGCATTAGTGGCCACGACGACGTCAACGCGGCCTTGCATGAAGTCATTTTGGGCAGCGATGCGATCTTCGCCCGCCATGCCGGCATGGTAAACGGTCACGCGGCGGCCGGTCGCGGCTTGAATATGAGCGGCCACTTCCTCGCATCGTTTCCGAGTTGCCGCATAGACGATTCCGGACCCTTCGGTCGCGCGTAGGAAGGCCGCCAGCGAAACGTCCTTCGCCGTCTGGCTTGCGGGAGATTGCACCTCGTAGTGCAAATTCTCCCTCGCAAAACCGGTCATGAAAGTTCGCGGCGAAGCGAGCTGCAACTGACGAACGATGTCCTCGCGTACCCTTTTCGTCGCCGTGGCCGTCAGCGCGATCGTGGTCGGGTTCCCCAGCCGCCGGCGAATCTCGCCCAGCCGAGCATAGTCGGGACGAAAGTCGTGACCCCATTCGCTGATACAGTGCGCTTCGTCTATGGCGAAGCGTCGCAGATTGGCCTGCTCAAGGGCATGTAAAAACCGTGGGCTACGGAACCGCTCGGGCACGACGTACATCAGGTCATAGCGTCGCGCGGCCATGTCATCCAGCCGCGATTGCTGCTCTTGGGAGTCGAGCGTGCTGTTGATAAACGTGGCCCGGATGCCAAGCGAGTGGAGCTGATCCACCTGATCTTTCATCAGGGCGATCAACGGAGAAACCACCAGGGTCAGGCCCTCTTCGGCCACCGCCGGCAATTGATAGCAAAGGCTCTTGCCGCCGCCGGTCGGCATCACGCAAAGACAATCTTGCCCGCCGAGCAGCGACTCGATCACCTCGCGCTGCCCGGGACGAAAGCGGCTCAGGCCGAATCGCGGCAGCCAGGATTCAATAGGTTCAACAACCGAGTTCGACATCGGGGCGAGGCGGCATCAAGACACACAATGAAAACGGCCGATCTTTCTTTGGCCGATCATTATACACACCTCACCCGGCGAGACACGTGGCGCGGACCGAATGACCCCGGGTTCATGACCGATTGAAACGCCGACTGAAAAAAACACGCAGC
>Ga0114931_10001209_pt1 | contig 32890 bp, 28 predicted proteins | sample 2SBtaG_FD_89579 | JGI IMG/M metagenome (GOLD analysis project Ga0114931, IMG submission 89579) | Deep subsurface microbial communities from Kolumbo volcano to uncover new lineages of life (NeLLi) - 2SBTROV14_V59a metaG | ecosystem: Environmental > Aquatic > Marine > Volcanic | place: Kolumbo...
AGCCCTGATCCGGCATTCGCCGGTCGACCTCGCGGGGGGAGGCGGCGAGGGGCGGGCTCCGGCTCATGGCTCGCCCCTGATCGGCACCCGGTGGCAGGAGTCACTCGGGTGACCCAAGGCGCAGGGAACAGACGAGCGGCCCTGCTGCGCTCGACTTCGCCTGCGCCCACCCCTCGCCGCCTCCGTGGCCGATCGGGAATGCCGGATCGGGGCTAGAAGCGGTCTCGAAACCTTCTCGGTCGCGCTGCACGCCCATTCGGCCCGATCTCATCGTTGCCCAACCTCGCCTCGGGGCCACTACCGCTCCGGTTCCGCGCCTCGATCTCGGGCCGAGTCGACGCACATCGCCCGGTCGAGGATCTCGAGACCACTTCTAGCCGCGGACGCGGCGGAGCACGCGGGCTTCGCCGCGGCGCATCGTCAGGTGTTCGGCGTCGAACAGTTCCATCAGGGGCACCGCAAACTTCCGGGTCGTTCCGATCAGGTCCTTGTAGGCGGCGGTGGTGAGTTCGCGGTCGGCCTCGAGGGCCGCGATCACGCGCTCGCGCAGTTCGTCCACGGCGCCGCTGTCGAACCAGAAGTCGCCCGGGGCGCGAACCAGCGAACCGTCGCGTTCCAGGTGCGCGAGCAGGTTGCGCAGCTCCGTCTCCTCGATGCCGAGCGCGCGGGCGCGCTCGTGCACGGTTGCCGGCTCGAGTCCCTCGATCATCGCGTCGGCCCGGATCGACGCGGCGAGGGCCTCGTGCCGCTGCGTCAGCCGCGGAACGAAATCGTGCGCGCGGACGATCTCGCCCTCGGTCTCGATTTCGCCCCGGGCTTCCAGCCGCTCGAGTGCGCGGTCGGCGACGCCGCGATCGACGTTGCCGGGAAGCGCCCCGCGCAGGGTCGAGCGGGGCATGCCCGGCCGCATCGGTTCGGCGTCGTGGAAGGCCCCCAGGGCCGACGACAATCGGGCCTCGAGGGACGCGAGGGCTTCGGCGCCGACCGCGCGGCCGCCCACCCGCGCGACGCGGTCCCGCTGTTCGAGGCGCGTGAGCGACGCACCGACGTCGGCCGCGGTCTGGCCGGTCTCGCGCCGGAGGGAATCGACCGGGACCCCGCCGTAGCCGGCCCGGGCGATGCGGATCTCGAGGCCGCGGTCCGGGTCGGCGTCCGCGAGCGCCGCCAGTTCGTTCGCCAACGCCGGGTCGCTGCGGCGCCGATGGGGCGGTGCGACGTCGAGCACCGTGCCGCCGCCCAGGGTCTGCCCTCCCCCCTCCAGACGCGCGAACCCGCGCAGCACGAAGCCGTCGCCAGGCAGGAACGCTCCGGTGCCGTCGTCGAGGTGGATCCGGGCGAAGCCGCGAGCGCCGGGCCGGAGCCCGTCCGCGCCGATCGGCGCGATGCGCGCGCGATGTTGGGTCGTGCCGATCAGCAACTCCACCGCACTCGGGTCGTTTCCCCGCGCGGGCGCACCGTCCAGCCAGTCGACGGCCGCGTCGAAGCTCGCGGTCGGTTCCAGACGGTCCGGTTCGGTGATCAGCATGCCGCGCCCGAGTTGTTCGAGGCTCACGCCCTGGAGGTTCACGGCGCAGCGCGAGCCGGGCGGCACCGACGACGCGACCTGGCCGAAGCACTGCAACCCGCGGATCCGGGCCGTCCGGCCCGACGGCCACAACTCGGCTTCCTGTCCGACGGCCAGGGGCGCGCCGATCAGGGTGCCGGTCGCCACCACGCCGAAGCCGCGCATCTCGAACGCGCGATCGACCCAGAGCCGGGCCGGTCCCCGCCGCCGCGTGCGCGCCGCGGCGGCGTCGGCCGCCTTCTCGAGCGCATCTCGCACCGCATCGACCCCGGCCCCGGTCGTCGACGAGACCGGCACCACCGGCGCTCCGGCCAGCGACGTGGTGGCGACGAGTTCCTCGACCTCGGCGTGGGGCAGTTCGGCGACGTCGGGGTCCGCGCGGTCGATCTTGGTGAGCGCGACCACGGCGTTCTCGAGACCGAGCAGACGGCAGATCTCGAGGTGCTCGCGCGTCTGCGGCATCACGCCCTCGTCGGCGGCCACCACCAGCAGGACCAGGTCGATTCCGGAGGCGCCCGCGACCATGGTCCGGACGAGCCCCTCGTGGCCCGGGACGTCGACGACGCCCAACGTCCGGCCCGACGGAAGCGCGAGCGGGGCGAAGCCGAGCTCGATCGTGATCCCCCGCGCCTTCTCCTCCGGGAGCCGGTCGGTCTCGATCCCGGTCAGCGCGCGGACGAGCGAGGTCTTGCCGTGGTCGATGTGTCCCGCGGTGCCCAGGATCAGGGTCTGTCGCGCGTCGTCCGCCATGCGACCCACGCTAGCAGGCCACTAGCGCGGCCCGATCACCTCGCGCCCCACGTAGGACTGGAGCGCGGCCGGCACGCGCACGCTGACGTCCGCCTGCTGGTGGTTCTCCAGGATCGCGAGGATGGCCCGCGCGTTCGAGATCGCGGTGCCGTTCAACATGTGGACGAACTCGTTCTTCCGGGAGCGCTCGCGCTTGAAGCGGACCTTCAACCGGCGCGCCTGATAGTCGGTGCAGTTCGAGGTGCTGGTGACCTCGCCCCAGGAGCCGCCCTCGCCCCGCCCCGGCATCCAGGCCTCGAGGTCGAACTTCCGGTAGGCGGGGGCGCCGAGGTCCGCGGCCGCGATGTCGACGACCCGGAACGGGATCTCCAATCCCTCGAAGAGGCGTTCCTCGAGGGCCACGAGTTCCTGGTGCATCGCGTCCGAGTCCTCGGGGCGCGTGATGCAGAACATCTCGGTCTTCGTGAACTGGTGGACCCGGTAGAGGCCCTTGCTCTCGCGTCCCGCCGAGCCCGCCTCGGTGCGGAAGCAGTGCGAGATGCCGGCCATGCGCACCGGGAGCTAGCTCTCCTACAGGATCGAGTCGGCGTGGATGCCGCCGAGCGTGATCTCGGCGGTGCCGACCAGACAGAGGTCCGCGTTCCCGATCGAGTAGATCTGCGTCTCCTCGCCGCGCGGGTTGAAGCCGAGTCCGGCGACGATCTCGGGACGGGCGAGGTCGGGCGTGGTGTAGGGCGTGAATCCCGCTGCCAGGACCACGTCCATCGCATAGCGCTGCAACGCCAGCTCCAGCAGCACGGCTTCGTTCTTCAGGTAGTACCACTTCTGTCCCGCGACGCGGGCGCCGGCCTCGAAGTCGACGAGGTCGAGCGCTTGGCACAGCGCCAGGTGGTCCCGGGGAGGGAAGTCGAAGCGTGTCGGTGCGCCTAAGACGCGAAGCTCGCTCGCGTCATCCTCGCCGCCGTCCGGAACCTCCGGGTGGAGGAAGTTCGGCAGCACCGAGATCGCCTCGTCGAGCTGGCGGCGCATCGCCTGCAGATCCGCCTCGATCCGCGCCACGGCCTCCTTCAACGCGCGGCCCTCGGCGTTGTGGGCCTCACGCTCCTCGTCCGAGAGCTTCCGCCTTCCGGCCTGCTGGTGCTCGTTGCGGCGGCGGTTCGCCTCGTTCAGCTCCGTCTGCTTCGCCGTGACCTCGGCGTGGCACGCGACGGCCGCGTCCACGTCGGCGTCGATCTGGCGGCGCCGGCAGCTCTCCGCGATCTCGTCGCGGCGCTCGGCGAGGGAGCGCGGGTCGAGCATGGACTAACGAAGCTCGGCGGCGAAGAGTGCCTTCGTGCGTTCCCAGGCGTCCGCCGAGGCCGCCGCGTCGTAAGAGGGGCGCTGATCGCAGTGGAAGCCGTGGTCGGCGTCTTCGTAGACCACGATCTCGTGGTCGACTCCGGCATCGACCAGCGACTTGCGGATCGCGTCGACGTGTTCCTTCGGGATCAGCTGGTCCCGGCCGCCGAAGAAGCACACGATGCGGCCGGTGATGCCGGGCGTGCGCGACAGCGTCGAGGTCTTTCCGCCCGGGCCCTCGGGCGCCGCGATGCCGCCGCCGTAGAACGCGGCGGCCGCGGCCACGTCCGTGGTGCACGCCGTCAGGTAGGTCATGTGGCCGCCGATGCAGAAGCCCATCACGCCCACCTTTCCCGTCACCCCGTCGAGGCCCCGGAGGGTGGCGAGCGCGGCCCGCTGGTCCGCGATCATCTCGTCGGCGTCGAGCGCCCCGAGGCCCTGCATGCCCTTCGCGAATCCCTCTTCGTCGTAGCCCAGCTGGATGCCGGGCAGGGAGCGGTGGAAGAAGTCCGGGGCCAGGGCCACGTAGCCCTCCCGCGCCATCCGTTCGGTGACGTCGCGGATGTGGCCGTTCACGCCGAAGATCTCCATCCACACGATCACGCCCGGGAAGGGCCCGGGGCCCACGGGACGGGCCAGGTAGGCCCCCATCGCGTCGCCGTCCACGTCGATCGAGACGTCCTCGGTGGTGATCTCCATCGCGTCGTTCCTCCCATCGGATCGGGCCCGGGGGGTCGGGCAGGGCCGGACCATAGCGGGCGCCAGGGCCCGCAGGAACCTGGACCGGATCCTCCCGGGCCCATCCGGAGAAGTTGACGGATCGTCAAAAACCATCGTAGACTGCCGTCGGAGGCTGCCAGCCAATGACCGACCCGGAACAGAAACCGCAGCCGTCGAACGCGACCGAAGCCGTGAACCTCTTCGCCGAGGAGGTGTCCAGCTGTCCGCAGCCCGTCTACCGGGACCTGGTCGCGCGCTGCCCGGTCGCGCACTCGGCCCTCGGCGGCAGCAAGCTGATCTCGCGCTACGAGGACGTGCTGTGGGCGCTTCGCAACCCCAGGATCTTCTCGTCCGCGATGGACACCCAGCTCGCGCTCGGGACCGAGCGCCCGATGATTCCCCAACAGGTCGATCCGCCGGCGCAGACCCGCTACCGCAAGGTGCTCGACCCGCGCTTCTCGAAGAAGCGGATGCGCGAGATCGAGCCCGACATCCGCCGCCACGCCCACGCGTTGATCGACGACGTGATCGAGGCGGGGGCGTGCGACTTCGGCCGCGACTTTGCGGTGCCGCTTCCGTGTACCGCCTTCCTCTCCTTGATGGGGCTTCCGCACAGCGAACTCTCGCGCTTCCTGGAGCTCAAGGACGGGATCATCCGGCCGCAGGAACGAATGGCGACCCCTGATCCCGACGCGATGCGGGAGATCCGGGTGCAGACGGGCCGCGACATCTACGCCTACTTCACCGACGTGATTGCAGAGCGGCGGCGCAACCCGGGCGACGACATGATCAGCTATCTGCTCGAGGCCGAGGTCGACGGCAACCGCCTCAGCGACGAGGAGATCCTCGACGTCTCGTTCCTGCTGATCCTGGCCGGGCTCGACACGGTCACGGCCACCCTCGAGTGCAGCGTCGCCTACCTGGCGGCCAACCCTGCACAGCGCGAGCGGCTGGTCGCCGATCCGTCCCTGGTCCCGGCCGCGATCGAGGAGTTGATGCGCTGGGAGACGCCGGTGACCGCGGTCCCGCGGCTGGTGAAGGAGGACGTGACCCTGCATGGCGTCGAGATCCGGGCCGGCGAGATGGTGTCGCTCCTGATCGGCGCCGCCAACGTCGACGATGCCGAATTCGGCGACGCAATCGCGGTGGACTTCGACCGGACGCGGAACCGCCACCTCGCGTTCGGCGGCGGCGCCCACCGCTGCCTGGGCTCCCACCTCGCGCGGCTCGAACTGAAGGTCGCGCTGGAGGTCTGGCACGAGCGGGTCCCGGCCTACGAGATCCCGCCGGGCGAGACCCTGCACTTCACTCCCGGCATCCGCGAGGTGCGTCCGTTCCCGCTGGTCTGGGACGTCGCGTGAAGGTCCGCGTGGATGCGGAGCGCTGTACCGGGCACGGGCGCTGCTACGACCTGGCTCCGGAGATCTTCGACGAGGACGAGGCCGGCCACTGCGTGCTGCTTCGGGCTGCGGTTCCAGCCTCCCTGGAGACGAAGGCCCGGGTCGCTGCCGAGAACTGCCCGGAAGAGGCGATCGCGCTGACGGACTGAGCCCCGCTTGCGGGCCGGGCCCAGCGCCCATAGCGTGAGCGGCCCGCGCACCCCGGAGGCGAAGTGAAGTTCTCGGTCCAGCTCCCGACCAACCAGGTGGCGGCGGGACAGGCGTTCCTCGGTGCGCAAGCCATCGGCGCGATGGCGCGGGCCTGCGAGAGCGCGGGCTTCGACGCGGTCTACGTGACCGAGCACCCCTTCCCGGCAGCCGACTGGCTGGCCGCGGGCGGGCACCACGCGCTCGATCCCTTCGTCTCGCTCGCGGCCGCGGCGGCGGTGACCGAGCGCATCGGCCTCCACACCAACATCCTCGTGCTCCCGTACCGCAACCCGTTCCTCGCCGCGAAGGCGGTGGCGAGTCTCGACGTCGTCTCGGGTGGCCGCACGATCGTGGGCGTGGCCGCCGGCTACCTGGAGGCCGAGTACGCGGCGCTGGGCGCAGACTTCGGCCATCGCAACGACGCCTGCGACGACGCCCTCGAGGCGATGAAGGAGGCGTGGAGCGGCGCGACCGTCGTGCGAAAGGGCGCGGGCTACGAGGCCACCGGCAATCGCATGCTCCCGGTGCCGTTGCAGGTGCCGCATCCCCCGCTCTGGATCGGCGGCAACAGTGTGCGGGCACTGCGGCGCGTGGTCGCGCACGGCCAGGGGTGGAGCCCGTTCCCGGCGCCCGCGGCGCTGCGAGCGCGGACCCGCACCGCCGCGCTCGAGACGATGGACGACCTGGCGGCCGGCATCCGGCGGCTGCGTGCACTGGCGGACGAGGCCGGCCGCCGCGACGCGATCGACGTGAACTTCGTCCCGTTCGGCCGCGGCATGGACCACCGGCGCGCGCTCGATGCGGCGGCGTTCCGGGAGCAGGTGGCCGCATACGCCGCGATCGGTGTCACCTGGCTGACGATCGGGATGCCGACTGCGAGCCCCGAGGCCTACACCGATGCCGTCGCCGCGTTCGGCGAAGAGGTCATTGCGAAGGCGTGAACCAGACGGGCGAGGTCCAGGCCATCTCGTGGATGGTCTTCGGGATCAGGGGGTTCGTGCACGCGTCGGGCAGCGGTCCGTCCGTCCAACCGTTGCACAGCCGCGTCGTCCAACGACAGCTCGGGTTCTCGACCGCGCGGGCGTAGTAGACCGCGTCGCGCGCGGGATCGAAGTCCGGGTCCTGCCACACCGCGCACAGCTGCGCGGCGCCCGTCCCCTTCGGCTCGCAGGTGTCGAGGTCCACCGACGCGCCATTGTCCGCGTCGCCGGCCACGTCGATGACCTGCTGGTGGAAGCGGCCTTCGTCGTCGACCCAGCCCTTGACGACCTGCAGGCGTTGCAGCCAGCCACCCGGGCGCTTCTCGGTGCCCGGGTCCCGCAATGCGCTCAGCGCGAAGACGGGGCCCGCGCTGCCCGTGGGCGCGGGCGGGAGGTCGCCGCCCATCGGCACGCCGTCGGCATAGCCCGTGGCCGCGAAGTCGTCGCGCCCGCAGAGGTCCCGCGGCAGGTCCCACCCCGCGAAGAACCGCGGGACGATCCGCGGTCCCGAGGTGGCGAAGGCTTCGCGGCGCTTCAGCGCATCGAAGATCGCGTCCCGGCTGTTCTCCTCGGCCCACACGCCCGCAAGGCCCCCGGGGTTCCAGTGCGCCATCGCGCGCTTCGCTTCGCCGATCGTCAGCACGCGTTCCACCGTCGCGCCGAACTTGAACGGCTGCTCCCATTCCGAGACCTGTCCCGGTGTGGACATGTGGGTGTCGGTGCTGCCGATGAAGCCGAACTTGAACGGGTTGACGCCGATGCGGTTCTTCTCGCGGATCCCCTCGAGCAGCGCATACCGGACGTGATCCACCCGCGAGATGCATCCCCGGGCGGCCTGCGCGCCGTTGCCGGCACCCTCCTCGCAGTCCGGGAAGCCGAGCCCGGAGAAGTCGCGGGTCTTCTCGAAGTCGCAGAGCTCGTCGGGCTCGCCCAGTACCTGGAACATTCCGTTCCGGCACTCGCTGCTGCCCTTGATCTGGGTCATCTCCACGATCGGTTCCATCTCGGCGCGCAGGGCGGCCTCGGCGCGCTGCTGTTCGACGTCCTCTTCGCGGTACCAGAGCTCGAACAGGCGGCCGTTCGAGAGGTTGGGATTGTGCGGGATCGCGATCGCTTCGCAGCCGGTTCCGGTCGCGTTGCAGAGGTCCCGGAGCTGCGGCCAGAGGTTCCGCTCGTGTCCGGTCTCCGCGGCCGAGATCGGCAGTTCGGGCGAGAGCTCGTTGCGCAGGATCACGTTGCGGTGGATCTTGGTCCGCTTCGGCGAGCGGCTGTATTCCCACGCGTGGAAGGTCGTGAACGCACACGCGGACGAGCGGTCGTAGAAGCGCTCGGCCGACGCCTTGATGTCGTCCCATGCGGAGCGCAGCGCGCGGCGGCAGCGCGAGTTGTCGTCCGCGCAGATCTCGTCGGCGCGGGTGGCATCCAGGTCGATCACGCCCAGCAGCTTCGGAAAGAAGCCCTCCGTCAGGCCGAAGAGCCGCGGGAGCCAGCCGACTTCCTCGCCGCGATAGATGCGGCAGCTCCGGGTCGTGTAGACCTCGGAAGCCGGATCCCGGCACAGGCGCACTTCCGCAAGCCATTCCGCGTGGTCGGTGACCGCGGCGAAGTCGAGGGGCCGCTCGAGTTGCGCGGTCTGCGGGACGCCGGCTTCGCCCGAGTAGACCCGGATCCGCTCGCCGCGCGCGAAGCGGTAGGCGTCGTCGGGCGTCGTGTCGTTGCCGAGCGCGTTCGCGTCCATCGAGAAGCCGGTGTGGACGTGGAGATCGCCGAAGAGCGGACGTCGGAGCGGATCGTGGAGGTCGCAGGCCGCGCGCGGCGCGATCTCGGTCGGCTGCGCGGCGCCCACCGGCGGCACCCACGGTTCGGCCGCGAAGTCCGGAACGCACGCCAGCGCGGCCGCGGACCAGAGGAGCAGGAAGAAGAAACGCGTCATCCGGTAGCCTCCGGCCGGAAGATGCCCCAGCAGCTTCGCGGCCGCCCGGCGCGATGTCGTCCCGTCCCGTCGGCCGCCGCGGCGCGGTAGACTCGCGGGCCGTTGGAGGAGCCCCATGAAAGCCGTCGTCTGCCGGGAGTTCGGACCGCCCGAGAAACTCGTCATCGAGGAATGGGACGACCCGGTCGCCGGACCGGGCCAGATCGTGATCGATACGCGGGCCGTCGCCGTCAGCTTCCCGGAAGCCCTGATCATCGAGGACAAGTACCAGTTCAAGGCCACGCCCCCGTTCGTCCCGGGCGGCGAGGTCGCCGGCGTCGTGAGCCAGGTGGGCGAAGGGGTCGCGGAGTTCGCGGTCGGCGATGCGGTGCTGGGCGCAAACGGCGTGACCGGCGGCTTCGCCGAGAAGGTGCTCGCCCCGGCCGCCGCGGCGCGGCGTCTGCCCGAGGGCCTCGCGTTCGATCAGGCCGCCGGTCTCCAGTACTCGTACGGGACCGGATGGTATGCGCTGAAGCATCGCGGTTCGCTCCAGCCCGGCGAGACCCTGCTCGTGACCGGCGCCGCCGGGAACGTCGGGCTCGCCGCGGTCGAGCTCGGGAAGATCCTGGGCGCGCGCGTGATCGCGGCCGCGTCGTCGGCCGAGAAGCTGGCGCTGTGCAAGGAGCGCGGCGCCGACGAGCTCATCGACTACGGCAAGGAAGACCTCAAGGCGCGCGCGAAGGAACTGACCGGCGGCCAGGGCGTCGACGTGGTCTACGACGCGGTGGGCGGCGATCTCGCCGAGGCCGCGTTGCGCGCAATCTCCTGGGGCGGCCGCTTCCTCGTGATCGGCTTCACGGCCGGGATCCCGCGCATGCCGCTCAACCTAACGCTGTTGAAGGGATGCCAGATCGTGGGCGTCTTCTTCGGCGCGCTGGCGGCCCGGGAGCCCGATACGCTTCGCCAGATCCAGGACGACCTGATGGGCCTCGTCGCCGACGGTCGCCTCGTCCCGTACGTCTCCAGACGTTATGCGCTGGAGGAAACGCCGCAGGCGATCGCCGACCTGCAACAACGACGCGCACGCGGCAAGCTCGTCGTCACACCGTAGGCACCCGTCCCGATGCGGAGCCGCGCGGGATCCGGAGGAGAAGACGAATGGATCGAAGGGAATTCCTGAGCGGTGCCGCCGGTGCCGGCGCTGCCGTACTCCTGCTCGGCACGGCCGGCGCCGAGGCGGCACATCACGAAGGCGCGGGGACGCCTTCGGCCCAGGCGCTCGCGGAACTGCGCGACGCCATCGCCGACATCGAGTCGCGCCTTCGCGCCGAGTGGCGTCTCGCCAGCGACGACGAGGTCGCCGAGGGCCGTCGCGCCATCCTCCATCATCTCCACCACGGGATCGAGGCATGGCTGGACGCCGACCCGGCGCGGCCGGTCTTCAAGCGCTTCGTGACGCCGGAGAAGAAGCTGCTGGGCGACAACCCGGACGCCATCTACTACACCACCGCGATCGATCCGGCCGGGAGCTACCGCATCCGGGGAAACCTCGCGGGGGCCACCTACACCTCCTTCACGGTGGAGAACGGTTCGGCCGGAGGCGCGAATGCGACCGGACTCGGCGCCACCCTCAACGACACCCAGTTCGAGGCCGCCGCCGACGGCAGCTACGAGATCATCGCGAGCGCGACGGAGCAGCCCGGGAACTGGCTGGAGCTCGGTCCGGAAGCCGGCAGCGTCACGACGCGTCACTACTACGAGCGGGAGCAGAGCATCGCCCTCGACCGCCTCCATCACGTGCCGATCGCGATCGAGCCGCTCGCCGACCCCGGTCCCGCGCCCCGGCCGAGCGACGCCTCCATCGCCCGGGGCATCCGCCGCGTCACACGCTTCCTGACCGGCACGCTCGCTCCGCCGAACCCGGGTCTGGCGCTGCCGTGGGTCTCGACCGTTCCGAACCGGTTCAACCCGCCCGCCCCGGACGACGGGAACGACGCGATCGGATTCGCCGCGGTCGACAACGTCTATGCGATGGCGCCCTTCGTGCTGAAGCCGGACGAGGCGCTGGTGATGACCGGTCGCTTCCCGAAGTGCCGCTTCGCGAACGTGGTGCTGTGGAACCGCTTCATCCAGACCTTCGACTACACCCGTCGCCGCACGTCGCTGAACCGCAAGCAGGTCGCGCCCGAGGACGACGGCGGCTTCCGCATCGTCGTCGCCGCCCGCGACCCCGGCGTCCCGAACTGGATGGACACCGCGGGCCACGCGATCGGCACGATCTTCTGGCGCTTCCAGCTCCCCGAGGAACCGCTGACCGCGATCGCGACCGAGGTGGTGCCGGTGGGGAGCCTCGCCTAGCGACGGAGGGTGGGCCTCACCCCTTCTCCGTCGTGCGGTAGTCGCCGAACGGCTCGTCCCGCTCCTGCAGGGTCTGGGTCAGGCCCTTCTTGCGCGAACGCTCGATGAACTCGGCCATGCTGCGGGTGTGGGTGCCGAGGGCGCAGAGTTCGGAGCCGGCGCGGATGCCGGTGTGCAGGCCCATGATCTCCATCTGGCGGTGGACCACGCGCTTGTTCAGCTGGCAGACGTCGGGCGGAACGGAGGCGACGCGCTGCGCGACCTCGAGGACGCGCGCCTCGAGTTCGTCGGCCGGGAACGAATCGTTGGCCCAGCCGAGGCGGGCGCATTCGACGCCGGAGAGCGAGTCGCCGGTGACCATCATCTCCATCGCCTTGCGCATGCCCACGAACCAGGCGTGGAAGTGGTTGTCCGGGACGCCGAAGCGGACCGCGGGGTACCCCATCTGGGCGTCGTCGGCCACGTAGACCAGGTCGCAGCAGGTCGCGAGTTCGCTGCCCCCCGCCAGGCAGTAGCCGTGGACTTGGGCGATCACGGGCTTCGAGAACTCCCAGATGCGCATCCACCCCTGGGTGACGTGGCGCGGCCAGTGGCCCTCGCCGCCGGGCGTGTACCACGGCAGCTCCTGCCCCTCGTTGCCGCCGCCGAGGTCGTAGCCGGCCGAGAACGCCTTGCCCGCGCCGCGCACGATCATCACGCGGATGTCCTGGTCGGCGTCGGCCTCCTCCAACGCCTGCAGGATGCCTCCGCGCAGTTCGTGATTGAGTGCGTTGCGCTTCTCGGGGCGGTTGAGGGTGACCCGGCGGACGTGGGGCGCGGGGTCGTCGACGAGCACGAGATCGGTCATGGGGGTCCTTTCGGCCTGGAGGCGGTGGTCGTGGGACGTCGGCTGTTCCGGCCGGCATCGGGTCCGAGGTGGTACCACGGCTCGCCCCGGTGCGACAAGGACGGCGCCGCCCGCAGGTAGCGTGCCCCCCCTTGCGCAACGTCTCGCCGGTCGCGGCCCCCGGCGGACGCTACGTTGCCCCTCCGGTTCCGACGACGGATCCGCGCCGCCAGAAGGAAGACACGATGTCCCAGGCCCCGCCGACCGGCGGCTTCTCCACCGACCTCGCCGACCAGGTGGCCCTCGTGACGGGCACGACCTCGGGGCTCGGCTGGCGCTTTGCCGAGGTCCTGTCGGCGCACGGCGCCCGGGTCGCGCTCACCGGGCGCCGCGTCTCGCGCCTTGCCGAACTCGAAGACAGTCTCCGCGCGAACGGGGCGGAATGCGTCTCGATCCCGCTCGACATGATGGACACCGACAGCATCATCGGTGCCGTAGAACAAGCGGAGTCCGCGCTCGGTCCGGTCACGACGCTGGTCAACAACGCCGGGATCCCGGACGCGCAGCGCGCGCACAAGATGTCGATCGAACTGATCGACGCCGTCTTCGACACGAACCTGCGCGGACCCTACGTGCTGTCGTGCGAGGTCGCGCGCCGGCTGATCGAGAAGAAGCTGCTCGGGCGGATGGTGAACATCGCGTCGATCGGGGCCTACCTCTACAGCGGGCAGGGCGCGGCACTCTACTCGATCACCAAGGCCGGAGTCGTGCGGATGACCGAGGCGCTCGCGGTCGAATGGGCGCGCTTCCACATCAACGTGAACGGCATCGCGCCCGGCGCGTTCCGCTCCGAGATGATGGACGGGATGATCGAGCGGATGGGAGACTTCTCCGGGGGCTTCCCGCGCAAACGCATCGCCGACCCCTCGCTGCTCGACAGCACGCTCCTCTACCTCTGCTCCCCGTCCTCCGAGGCCGTGACGGGAACGATCCTCAAGGTCGACGACGGGCAGGGACCACGCTAGGCGCCGTGCGTGTACCATGGGACCCTCCAAGGAGGCCGCGCCATGCTCCGTTTCCTGTCGATCGTGATCGCGCTTTCGTGCTTTGCCCTCGCAGCAAGTGCCGAACGTCGGCCCAACGTGGTCATCTTCCTGGCCGACGACCTCGGATGGAACGACGTGGGCTTCCACGGCGGCGACCAGATCGATACGCCGTCTCTCGATCGCCTCGCTTCGGAGGGCACCCGGCTCGACCGCTTCTACACGACGCCGATCTGTTCGCCGACGCGCGCGGCGCTGATGACGGGGCGCGATCCCCTCCGCCTGGGCGTGGCCTACGGCGTGATCATGCCGTGGCACACCAACGGGATCCATCCGGACGAACACTTCATGCCCCAGAGCTTCCAGGCGGCCGGGTACCAGACCGCGATCGTGGGCAAGTGGCACCTGGGTCATGCCCAGCAGACCTACCATCCGAACGAGCGCGGCTTCGACCACTTCTACGGTCATCTCCACACCGAGGTCGGTTACTTCCCGCCGTTTTCGAACCAGGGAGGGAAGGACTTCCAGAGCGACGGCCAGTCGATCTCGGACGACGGCTACGAGACCTTCCTGCTGGCGAAGGAGGCCATCCGCTGGATCGGAGCCCGGGACGTGGAGCGGCCGTTCTTCCTCTACCTGCCGTTCATCGCGCCGCACACGCCGCTCGACGCGCCCGAGGACCTGAAGGAGAAGTACGCGGACATCACCGACCGGCGCGAGCCGGCGCGCAGCGAGCAGACCGACTTCACGCGTCGCATCCGGAAGCTGACGCTCCAGCCGAGCGCGCGGCCGATGTATGCGGCCGTGGTCGACGCGATGGACCAGGCGATCGGGCAGGTGCTCGACGCCCTCGACGAGCAGGGCATCGCCAACGAGACGCTGGTGCTCTTCTTCAGCGACAACGGTGGCGCTGCCTACGCCACGGGGGGAGCCGACAACGCGCCGCTCCGCGGCGGAAAGGGAGAGACCTTCGAAGGCGGCATCCGCGTGGTCGCGACGATGCGCTGGCCCGGCCACATCCAAGCGGGCGCGAAGATGGAGAGCATCATGTCCGCGATGGACGTCTTTCCCACGCTGGCAGAGGCCACCGGCGTCCCGATGCGGAACCGGCGCAAGCTCGACGGCCGGAGCCTGTGGTCCGCGATCTCGCAGGGCGTCGCGGTGCCGCGCGAGGATCTCCTCTTCTTCGCGTCCGAGACCCCGATCTCGGGACACTTCAACCTGACCGCGTTCGACGACGACTGGAAGCTGGTCCAGGAGGTCCGGCAGGGGCTCCTGTCCGCCGATGTCACGAATCATCTCTTCCGGATCCGCGACGATCCGAACGAGTACAACAACCTCGCCGAGGAGCATCCCGACATCGTCCAGCGCCTGGCGAAGGCCATCTACCAGTGGCGCTTCCTGCACCCGAACTCGGGGACGCGCGCGCAACTGGTGCCGCCGCCCGGGTGGCGTGCGCCACGCGACTGGGCCACCTACCCGGTCCCGATCGAGGACCTGAACCCGACGCCGGCGCCCGGCATGCCGCCCGCGTTCGCGCTGCCGATCCTCGATTGGCAGCACGGCGAGGCCGGCCGCCTGATCTACGACTGCGAGCCGTACGCGATTCTGGGCGGGGGCCTCTGCAAGTAGCCGGGAGCGTCAGGAGAGCGAGGCCTGCTCCGTGTAGGCCGCGAGGAGGGCGCCCACGCCCTCGGGCATCGGAATCCGGCCCGGGTGATACCGAGGGCTCCAGGTGCGGGCGAGGTTTCGCAGGGACGCGCGCCGAAGCGCATCGCCCGGCGGAGCGCGAAACCCGGTCCCGAGCGCCGCAGCGAAGCATCGTCCGAAGCGCGCGATGTAGGAGACATAGTGCCACTGCGACCACGTCCCGCGCAGCAGGCGGTAGACATGGCTTCCCACCAGACGGTCGTAGACGTCGAACGCCACCGTACGGTGCTCGATCTCCTCCGCCATGTGCCACGCCCAGATCGGCCCGCCCGGGACACCGTCGAAGCCGCCGTGTTCGGCCGCCGCGAGAGCGCCCGCGCACGTCATCGCCTCGAAGCCCTCGGCGTAGGCGAGGTTGAAACGCAGGCTCTTCTCGTGCGTGAAGCGCTGGTAGTCGGCCTCGAGCGCATCCTCGATCGCGCGCAGCTCCGCGGCCACCGAAGCCGGGAAGTGATCCCGGAAGCGCGCGTTCAGGTCGGCGTGGTTGCGGTAGTGGTGCCCTTCCTGCTGCGAGAAGCGGCGCACGTCTTCGGCCAGCACCGGGTCCTCGATCCGCTGGACCGCGACCTTCATCGTACGGATCAGGTACGGCTCGAGGAAGGGCATGGTCATCGAGAGCGCCACGATGGGCAGCGCCCGGCGGAGCGAATCCTCCGGCAGATCGAAGTCGATCGGAACGTCGTCGAACGAGAAACGGATCTTCCGCACCGTGATGTCGGCCATGGGCTCGCCTCCGCGCGCCGCCGGAAGGTAGCCGCCGCTCACGGCTTGCCGCACACTCGGCCCGAGGAGGGTGCATGGCGGACGAGGTGGCCGACGTCGTGATCATCGGGGCCGGCGCCGCAGGCGCTGCGGTGGCGTGGAGCCTCGCCGAGACGCGCATGCGGATCGTGTGTCTCGAACAGGGCGGCTGGATGGACCCCTCGGAGTACCCGACCAATCACCAGAATTGGGAGATGCTGGGTCTCGGCCCCTTCGGCTTCAGCCCGAACACCCGCGCGCGGCCCGCGGACTACCCGGTCAACGACGACGACTCGCCAATCAAGATCTCGAACTTCAACGCGGTGGGCGGAAGCACCATCCTCTACGCCGCGCACTTTCCGCGCCTCCATCCCTCGGACTTCCGCGTGAAGGCCCTCGACGGGGTCGCCGACGACTGGCCTCTCGACTACGCGACCCTCGAGCCCTTCTACGACCAGAACGCGGAGATGATGGGCGTGGCCGGCCTGTCCGGCGATCCCGCCTATCCGCCCAAGGAACCGACGCTCCCTCCGGTGCCGCTCGGCCGCCTGGGGGACACGCTGGCGCGCGGCTTCGAGCGGCTCGGTTGGCACGTCTGGCCATCGGACAGCGCGATTGCCACCGCCGAGCACGCGGGCCGCGCACCCTGCATCAACCTCGGGCCCTGTGTGACTGGGTGCGCGCAGGGCGCGAAGGGCAGCACCGATGTCACCTACTGGCCGGCCGCGGTGCGGGCCGGTGTCGAGGTGCGGACGCACTGCCGCGTGCGCGAGATCACGGTCGGGGGCGACGGCCTGGCCGACGGCGTGGTGTACTTCGACGCGGAAGGGAACGAGCAGCGCCAGCGCGCCGAGATGGTGATCGTCGCGTGCAACGGCGTCGGCACGCCGCGGCTGCTGCTCAACTCGGCGAGCGCGCGGTTCCCGGACGGGCTGGCCAACCGCAGCGGCCGGGTCGGGCGCAACCTGATGTTCCACCCGTACGCGCTCGTCACCGGCTGGTTCCCGGAGCGCCTCGAGGGCTACAAGGGACCGACGGGCTGCAGCCTGATCAGCCAGGAGTTCTACGAGACCGACCCGTCCCGCGGCTTCGTGCGCGGCTATTCGTTCGAGATGCTGCGGGGCGACGGTCCGGTCCGCACCGCGATCCAGGGCGCCGCGGGCCGCGTGCCGTGGGGCAGCGCGCATCACGACGCCTTCGCGGAGCGCTTCGACAGGAACGCGGGCATGGTGATCATCTGCGAGGACCTGCCGGAGGAGCACAACACCGTCACGCTCGACCCGGAGCTCGTGGACGGCCACGGCATCCCGGCGCCCCGCATCCACTATCGCCTGGGCGAGAACAGCCGGCGCATGCTCGAGCACGCGGTCGCGCGCGGCAAGGAGGTGCTGCACGCGGCGGGCGCCATCGAGACGGAAGCGCTCTCGCCGCTTCCGCCCGCGGGCTGGCACCTGATGGGGACGGCGCGGATGGGGACGGACCCGGAGCGTTCCGTCGTGGACGCGCACGGCCGCAGCCACGACGTGAAGAACCTGTTCATCGTCGACGGGAGCATCTTCGTGACCTCGGGCGGCGTGAACCCGACGAACACGATCCAGGCGCTCGCGCTCTACGTGGCCGACCACATCAAGCGCAACCTCGGGAACCTGTTCGATTGACGGTCGACACGCCGCAGCGGAAGGAGCCGCGAAGATGAGCGATGGCGTCCTCGATGCGATCCTGGAGACCTTGATCCCCCGCAGCGCCGACGGCCGGATGCCGGGCGCCGGAACGCTGGGCCTCGGGCCCGAGCTGCGCGCGAAGCTCTCGGACCTGGGCACCGTGCTGGACGACGCCATCGCCGCGGCCACGGACGCCGGCCTGTCCGCGATGCCGCCCCTGGAGCGGGAGGTCTGGCTCCGCGGCCTCGAGGCCAGCCAGCCCGGCTTCGTGCCCGCGGTCTACCTGACCCTCTGCACCCTCTACTACGCGCAGCCCGCGGTGTTGTCGGCGCTCGGCCTCGCCGCGCGCCCGCCGTTCCCGGGCGGCTACGAACTCGAGCCCGGCGACCTCGGCGTCTTCGATGCGGTCCGTGCGCGCGGGCCGCGCTACCGGAGCGCCGGGGACTGAACGCGCGGCACGGTGCCGCGCGCGCCGAGGCGGAGGCTCAGCCCATCGCGTCCGGGGTCTCGAAGCCGTGGGGGAGGTAGGTCCCGATGCACATGTTCTCGTGCATCGCATGGCAGACCTCACCGGTGTCGAGTTCGAGGCGCGAGAGGGTCTCGTTCAGCCCGGCCCACTTCAGCCGTTCCTCAGGCGTGCTCATGTCGAACGTCATCCCCTGGACGACGAGGGGACCCTGGTACCAGCCGTGGCCCCAACCGTCGGAGGGCATGTAGCCGGTCCCGGCCTTCAGGTACACCGTCCGCAGCGGCGTGCAGTCCACGACGACCGGCTGCCCGCCCGGGTTCTCGAGCGTGACGACCGCGCTCTCCATCTCGCGCGTGCCGGGGATGTACTTCACGGTCGAAGACGGGCGGCCCATCTGTTCGGGCGCCTTGTCGATGCCGAGGTTGTAGACCTTGACAGCCTCTTCGACGGTGCGGGTGCCGTCGTACATCTCGTCGAACTGCACCTTCAGCATGTAGTCGTCGAACTGCATCGGCAGCCAGTTGTGGAAGAAGCCCGCGGTGCCCTCCTTCAGGTTCTTCACCTTGATGCCGGGCGCCTCCGGCTCGCCGACCGGGCGGACGCCCCAGGAGCGGTCGCGCGCGCCCTTCCAGCGGTCGGGCGTCACCTCGTAGGTCTGGCCCCCGACTTCGAGCGTTCCCTGCCAGGTTCCCACCTGCGCATAACGACTGACGTCCGACGTGACGCGCCCGTGCTGGCGCTGGAACGTCTTCGGTTCCTCGAGCGCCGGGACGGCGCCCTCGAAGGTCAGGTCGAAGGCGACGCCCCATTCGTTGGGGTCGCACACCACGCGCAGGCGCATCAGGCCCTCGAGGACCTCGACGCGGAAGGGACCCACCGAGGTATCGAAGCGGTCGCTTCCGAGTTCCCGCGACGCCCGCACCACGTACTGGTCGGTGCCGTGCGAGATTGCGACGAAGGCGTCCGTCACGCCCAGGTTCGGGTACTGCCCGAGCCCGGTGACGAGGAAGAGCTCGTCGCTCGAGGGATGGCAGTTGAAGTAGTACCGGTCGTAGAAGTTCTTGTCCGAGGTGGCGACGTGATCGAACGTCTCGGAGGTCTGGTGGGCGAGGAATTCGTCCATGGGGCTGATGGGCACGGGGGCTCCTTCTCTGCGTCCTCGGCGGGCCGGACGCGATGGCGCGCGGGGCCGCGATGGTCGGGCCGGAAAGTGTATCCAAGTCAAAATTGAACTCTTGTCATTTTTGCATGGAGGTGTAATTTTCTCCGAACGCCGGCACACGATCCGGTCAGGGGAGCACACCAGGATGGATCAGTTCGAAGGCCGGGTCGCGGTCGTGACCGGCGGTGCCGGCGGCATCGGCCGGGCGCTGGCCAGGGCGTTCGTGGGCGAGGGCATGAAGGTCGTGATCGGCGACGTCGAGGCGCCGGCACTCGACAAGACGGTGGCGGAACTGGGGCCCCGCGCGATGGGCGTCGTCACCGACGTCTCGGACCCGGACTCGGTCGCGGCGCTCGCGGACCGCGTGTTCGAGGCGCACGGCGCCTGCCACATCCTGTGCAACAACGCAGGCGTGTCCGCGCCCAACCTCGACCTGTGGGAGACCGAGCCCAGCGACTTCGAGTGGGTCCACGGTGTGAACGTGCGCGGCGTCGCCCACGGCGTCCAGGCCTTCGTGCCGCGGATGCTCGCCTCCGGCGAGCCCGGCTTCGTGATGAACACGTCGTCGGGCGACGGCGGGATCTCGCCGCTGGCGCAGCAGGTGGTCTACGCGTCGAGCAAGGCCGCGGTCTCGATCCTGACGGAGTGCCTCGCGGCGCAGCTGATCGGCCGCAAGACGAAGCTCCGCGCCGCGATCTTCTACCCGTCGGGCGGCATGCTGAATACCGGCATCTGGACGACCAAGCGCAACCGCCCCGCCGCGCTGGCGCGCAAGCACGAGGTCTCGGCCGATCGCGAGACGACCTTCGACGCGTTCATGGAGGGCGCCAGGGCCGCGGGCTTCGAGATGCCGGTGCAGGACCTCGACGAACTGGCCCAGTTCGCGCTGCAGGGCATCCGCAACGAGGACTTCGTGATCATGATCGACCGCGAGTCGATGGAGGCGACGCTGAACGAACGCGCCGCCAAACTGGCCCGCGGCGAATGCCCGATCGAACTCCAACACATGGGCCTCAGCTAGAGAGAGCGGGGACGGAGCTGAGAAACCAAGAAACCAAGTTGCTCCGGGTCGGGCTCCGCCCGACCCGGAGCAACTTGGTTTCTTGGTTTCTCAGCTCCGTCCCCGGAGGATGCGATGTCTAACCTTCTGCTCATCAGCTCGGATTGCCACGCCGGCGCGTTGCCGATGACGTACCACGACTACATGCCGCGCAAGTTCCACGACGACTCGCGCGCGTGGTGGCTGAACTACGCGCGCGAAATGTACTCGCGCGCGGGCACCTTCTTCGATCAGGAGGCCGTGGACGCCTACACAGAGAAGATCGGCCAGGGCGGCGATCGGATGAAGGCGATCTCGGACCCGGACGTGAAGCTCGGCGACGCCGAAATCGTGGCCATGCTCACCGACGAGTCGAGCCCCTTCGCACCGCGCCGGGGCGAGTTCGATCCGCACACCCGCCTCCAGGATCTCGAAGCGGACGGCCTGGCGGGCGAGGTCGTCTTCCCGCAGATGGCGCCCTTCGGTGCCGGTCTGATGCAGTACCGCCGCGAGATCTCTCCCGAGCAGAACCTTGCGGGCATCCAGGCGTACAACCGTTGGCTGGCCGACTTCTGCAACCACCACCCTGGCCGTCACGCCGGCGTCGCGCTCATCAACATCGACGACATCGACGTCACCGTGCAGGAGATCCGCGACGCCAGGGAGATGGGTCTGTGGGGCGGGGTGCTGCTTCCGACCAGCACCGCGAGCTACCCGTTCTACCACCACCCGCGCTACGAGCCGATCTGGCAGGTCTGCGCGGAACTCGACATGCCGGTGCAGAGCCACTCGGGCTGGTCCCCCGACTACGGCGACCTCCCCAGCTCCACCGCGATGTTCATCAGCGAAGTCGACATGTGGGCGCACCGCCCGTTCACCGCGCTGCTCTGGGCCGGCGTCTTCGAGCGCTACCCGAACCTGAAGTACATCCTCACGGAGACGGGCTGCTCCTGGATCCTCGAGACCCTGCGGGTCCTCGAGTTCAAGGCCGACAACCCGATCTTCAAGTACTTCACCAAGGACCTGTCGCTGCGGCCCAGCGAGTACTTCGCGCGCCAGTGCTACATCGGCGCGTCGTTCATGCCCGCGCACGAGGGTCGCGACCGCCACAGGATCGGCATCGACCGGCTGATGTGGGGCTCGGACTACCCGCACCTCGAGGGCACCTGGCCGAACACGATGAAGGCCTTGAACGAGACCTTCGGCGAGTACCCCGAGGCCGAGACCCGCGCGATCCTCGGGACCAACGCCGCCTTCGTGTACGGTTTCGATCTCGAGCTGCTGGGGCCCGTCGCGGAAAGGGTCGGCCCCTCCCTCGCAGACATCCAGACGGCGGCTTGAACGCGATGGAGGCTGCCCAGCCCGGTCGCCGGGAACGCCGTCGCGTGGAACTCCGCGAGCGGATCCTCCAGGAGGCGATCGCGCTGTTCGAGACGCAGGGCTACGAGACGACGACCGTGACCGAGATCGCCGAGCGCGCCGACATCGCGTACGGGACGTTCTTCAACCACTTCCCGTCCAAGCACGACCTGTTGCGCGAGGTCAGCGAGCAGACGATGGGCGAGCTCTTTCGCGATGTCGCCCGCCGGCACGAACTGCCCGGGACGTTCGCGGAGCACCTCGTGTCGCTCTTCGAGGAGTCGGCCGAGGAAGCCGAGCGCGTCGGGCCGCAGAAGCGCGAACTGCTGCGGGCGATGATGGCGCTGGCGTTCTCCGAAGGCCCGCGGAGCGACGACCGCCGGGTGCGGCGCGCGTTCCGCGCGTTCCTCGAGCAGGGGAGGGCGTCCAGCGCGGTGCGGGACGACGTGGATCTCGACACGCTCACCGACATCGTCGTCGGTACCTGGTACTCGATGTTCCTGAGCTGGGTGAACGACGACGCCTACCCGCTCCGCCAGCGCGCCGCGGCCGCCGGCCGCTTCCTGGCCAAGGTCTGCAGAGCGGGGACGGAGCTTGGAAACCAAGAAACCAAGTAACTCTGGATCGGGCGGGCCCGATCCAGAGTTACTTGGTTTCTTGGTTTCCAAGCTCCGTCCCCGCCAAGATCTCCAGCGCCTCGAGCCGACGGACGAAGATGCTGGGCGCCCATCGCGGCGGGCAGTCCGGGTCGAGGCAGATCTCCCTGGTCCGACGAAGCAACTCCCCGACCACGACCCGGGCCTCGAGACGCGCGACCGGCGCTCCGATACAGAAGTGCGTCCCGCGGCCGAACCCCATGTGGTGGTTCGGGTACCTGCGGTCGAGACGAAGCGCGTCCGGCTCATCGAAGACCGTGGCGTCCCGGTTCGCCGAGGCCCAGAGCAGCATCAGCCGGTCGTCCGCGGCGAGGTCGAAACCGGCGAGTCGGCACGGCCGCCGGACCCGGCGGTAGTGGAACTTGAAGGGCGGCTCGAGGCGGACGATCTCCTCGACGAAACGTGGGATGAGGGCGGGCTCGCTCCGCAATGTGTCCGCCAGCTTCGTGTCGCTGGCGAGCCGGTGGACGCAGGACGCCAGCAGGGCCGCGGTCGACTCGCCGCCGGCTCCAAACATCACCACCGCGATGCCCACGGCTTCCGCGTCGGAGATCTGGCCGTGAAGGACGCCCCGGGCGAGGGCGTGCAGCAATGGCGCATTCGGGCCGGGATCCGGTGCGGACTTCGCGGCGGCCAGGGCCTCACCCAGATAGCGGGACATCGCCCCGGTCTCGTGTGCCAGCGAAGCCATCGCGCCGCGGCTCACCGCGCCCGCCAGCATGTCGCCTCCCATCATGGCCCACCTGCGATGTCTCGAGACGTCGCCGTCGGGCAGCCCCAACAGCAGGGCGATGGCGCGCGCCGGTACCCTCTCCGCAATGGGGACGAAATCGCCGCCGCCGGCCTCCAACCATGGGATGAGCGCCTCGGCGGACCAGGCGTGTAGCGCCTCCTCCAGGGATGCGATGCGCTTCGAAGCGAGTCGGGGTTGGGTGAGGGCGCGGTGCACCGCGTGCTCGGGGTCGTCGGCCGTCGCGATCACGTTGGAGCCGCCCAGGTCGGGAAACTCGAAGCGAGCCGGGGTGCCATCCTCGCCTCGGATGAGGACGCCGGACAGATTCGCCGAGAAGTCGGAGGGCCGCGCGAGGACCTGCTGGATGAGGTCCCAACTGGCGACCAGGTGGACCCCGGTCTCGCCGACCCGGGAAAGCGGCCGTTCGCGACGCAAACGGGAGAACAGGGCATGGGGAGAGGCGAGTGTTTCGGGGGAGAAGATCTCGTCGGATCGCTGCGAATAGACGGGCCCGCGCATGGCGCCTCCAGCGTGGAGCGGGGACGGAGCTAAGAAACCAAGAAACCAAGTTACTCCGGATCGGGCGGGCCCGATCCGGAGTAACTTGGTTTCTTGGTTTCTTAGCTCCGTCCCCGCTCCCACGCTCCCACGAAGCGCTCGCGGTAGGTACCGAAGTCGCGCTCGATCCCGGCTTCGCTCAGGCCGAACTTGTCGAGCGTGTACGCGTGCGGCGGCCGTTTCTCCCGCGCGTTGTCGGCCGACCAGCGCCGCATCTGGTCCTCGGCCAGCGCCGTCAGCGGCTTTCCGAGGAAGTCGTAGATGCGCCCCACGACCCCGATCGGGTCCTTCACCGTGTCGAGGAACTGGACGTCGAGGAAGCGCTCGTCGTGCCCGGCGTCCCGGAAGGCCATGCACGCGTTCAGGCTGTCCAGGAAGATGCGCGTCCACTGCGTTCCCGCCGAGACCGCGTCCGGCGCGTCCGCGCCGAGCTGCCACAGGTAGTGGTTCATGCTGCAGATCGACGGGATCGACTGCAGCGGTTCGCGATGGGTCTGCACCACCGTCACGCCCGGAAACGTCTCGAAGAGCAGCTCCATCGTGCGCATGTGGATCGGGGCCTTCAGGACCCAGCGCTCCCGCGCTCGGCCCATCTTGCGGTGCTGCCACTGCAGCAGTTGCAGCGATCGCTTCAACACCACATAGGAGGGGCGCTGGTCCTGCTCCCGTCGCCACGCCCCGAACGCGGGGATGTCCGCGTAGGCTTCGGCCATCACCGTGAGAAAGGATGGCTCCATCAGCATGATCTCTTCGTCGGGCTGGCAGGCGTCCCAGGGGTGGACGCTGCCGAGGTCCGGGACCGCGGCGAGGGTCTCCGCCACCTCCTGCTTCCCGCGCGCGATCCGGGGGTCCGGCGACGTGAAGTCCCAGTCGGCCTCGGGGGCCGGGAAGCGCGTCTCGTACCAGAGCGCGCAGTCGAAGCTCGGATCGGCCGCGATCACGCGGTGGAGCATCGTGGTTCCGGTCCGGGGGAGCCCCACGATCACGAGCGGGTCCTCGATGCGCTCGTCGGAGATCTCGGGGTGGCGCCGGAACCAGGCTTCCACGCGCGCGCGCGTGGCGAGAAGCTCGACGAGGCGTCCGCGCTGGGCGGCCCGGCCGGCTGCGTTCAAGCCGGCTTCCTCAGCGAGCGCGCGGCAGGTGCGTTCGAAGGGTTCGCGGAAGGCGGGGTCGCCGAAGTCGTCGAAGCCGGTTGCCTTGGTAGCGTCTTCGAGCAGCCGGGTGGGGTCGAAGTCGGTATCGGACATGGGTCGATGATAAGGCGATTCGGCTGCGGGAGCGGGGACGGAGCTCAGAAACCAAGAAACTCCGGATCGGGCGAGCCCGATCCGGAGTTTCTTGGTTTCTTGGTTTCTGAGCTCCGTCCCCGCTCCCGCAGCCGCTCCCTGCCCCAGCGCGAAGGCCACGTATTCGCTTCCCGAGGGTTGGCCCAGCTTCCCGCCGCCGGCCGCGACCACGACGAACTGGCGGCCGTCCGCCTCGTACGTGGCCGGCGTCGCGAAGCCGCAGGCCGGGAGCTCTGCCTCCCAGAGCACGCGCCCGTCCGCGGCATCGAAGGCGCGGATGCGCGCGTCGGGCGTCGCGGCCAGGAACAGCACCCCGGTCGCGGTCAACACCGGCCCACCGTAGTTCTCGGCTCCGAGGCCGGAACGCCCGGCCGCGAGCACCTGCGGGTAGTCGCCCAGCGGCACCTGCCAGCGCAGCGTCCCAGCGTTCAGGTCCACGGCCGTGAGCGTTCCCCACGGCGGCTTCGAGCCCGGCAGCCCGTTCGCATCCACCAGCTTCTGGAAGCCCGCGTTGACGAAGGTCTTCGGGCCCTCGCGCTTCGCCCAGTTCACGGGCGCGTCGGCTTCGTCGGCGCTGTAGACGTACCATGCGATCGCGGCGTTCTCGTACCACTTCAGCCGGCCGCCCAGCCCCGGCATCCGGCCTCGGCCGTTCTGCACCAGGTCGTAGACCTCGAGGAAGCTCGAGCGCTCGTCGATGTCCACCAGCGACGGCACGCTCACGCCATCGCCCTTCATGTCGAGGCCGTGGCAGCCCGCGCAGCCGAAGAGGTAGCCGGACCCCAGCAGGCCCTCGAAGCCGGCGTCCTTCGGGGCCTCGATCATCTGCACGATCCAGGGCGCCTGGTTCGCATTGACGTAGAGGAGCCCGGTGGCCGGGTCCCACGCGGCCCCGCCCCATTCCGCGCCTCCGTCGAGCCCGGGGTAGACCAGGTTCCGGGCCGCACCGAACGCGGTGTAGAGCGAACCGAACTGCATCCCCTCGATGCGGGCGAGTATTTCGTCATGGGATTCTCTCGAGTAGTCGGTGACGAAGTCGGGCCGGAAGCCCTGGCGCACGAGGGGCGGCGGCCGCAAGGGCAGTGGTTGGCTCTCGGCCGGATGCTCGCCCGGGATGAACGGGCCCACCACGGGTTCTTCGCGCATCGGCTCCAGCGGTTCGCCCGTCTCGCGGTGGAAGAGGAAGGTGTGCCCCGTCTTCGTCACCTGCGCGACGGCCGGAATGCGCTCGCCGTCGCGCACGACCTCTACCAGGTTGGGGGGAGCAGGCAGGTCGCGATCCCACATGTCGTGGCGCACGAACTGGTAGTGCCAGATGCGCTCGCCGGTTCGCGCGTCGAGCGCGATCAGCGAGTTCGCGAACAGGTTGTCGCCGGCGCGGTCCGCGCCGTAGTAGTCGAACACGGCCGAACCGGTCGGCACGTACGCGATCCCGCGCGCGACGTCGACGCTGATTCCGGCCCACGCGTTCGCGCCGCCGATGCGCTCGTGCGCGTCCGCGGGCCAGGTCTCGTAGCCGGGCTCGCCCGGTTCCGGGATCGTGTGGAAGATCCAGCGCAGCGCCCCGGTGCGGATGTCGAACGCGCGCACGTGGCCGGGCGCGGCCCCCCATGTCTCGTTGACGCGCCCGCCGATCAGGATCAGGTCTTCGAAGACCGTCCCGGGCGTGCTCGCGACCACGCCCATCATGTCGTCGCCGACATCGCGCCCGAGACCGAGCCGCAGGTCGATTCGGCCTCCCTCGCCGAAGCCGGCAACCGGCCGCCCGGTCCTCGCATCGACCGCGTAGAGGTAGGGACCCGCACCGTAGAGGATGCGCTCGTCGTCCACTTCCTCCCAGTACACGGCGCCGCGGCTGCTGGTCCAGGCGCGCACGTCGGCGCCGGGGTCGAAGCTCCAGAGCTCGCGGCCGGTCGCGGCATCGAGTGCGAAGAGCCGCAGTGTCGGGGACGTGCCGTAGAGGACGCCCTTCACCACGAGCGGGTTGAACTGGATCTGCGAGACGCCGCGGTCCGAGGCGCCCCCGGCGTCGTACCGCCACGCGACCTCGAGCTGCGAGACGTTGTCGGGGCCGATCTGGTCGAGGGCCGAGCGATGCGTGGCCGCGCGGTCCCCGAGGTAGGTCCGCCACTCTCGGGCGGCGTCGGCTCCGCGCGCCCGCGCGGCCTCGAACGCGGCAGAGGGCGCGCGGTCCCCGTCGGCGCAGCCGAGCGCGACGCCAAGCCCGAGGGCCGCGAGCGGAAGGACTGCGCAGCGGCGGCGGGACACGGCGGGCTCCATGAAGCGGGATTCTATGACGCTCCGTCCGCGCCCGCCCGATCCCGCGCGCGTGGGCCGCACGGACGCGCGTGCGTCCACCGCATTGCTACGTTTCGCCGCCCGAACCCCGCCCCGGCTCCGCCCGAGGCCGCTCCCCCGCGAAAGGACCCTCCCCGATGCTCCGACCCGTCTGCCTCGCGGCGGCCCTGCTCTGCGCCACGGTGGCGCTCCCGGCCCCGGGCCGCGCGCAACCCGCCGCACCGGCGGCGCACCCCGGGGTCGACACGATCGTGGTCACCGCCCGCCGGCGTGCGGAGCGGTTGGCCGACGTCCCGGCCGCGGTGACGGTGGTGACGGCCGAGCAGATCCAGGCGGCGCGGCAGCAGCTCGGCCTCGACGAATCGCTCGCGCGCGTGCCCGGGCTCTTCCTCCAGAACCGGTACAACTTCTCGCAGGACCTGCGCATCTCGAGCCGCGGCTTCGGCGCGCGCTCGGCGTTCGGGATCCGGGGCATCAAGCTCTACGTCGATGGCATCCCGGCGACGCTGGCCGACGGCCAGGCCGGCGTGGACGCGATCGACCTCGGCTCGGCCGGCCGGATCGAGGTGTTGCGCGGGCCGGCCTCGACGCTCTACGGCGCCGCGAGCGGGGGCGTGATCCGCATCGCCACGGAAGAGCCCCCGGACGATCCCTTCGTCGAGGCCCGGGTCTCGGTCGGGGCCGATGGCTTCGAGAAGCAGCAGTTGAAGGCCGCGGGCCGCTTCGAGCAGGGGGACGTCGTGCTGAGCGGGTCGCACTTCAGCTACGACGGGGACCGCGAACTCGGCGCGGCGCGCGCCACGTCCTTCAGCGGGCGCATCCGCCACGCATTCGACGACGACACCCGCCTGGCCCTGAGCTTCAACGCGACCGATTCGCCCTGGGCCGGCGATCCGGGCGGACTCACACGAGAGGACGCGCGCAACGACCCCGAAAGCGCGAGTCTCCGCAACGCGCTGTTCGACGCCGGCGAGTCGCTCGACCAGCAACGCGTCGGCCTCGTGCTCGAGCGCGACTTCGGTGCCGCGCACCACCTCACGGCTCGCGGCTATGCGGTCTGGCGCGATTTCTCGAACCGCCTTCCCTTCACGTCCGGCGGTTCCGTGGTGCTGGAGCGCCTCTTCGTCGGCGGCGGGCTGCAGTACACGTACGAGGCCGGTGAACGCGGCAGCCTCGTCGTCGGGGTCGACGTCGACGCGCAACGCGACGCGCGCCAGCGCTTCGACAACCTGCAGGGGCGCAGGGGCGCGCGGACGCTGGCGCAGGACGAGGACGTCACGGCCGTCGGCGTGTTCGCACTCGTGCGCTTCGCGCTCGGCCGGGACGTGGAGCTGAGTGGCGGTGCACGCTACGACCGCGTGAAGTTCGCGATCGACGACGCCTTCCTGGCCGATGGCGACGGCTCCGACGAGATCGACTTCGCGAAGGTGAGCCCGTCGGTGGCGCTGCTCTGGCGCGCACTTCCCGGGCTCCAGGTGTACGGCTCGGTCTCGACCTCGTTCGAGACGCCCACCACGACCGAGTTCGCGAACCCCGCGGGCGGCGGCTTCAACGACGCGCTGCAGGAGCAGCAGGCGACCAGCTACGAGCTGGGTCTGCGCGGGACCGGACCGCTCGACCTCCGCTACGACGCCGCGCTCTTCCACATCGATCTCGAGGACGAACTCGTCCCGTTCGAGCTGGCCTCGCAGCCCGGGCGTCGGTTCTTCCGAAACGCCGGCTCGTCCGGGCGCGACGGCGTCGAACTCTCCGCGTCGATCGAACCCCTCGAAGGCCTGGTCGCGAGCGTGGCCTACACCTACTCGGACTTCACGTTCGACCGCTACGAGACGCCGTCCGGGCGCTTCGACGGCAACCGGCTCCCCGGGATTCCGCGCGACCAGGTCTTTGCGGAACTGGCCTACAGCCACGGTTCGGGCTTCACCCTGGCCTGGGACGTCCTCTGGGCCGACGACTTCTTCGTCGACGATGCGAACACCGCGCGCTCCGGCGACACGTTGGTTTCGAACCTCCGCGTGAGCCACCGCATCCCGTTCGAGGGCTTCGAGCTCGTCCCCTTCCTCGGCATCAACAACCTCTTCGACGAGGCCTACGACGCGAACGTGCGCACCAACGCGTTCGGCCGGCGCTATTTCGAGCCCGCGCCCGGACGCAACGTCTACGGCGGCCTCCGCATCCGCTATTCCTTCGGGGGGTGAGTACGCCATGCCGAAGCGATGCCACGATCCGTCCGATCTGACCTAGAGTCGCGGCGGGTCGAGACCCGATCGCCACGCAATCCGTCAGAAGAAGGAGACGTCATGCGCCAGATCACGAGTCTGATGATCGGACTCCTGCTCCTCAGCGGCTGCGGGATCCAGTCGATTCCGCGGGCCGAGAACCAGGTCGAGGCGACCACGGCCGAGATGACGAACCAGTACAAGCGGCGGGCCGACCTGATTCCGAACCTGGTGAAGACGGTGAAGGGCTACGCGAGCCACGAGCGCGAGACGCTAGAGGCCGTGATCAACGCCCGGGCGAACGCGACGCGCGTGAGCATCGACCCCACCAACGCCACGCCCGAGCAGATCCAACAGTACCAGCGGGCGCAGGGCGGGCTCAGCCAGGCGCTGGGCCGCTTGATGGTGGTTGCGGAGCGCTACCCGGAACTGAAGGCGGACCGCAACTTCCGCGAGCTCCAGGCGCAGCTCGAGGGGACCGAGAACCGCATCACGATCGCGCGTCAGCGGCACATCTAGGCGATCCGCGAGTTCAACAACCTGGTCAGCGTGCCGCCGAGCAGCTGGACCAACAGCCTCTTCTACCACTACCAGAAGTTGCCGCAGTGGGCGCTCGACGACGCGGAGCAGCAGGCGGTGGAGCAGGCGCCCGAGGTCGACTTCTAGGTGGCACTCCGGCGGGCGTCCGGGGTCGCGCTCGTGGTGCTCCTGCTGTTTGCGGGGCGCGCCGGCGCTGCGGAGTTCACGGTGCCGCCGCTGCGCGCCGCGGTCACGGACCAGGCCGGAATGCTCTCGCCCGGGACGCGCCAGCGGCTGGAGACCGCGCTGCGCCACCTCCAGGAAGCCGGCGAGACGCAGCTCGCGGTGCTGATCGTGCCGGACCTCGCGGGCCTCACGATCGAACAGGCGTCGATCCGCGTGGCCGACGCGTGGCAGCTCGGCAGCGCAAAGCAGGACAACGGCGTGCTGCTGCTCATCGCGCGCGACGAGCGTCGGATGCGGATCGAGGTGGGGCAGGGCCTCGAGGGTGCGCTGACGGATGCCTATTCGAAGCGCATCATCGACGAGGCCATCACGCCGCTCTTCCGGGCCGGCGACATGGACGGCGGGGTCGCGGTCGGCGTCTACCAGATCGCACGCATCACCAACCCCGAGATCGACCTGCGGCCGTACCTGGAAGGGTCGATCCGCCAGCGGGGCGCGCGCTCGAGCGAGGCCCGCAGCCCGTGGCACACGCTCTTCACGCTGGTGCTGCTGTTCGTGGTGCTCTCGATGCGGATGGGGTTCCTTCCCTTCCTGTTCCTCGGCGGAGGCGGCTACCGCGGAGGATCCGGCGGCGGCGGCGGGTTCGGGGGCTTCTCGGGTGGCGGCGGCGGCTTCAGCGGCGGAGGCGCCTCGGGGGGATGGTGACGCAAGGACATCCGGACAGCGCTCCGCGTTGGGCGCAACGGGCGCTCGGAGCAGACGGCGCGGCGCGCATCGAGGCCGCGATCGGGGCCGCCGAGGCCGGCACCTCGGGCGAGATCGTCCCGGTGCTGGTGCGGCGCTCCTCGACGGTCGGACACGTTCCGCTGGTGGGCTTCACGTTGCTCTTGCTAGGCGTGTACCTGACCGATCTTCCGGCCTACCTGGCCGCGTGGGCGGGCTCGCACGGTCTCTGGCTCGGGGTCTGCTGGCTCGTCAGCGCCGGGTTGGCGATGGGCCTCTCCCGCCTCGATGCGGTGCAGCGCGCGTTGACGCCACGGCCGGACCAGGCGCACCAGGTCGAGCTGCGCGCCCAGGTCGAGTTCTACGAGCTCGAGATGAGCCAGACGCGAGGGCGGACCGGCATCCTGCTCTTCGTCTCGCTGATGGAGCGCCGCGCGGTCGTGCTGGCCGACCGCGCAATCGCCCTGCGGCTCGAGCCCGGCATCTGGCAGGAGGTCGTCGATCGCATGGTCGCCGGCGTGAAGCGCGGCGACCTCGCCGCCGGGATGGTGCAGGCGGTCGAGCGTTGCGGCGAACTCCTCTCGCCCCACTTCCCGATCGCCGAAGACGACGTCAACGAGCTGCGAAACCGCCTGGTCGTGAAGGAGTGACGCGGCGCGAACCCCTCGCGCTGCTCGCAGCGACCGGCATCTCGCTCGTCGTGTCCGGCCTCGAGCCCGTCGATCGCGGGACCTGGTGGCTGGAAGTCGCCCCGGTCCTGATCGGCGCACCGATCCTGGTCGGCACGTTCACGCGCTTCCGCCTTTCGCCGCTCCTCTACCGCCTGCTCTTCGTGCACGCCGTCATCCTGATCGTCGGCGGCCACTACACCTACGCGCAGGTTCCCGTCGGGTTCTGGGTGGAGGACCTGTTCGGCCTCGCCCGGAACCACTACGACCGGCTCGGGCACTTCGCACAGGGCTTCGTTCCGGCGATCCTGGCGCGCGAGATCCTGTTGCGACGCTCGCCGCTACCGCGCGGCAAGTGGCTGTTCTTCCTCGTGGTCTGCGTGTGCCTGGCGTTCAGCGCGCTGTACGAACTGATCGAGTGGTGGGCGGCCGTCCTCGGCGGCGATTCGGCCGAGGCGTTCCTCGGCACCCAGGGCGATGTGTGGGACAGCCAGTGGGACATGTTCTTCGCGCTGCTGGGTGCGCTCTCGGCCCAGTCCATGCTCGGCCGGGCGCACGACCGGAGCATGGCCGCGGTGGTGCGGCCCGCCGGGTCGACCGCGGGCTGACGGGTCCCCGGGTTCAGCGGAACTTCGAGAAGTCCGGGTCGCGCTTCTCCGCGAACGCGCTGTGCCCCTCGTGGGCTTCTTCGGATTCGGCGAACGCGTCGAGGCCGGCGAAGGCGAGCCGGCCCTGGCCGAAGATCTGGTCGCTGTCGGCGTTGAACGAGGCCTTCAGGAAGCGGATCGCGGTCGGCGACATCGCCGCGACCTCGCGCCCCCACGCCTTCGCTTCGTCGAGCAGCCGGTCGCCCGGCACGATCTTGTTGACGAGCCCCCATTCGAGCGCCTGCTTCGCGTCGTACTGGCGGCAGAAGAACCAGATCTCGCGCGCCCGCTTCTCGCCGAGCACGCGGGCCAGGTACGCGGTGCCCATCCCGGCATCGAAGGACGCGACCCGGGGGCCCGCCTGGCCGAAGACCGCGTGCTCGGCCGCGATCGTCACGTCGCAGACGACGTGCAGCACGTGCCCGCCGCCGATCGCAAAGCCGTTCACGGCCGCGATCACGGGCTTCGGGAGGTTCCGGATCGTGGCCTGCAGCTCTTCCAGTTCCCAGAGTCCGTTCTCGCTGGTGCCGTAGCCGCCCTCCTCGACGTAGGTCTTCTGGTCGCCCCCGACGCAGAAGGCGCGTTCGCCGGCGCCGGTGAAGACGACGCACGCGACACGCGGATCGGCCCAGGCGCGTTTGAACGCGTCGAGCAACTCGCCGATGGTGCGGCCGCGGAACGCGTTCAGCCGCTCGGGCCGGTCGATCGTGACGATGGCGTTCGGCCCGTCGACCTCGTACGCCACGTCTTCGTAGGTCCGTTCACTCATCGTCGTCACCCCGCCATGGTCAGGCCGCCGCTGACGCTCAGCGTCTGGCCGGTGATGAAGCTCGCGCGTTCGCCGCACAGGTAGACGATCGCGTGCGCGATCTCTTCGGGCTTCGCGAGCCGGCCGAACGGGATGGCGCGCACGAGCGACGCCCGCAGCTTGTCCGGCAGCGAAGCGAAGAGCGGCGTATCCGTCGGCCCCGGGCACACGCAGTTCACGTGGATCGAGGCGCGCGCCACCTCGCGCGCGACGGACTTCGTGAACGCGATGATGCCGCCCTTGGCGCCTGCGTAGGCGGTCTCGCCGCTGCTGCCGACGCGTCCCGCATCGCTCGCGACGTTGACGACCCAACCGCGCCCGGCCTCGATCATCGAAGGCAGGAAGCTGCGCGTCACCTTCATCGCGCC
>Ga0114931_10001210_pt1 | contig 32882 bp, 34 predicted proteins | sample 2SBtaG_FD_89579 | JGI IMG/M metagenome (GOLD analysis project Ga0114931, IMG submission 89579) | Deep subsurface microbial communities from Kolumbo volcano to uncover new lineages of life (NeLLi) - 2SBTROV14_V59a metaG | ecosystem: Environmental > Aquatic > Marine > Volcanic | place: Kolumbo...
CGGATCAAGGCGAAAAGCGCAGCTAATACCCCAGGGCACCCTCTCTCGCGCCAGCGCGATTCACCTTGTAGCGCGCTATTGCCAGGACTTTCAACGCCGAGCCGGAACATTTCAGCCGCTAGATACCGGTTCATGAATTAATCAGAGCTTCCTTAATATAGTCTACAACCGGGCCATGACCTCGGCCGTAATATCTGCATTGGAATAAACGTTCTGGACATCATCCAGATCTTCCAGCATATCCAGTAATCTGAGCATTTTCCGGGCATCGTCCAGTTCCAGCGCCACCTCGGTAGCCGCCTCCATGGTGAGTTCGGCATGTTCCGGCGCCAAAGCGGCGGCCGCCATCGCCTCCTTGACATTAATAAAATCCTCTGGCGTGGTGAATACATCGATGCTTGCATCGTCATTAGCGACAATGTCATCGGCACCCGCCTCCAGGGCCGCCTCCATAATGGCATCTTCATCACTGCCAGCAGGATAACTGAGGATCCCTTTCTTGGTAAAAAGATAGGCCACCGAACCTTCTGTACCCAGATTACCGCCACATTTATTAAAGGCATGGCGCACCTCCGCCACGGTACGGTTACGGTTATCCGTCATGCAGTCCACCATTACGTCCACCCCGCAGGGCCCGTAGCCCTCATAACGAGTGTCCTGATAATTAACGCCTTCCAGATCCCCTGCACCCCGCTTGATAGCCCGCTCAATGGTATCCTTGGGCATATTGCTGCCCAGTGCCTTATCAATGGCGGTGCGCAGGCGCGGATTGGCGGCTGCATCCGGACCACCCAGGCGGGAGGAGACGGTAATTTCGCGGATGAGCTTGGTAAAAAGTTTGCCACGTTTGGCGTCCTGGGCCCCCTTGCGATGCTGAATATTGGCCCACTTGCTATGTCCTGCCATAATCTTTTCTGACCTTAAAGAATATCAGTTCTTGAATTTTACTGGCCGCTATAAGGCCAACATCCGTTCCAAAGCAACCCTGGCCTGCAGGGCCTCATTCTGCGCCACGGAAACCGGGTTCACCATCTTGCCTGCCACGAGATTTTCCAGACTCCACAGTAAATGTCGGGGATCAATACGAAACATAGTGGAACACATACAGATGGTAGGTGACATGAAATGGATCGGCTTGCCCTCCGCCTGAAAGCGTTCATGGAGGCGTTTCACCAGATTCAGCTCCGTCCCTACCAGCCAGCGGCTTCCCGGAGGAGAATCGGCGATGGTGCTGATGATACTTTCCGTGGATCCCACATAATGGGACTTCTGGCAAACCTCTAATGAAGCCTCGGGATGCGAAATCACCCGCGCCTCGGGATAGCGGGCCAGAAACTGGTCGATATGTTCCGGCCTGAACATCTGATGCACGGAGCAGAAACCTTTCCACAGAATCAGCCGGGCCGCCCTGATCTGTTCGACTGTCAGCCCTCCCCGGGGCTGGCTGAAATCCCATACCACCATCTCATCAAGGGGCATACCCATGGCATGGGCGGTATTCCGGCCAAGATGTTCGTCGGGGAAAAACAGCACCTTCTCGCGGCGGGCATAGGACCATTCGAGAATTTCCCTGGCATTGGAGGAGGTGCAGACAATCCCTCCATGGCGGCCACAAAAGGCCTTGAGATCGGCGGCTGAATTGATGTAGGTGACAGGCGTCAGCTGTTCATCGGGTTCCAGCACGGTTGCCAGTTCTCTCCAGGCACGCTCCACCTTGGCGAGATTGGCCATATCGGCCATGGAGCAACCTGCCGCCAGATCCGGCAGAACGACCCGCTGTTCAGGGCGGGAGAGAATATCCGCCACTTCGGCCATAAAATGCACGCCACAGAAGACGATGTATTCGGCATCGGATTTCGCCGCCAGCCGGGACAGCTTGAGGGAATCACCGGAGAAATCTGCATGCCGGAACACCTCTTCGCGTTGATAGTGGTGCCCCAGAATCACCAGGCGTTCACCCAGGGCCTGTTTGGCCACCTGGATACGCACCTGACATTCGTCATCCTCCAGTGCTGAAAACTGTTGCATTGCCACGGCGGAAACGGCCATCCACATACACCTCGAATCGATACGGATCAGGACCTAGTTTAACAGACAGCCGAATAGCGTGCACAAGCCTCGCCGGGAAGTGCTCACTCTCGTGTTTTGCGCAAACGGATTGCCAGTTCCCGTAACTGGGTTTCACTGACCGGTGACGGCGCATCAGTCAACAGACAGTTGGCGGTCTGCGTCTTGGGAAAGGGGATCACTTCGCGAATGGAGGAGGCGCCACTCATCAACATCACCAGGCGATCCAGGCCGAAGGCAATGCCACCATGCGGTGGGCAACCATACTGTAAGGCCTTCAGGAGAAAACCGAATTTTTCTTCGGCCTCTTCATCGCCGATGCCCAGCAAACGCAGCACCGCAGACTGCATGGCGGCGTTATGGATACGGATAGAACCACCGCCGATCTCCATACCGTTCAGCACCATATCGTAGGCCTGTGACTTGCACTCACCGGGCGCTTTCAGCAGGCTTTCCACATCAGTCACACCGGGACGGGTGAAGGGATGATGCAGTGCGCTCCAGCGCTCGTTACTTTCATCCCATTCGAACATCGGAAAATCCACTACCCAGACAGGCTTACAGCCATAGGCAACCAGATCCCGGTCATGCCCCAGTCGAACCCGCAATGCACCGAGGGACTCATTCACCACCGCGGCTTTATCAGCCCCGAAAAAGATCATGTCTCCCTGCTGCGCACCGCTGCGTTCCATAATTCCGGCAATGGTTTCATCCGGCAGAAACTTCAGAATGGGGGACTGCAGCCCCTCCCGTCCGGTGGCATGGTCATTCACCTTAATATAGGCCAGACCTTTTGCGCCATAGATCCCAACGAAGCGGGTATAGTCATCGATCTCCTTGCGGGTCAGTGTGCCGCCTCCCGGCAGGCGCAGGGCCGCCACCCGCCCATGGGGATCATTGGCGGGCGCAGAAAAGACCTTGAAATCCACCTGTTTCATGAGATCCGTAAGGTCCACCAACTCCAGGGGAATACGCAGATCGGGCCGATCCACCCCGTAGCGGGCAACTGCTTCGGCATGGGTCATGCGGGGAAAAGGCTTGGGCAGCGGCACTTCCAGCACCTTGGCGAACAAACTGCGAATCATCTCCTCCATGAGCGCCATCAGCTGGTCTTCGCCCAGGAAAGAGGCCTCGATATCCAGCTGGGTGAATTCAGGCTGCCTATCGGCACGCAGATCCTCATCACGGAAACAGCGCACAATCTGATAATAACGCTCCATACCGGCGATCATCAGCAGCTGCTTGAACAATTGTGGCGACTGGGGCAGGGCGTAAAACTCACCGCTGTGATTACGGCTGGGCACCAGGAAATCCCGCGCGCCCTCGGGGGTCGACTTAGTGAGGATGGGCGTCTCGATCTCCATAAAACCCTGCGCCTCAAGGAAACAGCGCAGATTGCGGCAGACCTCGGCGCGCAGCCGCAGGCGCTGAAACATGTGCGGGCGACGCAGATCGATATAGCGATAACGCAGTCGTACGTCCTCGCCCACTTCCGTCTCTTCATCCAGCGGGAAGGGGGGCGTCTCGGCCTGATTGAGGATTTCCAGCTGGTGTCCGACCACCTCTACCTTACCGGTGGCAAGACCAGGATTCTCCGTGCCTTCGGGACGAAACCTCACCCGTCCCCTGACCCGCAGCACATATTCGCTGCGAACACGCTCGGCGACCAGAAAACTCTCCGGTTGTGCAGGGTCGAAAACCACTTGCACCAGACCTTCGCGGTCGCGCAGATCGACGAAAATCACCCCGCCGTGATCGCGCCGCCGGTGCATCCAGCCGCAAAGTTCAATTTCCTGATCCACCAGGGATTCATTCACGAAACCGCAATAATGACTGCGCATAGGGTACCTTGCCGAATTTCAAAGGGTGCCATGTTAAGTGCTGGGCTGATTTTGCGCAAGCAGGAACACCCCGGCAGAACGGGGCAGAAAATCAGAATACTCACGGTGAGAGGCGGGCGGGCAGTGCGCCGCACGACCCGGGATGATGAGGTGCCCGGCGCTGCCTTGTCACACAGTGCGGGTCAAAACCCGGATGATCGCGTTTTATTTGCTGCAGGCGTTACAGGCACCGGCGCCGCAGGCCGATGGCGGCTTGGTGTCTTTTGCGGGCTTGGCGGCCTCTTTTTTGCCACTGTTCTTGAAATCGGTTTCATACCAGCCACTGCCCTTGAGCCGGAAACCGGCAGCCGAGATCTGCTTCCTGAGCGCAGCTTTACCACAGGCCGGACATTCGGTCAGCAGTGGATCACTCATTTTCTGCAAGGCCTCCAGGCTATGTCCACATGATGAACAGGTATATTCGTAAATCGGCATAACAACTCCCCTACAAACTTGGCAATTCTGTAACCAGATATAAATGAGGTCATTGACAAAAAAAACAAGTGCCGCCATTGCGGACGTACAGAATGCCATTATCACTGATTCAACAGCTGATTGCTATGCCGCCCGTCCATCTGTTAGTTTTCCCTGATGACCGATACCCGTCCCAAAGAGCTGAAAACCATTTTCTCATTACTGCCCTATCTGTGGGAATACCGCGGCCGAGTGCTGCTCGCGATATTTTTCCTTGTACTGGCAAAAATCGCCAGCGTTGGCATTCCGCTGCTCCTGAAGCACATTGTCGACAGTCTCGACGCCAGCCAACACCCCACCCTGGTGCTACCGCTGTCCCTGATTCTGGCCTATGGCCTGCTGCGTATCGCCAGCGTGCTGTTCGGCGAGCTGCGGGACGCTATTTTTGCCAAGGTGACGCAGCGCTCGATTCGCCGCATCGCCCTAAAGCTTTTCCGACACCTACACGCCCTGAGTCTGCGTTTTCACCTGGACCGCCAAACCGGAGGGGTCTCGCGGGATATCGAGCGCGGCTCCCGCGGCATTAGTTTCCTGCTCAATTTCATGGTGTTCAACATTCTGCCCACCCTGGTGGAAATCAGCCTGATCGCTGTCATCCTGCTGATCAATTACAGCATCATGTTTGCCCTCATCCCTTTCGTCACGGCAGCCATTTATGTCGCTTTCACTCTGATCCTGACGGAATGGCGAATGAAATTCCGCCGCGAGATGAACGAAATGGACTCCCGCGCCAATACCCGTGCCATCGATAGCCTGCTCAATTATGAAACCGTCAAGTATTTCGGCAATGAAGACTTCGAGGCCCGGCGTTATGACGAGAATCTGCATATCTGGGAGCGGGCCGCCGTCAGGAGCCAGACTTCTCTGGCAGCACTCAATATCGGCCAGGGCAGCATTATCGCCATCGGCATCACCCTGCTGATGCTGCTGGCTGCCAGCAATGTGGCCAGTGGCACCATGACGCTGGGAGACCTGGTGCTCATCAATGCCTATCTGCTGCAGATGTTCATCCCGATGAACTTTCTGGGTTTTGTCTACCGTGAAATCAAGCATTCCCTTGCCGATATGGAACGCATGTTTAGTCTGCTGCAAGAGCATGAGGAGATCTGCGACCGTCCGGATGCGGCGCCACTCCATATCCGCCATGGCGAAGTCTGCTTCAATCACGTCACCTTCGCCTATACTCCGGCGCGCAAGATCCTCAATGATGTCAGCTTCACCATTCCGCCGGGACACAAGGTGGCGGTGGTCGGGCCCAGCGGCGGCGGCAAATCCACTCTGGTCAGGTTGCTGTTCCGTTTCTATGACGTGGATCAGGGCAGCATCACCATCGACGGTAGCGATATTCGCGCGGTCACGCAGCACAGCCTGCGCGCCGCCATCGGCATCGTGCCTCAGGACACGGTGCTGTTCAATGACACCATCTTCTATAATATTGCCTATGCACAACCCGCAGCATCACGACAGGAAGTCATCCGCGCCGCCGAAATGGCCCATCTAAAACAGTTCATCGAAAACCTGCCGGAGGGCTACGATACCAGGGTGGGCGAGCGCGGCCTGAAGGTTTCCGGTGGCGAAAAACAGCGCATCGCCATCGCCCGGGCCATTCTCAAGAATCCCCGCATCCTGGTGTTCGACGAGGCCACCTCCGCCCTGGACTCGGAATCCGAACAGGCCATTCTCTCCGCCCTGCGTGAAGTGGCCGAAAATCACACGACCCTGGTGATCGCCCACCGCCTCTCTACCGTGATCGATGCCAATCGCATCCTGGTGATGGAGAAAGGTCGCATCGTGGAAACAGGCACCCACCACGAACTGCTGGCCGCTGGCCAGGTCTATGCCAACATGTGGGCCCTGCAGCAACAAGAACATCGGCAAGCATCCATCCCCCAACCCGAGACACTGAAATGAAATCGCCTTTTTCCCTCTTCTACCTGCTGATTTTTCTCTTTCTGGTGGGCTTCCTGCTGGCCTTCGTGCAAATCGGCATCCTCACGGTGGCCTTTGACAAACTGGGCTTATCGCCCCATTCCGCCATCCTGCTCTTGCTGCTCTCCCTGTTTGGCAGCGCCATCAATTTACCCCTGTTCTCCGTCACCGCCCAGCGCCCTACCACCCTGGAGGAGCTGCCACCACAATTGCAGGGACTGTTGCGGCAGGCCATGAAAGAATTCCGGGGTAGAACCACCATTGCCGTCAATCTGGGCGGCTGTGTCATCCCCGTTGCCTTTACCCTCTATCTGCTGGGACAGCACCCCCTGCCGTTGCTGCAGGTGATTGCGGCCATCGTCCTAGTCAGCATGGTCTGTTATTTCTTCAGCCGGCCGGTGCCGGGGCTGGGCATCGGTATGCCGATCTTCGTCGCCCCGGTCACCGCCGCCGTAGTCGCCCTGCTGATTAATCAGGAACACAGCGCCCCCCTGGCCTACATCTCTGGCACCCTGGGCGTGCTGATCGGCGCCGACATCATGCGTCTCGGCACCATCCGCGCCATGGGCGTACCCGTGGCCTCCATCGGCGGCGCCGGTACCTTTGATGGCATCTTTCTCACCGGCATTATCGCCGCCCTGCTGGCCTAGAAAAAGTAAGTCACCCATCGCATTGTTTTATATAAATATTTATAATAAATGCGCCAAATCAGGTGGTTTTTTTCACAATCACTGAACTTTCACCCATAGACCGGGTCTTAACTTGTGAATCCCCAAAATGTTACAAGTTTTTAAAGCCCTCGCTACTCCCCTTGGCGAGGGCTTTTTATTTTCCTGGGGCACTGCAACATTAAGCAAATGTTAAGCTGACCATGTTGTAATGAACTGACTCAATAAAACCCCCGGCCCGATCTCCTCAATATCCTCCCATCTCTTCCGGCCCGGGGGCTTTTTTTATCCCCCATTTTATGCCCCAATCGAGTGCATCAGCAGCGCTTCAACGCACCAAAAATGCCCTCTGCCGCATCTGGATCTCCCTGCTATATTTATTAACGAACTGTATTTAATAATAATTTTGTAGTTGGTACGATTTTTGACTTAGTCTCTATCCATTCCTATTGGCTAAATATTTCTGATCGACTCCACTGAATATGAAAGCTGTCAAAACCACCTGCCCTTACTGTGGTGTCGGCTGTGGCCTTATTGCCCGCAGCAAGGGCCATCAGATCACCCTTAAGGGGGACAAGACGCACCCGGCCAACCTGGGTCGACTGTGTTCCAAAGGTGCGGCCCTGGCCGACACAATTGATCTCGATGGCCGCCTGCTCCACCCCGAGATCAATGGCCAGCAATGTGACTGGGATACTGCACTGCAGACAATTGCCGAGCGTTTTGCCGCTACCATCGCCCGCCACGGCCCGGATGCCGTGGCCTGCTATGTATCGGGCCAATTGCTGACGGAGGATTACTACGTCGCCAACAAGCTGATGAAAGGCTTCATCGGCAGCGCCAATATCGACACCAATTCCCGCCTGTGTATGTCTTCCGTGGTGGCGGCCCAAAAACGGGCCTTTGGCAGCGATACGGTTCCTGGCTGTTATGAAGATCTGGAGCAGGCTGAACTGGTCGTGCTGGCAGGGAGTAACGCCGCCTGGTGTCACCCGGTACTGTTTCAACGCATTCAGGCAGCAAAAGAGCGCTTTCCAGAACGCCGCATGGTGGTCATCGATCCACGCCGCACGGCCAGTGCGGAAAGTGCCGACCTCCACCTGGCCATCGCACCGGGCACTGACGCCCGGTTGTGGAATGGCCTGCTCCACTACCTGCGCCAACATGACCGGCTCGACTTCGGCTATCTGGAACAGCATTGCCAGGGCTTTGCCGCCACGCTGGAGGCTGCAGCACAGAGCGCCGGCAGCATCCCTGTGGTCGCACGCAGCTGCGGCCTGCCGGAAGCACAAATCGCCCGCTTTTACCAGTGGTTCAGTCAGACGGAAAAGGTGGTCAGCGCCTTTTCCCAGGGCATCAACCAGTCCACCAGCGGTACCGACAAGGTCAATGCCATCATCAACTGCCATCTGCTGAGTGGCCGGATCGGCCGGCCTGGCATGGGCCCTTTCTCCTTCACCGGACAGCCCAATGCCATGGGTGGCCGTGAGGTGGGGGGGCTGGCCAATCAGCTGGCGGCCCACATGGCGCTCGACAATCCGCAACACCGCCAGCGGGTACAATCTTTCTGGGATGCACCGCACATGGCCGAGCGCCCGGGCTATAAGGCCGTCTCCCTGTTTCAGGCCATTGGTGAAGTCCGGGTCAAGGCCGTCTGGATCATGGGTACCAACCCCATGGTCAGCCTGCCGGATGCCGATCGGGCCAGGGCAGCGCTGTCCCAATGTGATTTCGTTGCCGTCTCTGACTGCGTGCGCCACACCGACACCACCGCCCTGGCCCATGTGCTGCTGCCGACCCTGGCCTGGGGTGAAAAGACGGCACGGTCACCAATTCCGAGCGGCGCATTTCTCGCCAACGCGCCTTTTTGCCACCACCAGGCGAGGCGCAGCCGGACTGGTGGATCATCAGTACGATCGCCCGGCGGCTGGGCTTTGCCGAGCAATTTCCCTATCGCTGCGCAGCAGAGATCTTCCGCGAACACGCCGCCCTGTCAGGCCTAGGTAATCACGGTGAGCGTGCTTTCGACATAAGTGAACTCGCTGCTATCAGCGATGCCGCCTATGAAGCCATGCAACCGGTGCAATGGCCGGTCAACGCCGCCCATCCGGAAGGTCGGGCAAGATTGTTCGCTGCGGGTGCTTTCTCCACCCCGGACCACAAGGCGCGACTTATCCCGGTAGCCCCCCGGGAGACCGCCAACCCTTGCAATGTCACCTACCCCCTGGTGCTGAACACCGGCCGGATACGCGACCAGTGGCACACGATGACACGTACCGGCAAGGCCGCGCGCCTGTCGTCCCACCTACCCGAACCTTTTGTCCAGATCTATCCGGAGGATGCAGCAGCCTATCGGCTGTCTGACGGTGACATCGCCCGCGTCACCAGTCGCTGGGGCAGCATGCTCACCCGTGTACAATTCAGCGAGGAGCAACGCCTCGGCAGCCTGTTCATCCCCATCCACTGGAATGAGCAGTTTGCCCGCCAGGCGCGGGTCGATGCCGTGGTCAACCCGGCCACTGACCCGATCTCCGGCGAGCCCGAATTCAAACATACCCCGGTGATCATCGCGCCCTGGCAGGCCGCCTGGTACGGCTATGTGCTCTCCATCAGGGAGATTCACATTCCGGACGCCGCCTATTGTGTCCGCATCCGGGAGCAAGGCTTCTATCGCTATGAAATCGCCGGCGATACCCCGCTGGATGATCACCCTGTCTGGGCCCGCAGTTTTCTCTGCACCCGGGACAATGCTGTTGAGTGGACCGATTATCTCGACAAGGCAAATGGCCGTTACCGGGGGCTGCGTATTCACCAGGGACAACTGGACAGCTGTGTGTTCATCAGCAAAGACCGGCAACTGCCCGCCAGCAGCTGGCCGGCTTCCTTTTTTTCCCACCAGGGCATCGACACCCGGGCGCGTCTTGGCCTGCTGGCGGGCACCCCGCCCAAAGATGTCCGGGATACCGGCCGCACCGTGTGCGCCTGCTTCAACGTCGGTGAACAGACCCTGCTGGATGCCATTCGCCTGGACGGGCTGAAGAGCTGTGCCGCCATCGGGGAACGCCTGAAGGCAGGCACCAATTGCGGCTCATGCATCCCGGAAATCAAGGAGCTGATCGCCCGCAATCAACAGTAAACCGTCACACCACACTACCGCCGAGCGCCGCCGGATATCCGGATCAGGAGGCGATCCATCCAGGCATCCGGCAACAGGCGTTTAAGCACCGCGAACAAGCGGGTCGGCAAGGTCACCCGGTATCTGATTTTTGGCCGCCTGCTTTCCAGGGCGTGAATCAGTGCGTGCAGCACTTCCGTGGGTGGCAGGGTGAAGGGCACCACCGCTGCCTCTGAGCGCAAACGGGCTTCCAGCGCACGGTAATTCTCCCTGTGAGGGCTATCGTTCACAGGGATATGCGCCTTGAAGGCCTGCTAGGCATTATGGCGGAAGCGGCTGCTAATGGGGCCGGGCTCAATGAGTACCACCTCAATGCCGCTACCTGCCAACTCCAGCCGCAGGGTATCAGTCAAGCCTTCAATGGCATATTTGCTGGCGTTGTAGGCCCCCCGGTAAGACATCGCCACAAAACCCAGCACCGAACTATTCTGGATGATCCGCCCATAGCCCTGGCGGCGCATGACCGGAATAATCAGATTAGTCAGTTCCAGCCCACCGAAGACATTGCTTTCAAACTGACGGCGCAATATCCCTCGCCCCAGATCCTCAACGGCGCCGGGCTGACCATAGGCACCATTATTGAACAGGGCATACAAAGTGCCTCCCGTCGCTGCCAGCACAGTCGCCACCGCTGCATGGATAGATGCCGAATCCGCCAGATCCAGTCCACAGGCCTCAAAACCTTCCGCCTGGAGGCTGGCCACATCCGCCGCTTGACGGGCAGTAGCAAACACACGATAGCCCCGCGCCCGCAAACCCCGTGCAACACAGCGGCCGATGCCCGAGGAACAACCGCTGATCAGTATCGATCGCCCCCTGCCCTCACTCATCGAAAAAGTCATATCCCATTGTTTTTATTAAATAACATCCACCAACAAAGCCCTGGAGGCGGAATTCCGCTGACACATTTCATGCATCGGTTATAATGACAACTTTTGTGCTCGTGCGCTATCAAGGCGATCATTGCAAGTTCAGCTATGATCGCCTTGATAGCGCACCGGGTATTTCTGAAACCAGATGGATGGCCTCGATGACAAGCAACCATAGCAACAGCTTTGCAACCCAGTCTACGCTGCAGATCAATGGGGTGGAATACCTCTATCACGCCTTGCCAAAGCTCTATGAGGCCCTGGACGGCGCCGGCAGTCGGTTGCCCTATGCCCACCGAATCCTGCTGGAAAACCTGCTGCGCCATGAAGATGGCCTCACCGTCAAAAAGGAAGACATCGAGGCGTTGGCTCACTGGGACCCGCAGGCAGAGCCCGCCAAAGAGATTTTTTTCATGCCGGCACGGGTTCTGCTGCAGGATTTCACCGGCGTACCCGCAGTAGCGGATCTGGCAGCGATGCGCAGCGCCCTGCAAAGCCTCGGCGGCAATCCGGGCGAGATCAATCCCTTTACCCCTGCCGACCTGGTGATCGACCACTCGGTGCAGGTAGACCGCTACGGCAGCTCGGTCTCCTTCCGCGTCAACGCCATTTGCGAGCTGGAACGCAACCGCGAACGCTATCAGTTCCTGCGTTGGGAACAAAATGCCTTTGACAATTTCCGCGTAGTCCCGCCGGACAGCGGTATCGTCCACCAGATCAACCTGGAATACCTGGCCAGAGTGGCCATGATCGGCAAGCGCCAGGGGCAGCACTGGATCTATCCGGATACGGTGATCGGAACGGACTCCCACACCACCATGATCAACGGCCTGGGCATTCTCGGCTGGGGCGTGGGTGGCATCGAAGCGGAAGCGGCATTGCTGGGACAACCCTCCTCGCTGCTGATACCCCAGGTCGTGGGTTTCCGACTGAGCGGCACGCCAGCGGCCGGTACTACGGCCACAGACCTGGTGCTAACCATCACCGAAAAGCTGCGACAGATCGGCGTGGTGGGCAAATTCGTGGAATTCACCGGTCCCGGCATCAAGCATCTCAGCCTGGCGGACCGAGCCACCATCGCTAATATGGCACCGGAATACGGCGCCACCTGCGGCCTGTTTCCGGTGGATGAAAAAACCATCGAATACCTGCACCTCACCGGCCGGGAAGACCTGGCGCCCATCGTGGAAACTTACTACCAGGCCCAGTCCCTGTGGTATTCAGAAGACCAGGAGACACCCCACTACACGGTAATGATCGAATTTGATCTGGGCTGCGTAGAACCCTGTCTCGCCGGCCCCAGCCGCCCCCAGGACCGCGTGACGCTGAACGAGGTGCGCACTTCCTTCTGCCAGACGCTGGTCAAGCAGCTACAGGAAGATGCGAACAATATTGACCAGGGCGCACTGACCGACTGGCTGGGCGAGGGTGGCAGCCCCATGATGACCGCACCGGAACTGGCGCCCAGCCACCCCGATGAGGATCTGGACATTTATGGCACCTGCGTTCCCATCCGCAATCCCGACGGGATCTCCTACAACCTCTGCCACGGTTCGGTGGTGATTGCAGCAATTACCAGCTGCACCAATACCTCTAATCCCGCAGTCATGCTGATGGCCGGACTGCTGGCTCGAAATGCCATCCGCCGCGGGCTCAAAAGCAAGCCCTGGGTAAAGACCAGTCTGGCCCCAGGCTCCAAGGTGGTCACCGATTACCTCAATGCCGCCGGCCTGATGCCCTTTCTTGAGGGTCTGGGCTTCCATCTGGTGGGTTACGGCTGCACCACCTGCATCGGCAACAGCGGCCCCCTCACGGATCACATTGTCGAGGCCATTCACGCAGGCGATCTGGCCGTCGCCGCCGTACTTTCCGGCAACCGCAACTTTGAAGGCCGGGTCAACGCCCATGTGCGGGCGAACTACCTGGCATCACCGCCACTGGTGGTCGCCTATGCCCTGGCAGGCAACCTGAATATCGATCTGAGCTGCGATCCGCTGGGTATCGACCCCAATGGTGAATATGTCTATCTGCGGGACATCTGGCCACAGAAGGATGAAATCGAACAGGTCGTCAATGAACATGTGCTGTCTTCACAGTTCCGCACCAATTATGCCCATATTTTCAAGGGCAGCGCCGAATGGAATGAGCTGAAAACACCGCCAGGTGAACTCTTCCGCTGGGATGAAGACTCCACCTATATCAAAGAACCGCCTTTTTTCCAGGGCATCCAGCCAAGCCCACCCCCTTTGGAGTCCATCGATAAGGCCCGGGCCCTCGCCCTGCTAGGCGACTCAGTCACTACCGACCATATTTCACCGGCCGGCTCCATCGCGGAAGACAGCCCGGCAGGCCGCTATCTGGTGGCCAAAGGCATCGCTGCCCAGAATTTCAATTCCTACGGCTCGCGCCGGGGCAACCATGAGGTGATGGTGCGCGGCACCTTTGCCAACATCCGTCTGCGCAACCTGCTGGCGCCGGGAACAGAAGGCGGTCTGACCCGCCATTTACCTGATGGCAAGCAGATGAGCATCTATGATGCCGCCATGCAATATCAGCAGGAAAACACCCCGCTGATTATTCTTGCCGGCAAGGAATACGGCACCGGTTCATCCCGTGACTGGGCCGCCAAAGGCCCCCGTCTGCTGGGAATCCGCGCGGTAATTGCGGAGAGCTTTGAACGCATCCACCGTTCTAATCTGATCGGCATGGGCATTCTCCCCCTGCAGTTTCTGGCAGGTGACAGCTGCGCCAGCCTGGGACTGAGCGGCGAGGAAAGCTACACCATTGAAGGCGTAGCACATATCGAGCCCCAGGGCCAACTGGAGCTCATTGCCACCACGGACAGTGGAAACATAAAAAAAATCAATGTAATAACACGTATAGACACCCCTAATGAGGTTGAATATTTTCGCCATGGAGGCATCCTCGCCTATGTCCTGCGGCAAACAGCTGCTGCCTCCGGGAAACAGTATTCAGGGTGCAAGAAATAACGCTATCATTTTGTTTTTATATATTAATTTATCGTTAAGCCGGAAAATGTTACAATTATCGGATGATAATAACTATGGGGATTTATTATGCGTATTGAAAGAAGAAAGGAACCGCGCACCAGCCAGCAGCTCACGATCTCCTACCGGGCAGCGTCCCATAATGGCAACAATGGTGGCGTCCCGCTGATCGGTACTGTGCTTGACCTGGGAAACAGTGGCGCCAGCCTGCGGCTTGCCAGCCCGCTCCGCATCGAAGAATCATTGCAGCTGGATGGCCTGCCCCATCACGGACAGGCACGACACGGTAACGTCAAATGGATACGCAAAATCCGCGAGGAATACCAGATTGGCGTACAATTCAGCGGCAACAAGCCTTCTGCGTGAATCGCTGCCTGTTAAAAAAGTCTATGGCGAGTGCGAGACTTCTTTAACAGGCTCCTAGGCGGCGCTGGCAGCAGCACCTTTCCTGAAGACCAGTTCCTGTCCTTCCAGATCCACGTGGATCACATCGCCCGCCACATAGTGACCAGCGAGGATCTCCTGCGCCAGCGGGTTTTCCAGCCGGCTCTGGATAGCTCGTCGTAAGGGACGAGCGCCGTAGACCGGATCAAAACCAGCCTCTCCCAATTTATCCAGGGCAGCATCTGTGAAAACGATATCCATATCGCGCTCCTGCAGACGAGTCCTGAGATACTCGACCTGGATGCGGGTGATCGCGCGAATCTGCTCATGCCCCAGGGGATGAAAAACAACCACATCATCGATACGGTTGATGAATTCCGGCCGGAACTGCTGACCGACAATCTCCATGACAGCAACCTTCATGGCGGTGTAGTTCTCCTCCCCGGCCATCTCCTGAATCACATGGGAACCCAGATTTGAGGTCATGATAATGACAGTATTGCGGAAGTCCACGGTACGGCCATGGCCATCGGTAAGACGGCCATCATCCAGCACCTGCAACAGGAGGTTGAAAACATCCGGGTGCGCCTTTTCCACCTCATCCAGCAAGATAACCGCATAGGGTTTACGACGCACGGCTTCGGTCAGATACCCGCCTTCTTCATAACCCACGTACCCCGGGGGCGCACCGATCAGCCGCGCCACCGAATGTTTTTCCATGAACTCCGACATATCGATACGGATCATGGCCGCTTCGGTATCGAACAGAAAACCCGCCAGGGCCTTGGTCAGCTCGGTCTTGTCCACCCCGGTGGGCCCCAGGAAAAGGAATGAGCCGAAAGGACGGTTGGGATCCGACAAGCCGGCGCGGGCTCGGCGAATCGCGTTGGCAACCGCCTGGATCGCCTCATCCTGCCCCACCACTCGCTGATGCAGGGCCTCTTCCATGCGCAGCAGTTTGTCCCGATCCCCTTCGAGCATTTTGCTCACCGGGATACCAGTCCATTTGGAAACCACCTCGGCAATTTCCTCCTCCGTCACTTTGTTGCGCAGCAGTTTCATATCATGCATCTCAACCTGGGCCGCCATATCCAGCTTCTTTTCCAGTTCTGGAATACGTCCGTACTGCAACTCAGACATACGTGCCAGATCACCCGCACGGCGGGCCGTCTCCAGTTCGATGCGGGCACGGTCCAATTCTTCCTTGATCTGCTGCGCCCCATGCAGGGCTACCTTCTCTGCCTTCCAGATCTCCTCCAGATCGTAATACTCACGCTCCAGTCTGCTGACCTCCTCCTGCAGCGTCTCCAGACGCTTGTGGGAAGCCTCATCGCTTTCCTTCTTCAGCGCTTCACCTTCGATCTTGAGCTGGATCAGACGCCGTTCCAGGCGATCCATCGCCTCCGGTTTGGAATCGATTTCGATACGAATCCTGCTGGCGGCCTCATCGATCAGATCTATGCCCTTGTCCGGTAACTTGCGGTCAGTGATATAACGGTGGGAGAGCGTAGCGGCCGCAACAATAGCCGGATCAGTGATTTCGACACCATGATGCACCTCATATTTCTCTTTCAGACCACGCAGGATAGCGATGGTATCTTCCACCGAGGGTTCATCCACCATCACTTTCTGAAAACGCCGCTACAGCGCCGCATCCTTTTCCACATACTGGCGGTATTCGTCCAGGGTGGTGGCGCCCACGCAGTGCAACTCACCTCGGGCCAGGGCGGGTTTCAGCATATTACCCGCATCCATAGCGCCTTCGGCCTTGCCGGCGCCTACCATGGTATGCAATTCATCGATAAACAGGATCACGCCATCCTCCTGCTTGGCGAGATCGTTCAGCACCGCCTTGAGGCGCTCCTCGAACTCACCGCGAAATTTGGCGCCGGCGATCAGGGCCCCCATATCCAGAGACAAGAGTCGTTTACCTTTAAGCCCCTCGGGCACCTCACCGTTGACTATGCGCTGCGCCAGACCTTCGACAATGGCGGTCTTACCCACCCCCGGCTCACCGATCAGCACCGGGTTATTTTTGGTGCGGCGCTGCAAGACCTGAATGGTGCGGCGAATTTCATCATCCCGCCCGATGACCGGATCCAGCTTGCCCTGTTCGGCGCGCTCGGTCAGATCGATGGTATATTTATCCAGGGCCTGGCGCTGCTCCTCGGCATTAGGATCATCCACTTTCTGACCGCCGCGCATACGCTCAATCGCCGTCTCCAGAGCCCCCTTGGCGGCACCGGCCTTGCGCAGTGACTCCCCCAATACGCCTTTGTCTTCCAGGGCCGCGAGCACGAATAATTGCTGGAAATATATTGATCCTGACGCTGCTGCGCCAGCTTGTCGGTTACATTGAGCAAGCGCCCCAGGTCATTGGAAATATGCACATCGCCGGCCATGCCTTCAACACTGGGGAGGTGCTCCAGCGCCTCACCCAGCTGGGAGCGCAGGCTGTTGACATTGACATCGGCCTGACTCAACAGATGTCGCACACTGCCGCCCTGCTGATCCAGGAGGGCGATCATGAGATGCAAGGGCTCAATGAATTGATGATCCCGCCCCACCGCCAGACTCTGGGCATCCGCCAGCGCCATTTGAAACTTGCTTGTTAGTTTATCCATTCGCATTTCATGATCCTCAGCTCATTCGGTGATCAACAAAGGCACACCTTACACGGCCCTTTGCCAGACTATCTGCCTAAATATATAGGGGCCTGGCGAGTATATTTCAAGTCGCCCCCTGACCAGGATAGAGCTCATCCAGCGGAATACTGTGGCCTGCAAGCTGCACGATACGGGCATGTTGACGGCCAAACTGCCGGGCATTGGCCAACCCGCAGGAATGGGCCAACACGTCCACGTCATGATTGAGACTACGGGCATAATTGGCCACCCGTTCCGACTTGTGGCTGACCACTAGCCCCTTCTGTAGCCGGGGATTATGGGTGGTCACGCCTGTGGGACAAGTATCCAGGTGACATTGCATGGACTGAATGCAACCCAGGGAAAACATGAAACCACGGGCAGTCACCGTGAAATCGGCACCCATGCACAGAGCCCAGGCCACCTTTGCCGAAGTCACCAGTTTCCCCGAAGCGATCACGCGGATCCGCTCCCGCAAGCCCGCCGCCGCCAATACATCGATCACGATGGGCAGAGATTCGCTTAGCGGCAGACCGACGTGATCCGCCAGCACCTGCGGGGCGGCACCGGAACCCCCCTCGCCACCATCCACAGTAATAAAATCCGGTGCACTCCCGGGTCCACGACGTAGGATGGCCGCGCACAGCTGCTGGGGATAGATGGCACTACCGATAACAGTCTTGATACCGACGGGCCGGCCGGTCAGCTCGCGGATATGCTGAATCATATCCAGCAGGTCATCAGGCACCCGGATCTCCACATGCCGGTTGGGACTTCGGGAGGCCACTGTGACCGGAATCCCGCGAATACGCGCCACCTCCTCCGTGACTTTGCAGGCCGGCAACAAACCTCCGGTGCCAGGCTTGGCCCCCTATGACAGCTTGATCTCGAAGGCCTTTACGTATTGGGCCACCTCGCGCAAACGGGCATCGCTGAGACGACCCTGCTGATCCCGCACCCCGTATTTGGCCGTGCCGATCTGGAAAATCAGATCGCAGTCACCTTCAAGATGGTAGGGGGCCAGCCCGCCTTCGCCGGTATTCATCCAGATGCCTGCCTGCCCGGCGCCCAGGGACAAGGCACGGACTGCCGGTACGGACAGGGCACCGAAACTCATGCCGGAAATATTGGCAATGTGACGCGCCTCAAAGGGATGAAGGCACTGCGGACCGACGACCAGCGCTGGCGCAGGCGTGCACTCATCCTCCAGGATGGGATAAGGCGAATTGATAAAAATAATAGAACCGGGCTCCCGCAAATCATTGGTGGACCCGAAACCGATAATACCGCCGAGATTCTTTGCGGTACGATAGACCCAGGTGCGGGTGGCACGATTAAAAGGCAGCTCTTCGCGATCATCGGCGAAGAAGTACTGGCGAAAATATTCTCCCTGCCGTTCGAGAAAATAACGCAGCCGACCGACCACCGGAAAATTACGGCGCACGGCACTCTCCTGCTGGAAGATATCCTGAAGAAAGAGGATAAACAGCATCAGCATCACAATGCCCACCAGCCAGGCCAGAACCATAATAATGATATGAGCGGCTTCCATTTCAATCACGCCCCATCATCAAGAACGGCACACCAATAGCCATCAGGCGCCGATATTCCTGCACAAACCGCGCAGAGTCATATCTGTCAGGCTGATGATACCGATGATTTTGCCCTTTTCAATCACCGGCGCCCGGGACAAATGAAAGCGGCTGAACAAGCGGGCGCAGTAACGAATATCCATCTCCGGGGGCACGGTAATTACCGGCTTGGACATGATTTCATAAATATTGACCCGCTCCGGCGCCCGGTTTTTCGCCAGCACATGGCGGGCAATATCAGAAATCAGCACCATGCCATATTCATCATCCTGATGACGCTTATTGATGATCAGACACTTCGTTTCCACATGCTTCATCTTGCTGAGCGCATAGGCCACAGTATCCAGTCCATCCACCATATCAAAGTCCTTCTTCATGACCTAATGAACACGGACAATCTTGCGTGCATTCATATCTCCTCCTCCACTACCTGTGAAAGGCATCGTACCTGATGCGAAAGGCCTACGGCATCCTCAACATCAATCTGAAAAGCAATACCCGAACCCTGAAAAGCATCGAATTTTCCCACGGTGGCAATGGTTTCCAGGATCGATCTACTGAGATGTTCCTCTACCAGAAACATCACCACATCCCGCTGGGTGTCCAGGCTCAAACCAAAAAATGTTTTAGTCTCTTCCATGCCTTCACCGCGGGCCGAGTTGATCACCGTCACGCCCGTGGCCCCGGCCTTTCTGGCGGCCTCGGTTACCGCATCTGTCTTGCTGTCTTCCACCAAGGCAATCAATAACTTGAAATGCATTGTCAATCTCCCCAGGCTAATTGCCGGACACCACCGCTAGCGGCGGATATGGCACAAACGATCCATACAATCACTTCTCTTCCCGTTGTCTGGCCATGCGCGCACGCAGACTGCTCAGCTGCGCATACCCCATCACCGTCATCATGGGAAACAGGCTCGCAAAGGCAATCAGGCCAAAGCCATCAATCAGTACACTCCGTCCCGGCACAGTGCTGGCAAGCCCCATACCCAGGGCCGTCACCAGCGGTACCGTCACTGTTGAAGTCGTCACCCCACCGGAATCAAAGGCCAGCGGAATAATCATGCGCTGCGCATACAAGGTCTGCAGCATGACCACGACGTAGCCTGCGATGATGTAATAATACAACGGTGTACCGGTAATGATACGAAAGGTCCCCAACGCGACCCCGATGGCCACCCCCAGGGCGACCGCTACCCGCAAACCATTGACGCTGATGGCGCCACCAGAGACGGCGCGCGCCTGCAGCGCCACGGCAATCAGTGCCGGTTCCGCCAGGGTGGTCGCAAAACCAATGGCCCCGGCAAACAGATAGACCCAGAAATAATCACTCCACTGCAGGGCCTGGCCAAACTCACTGCCCTCCCCGGCAATAAATGCCGGATCGGTCAGTTGGCGCGCCATGATCTCTCCCAGCGGGAACAGAGACTTATCCAGCCCCTCCAGAAACAGCGCCAAACCCAGCAGCACATAAACAAAACCGATCAGCACCCGGCGCCAGTTGGGGATGGGGCGCCGCAGAATCAGCAATTGGAAGCCCAGAATCACAACAATGATCGGCACCACATTTTTCAGTGTCACCACTAAAGTCTGCGCCAGACTGAGAAACCAGGCGCTCATACCAGCATCCCGAACACCATAGTGAAAGCGATGGGCAGCAGGGATGCCAGGGCAATCAGGCCAAAACCATCGATCATGGGATTACGCCCCCGGATACTGGAGGACAGACCAATGCCCAGGGCCGTCACCAGCGGCACCGTAATGGTGGAGGTGGTCACCCCGCCGGAATCATAGGCAATGCCGATGATTTCCCGGGGTGCAAAGAAGGTCAGCACCACCACCACGAAGTAACCGCTGACGATCAGATATTGAACGGGCCAGCCGCGAATAATCCGCAGCACCCCCAGCACCAGGGACAAACCCACAGACAGGCCCACGGTAAAACGCAACCACCAGGCATAGTCCTCCATCGCCGCCGCCCGGTTCGCGACCACCCCCCCTTGCATGGCAGCCTCGGCCGCCTTGTCGGCAATAGCGATCAGCGCCGGCTCGGCGACCGTGGTACCAAAACCCAGGGCAAAGGCGAACACCATCAGCCACGACACACTACCCTTGCGGGCAAAGGCATGGGCCAGCGCATCCCCCAGGGGGAACAGGCCGATTTCCAGCCCTTTGACGAAGATGGCCAGCCCCGCAATCACCATCAGAGTCCCCACCATAATCGAGCCAAGATGTGGGATCGGCTGGCGCAAAACCAATAATTGAAACAGTGAAATAACTACAATGATGGGCACCAGATCGCGGAGACTGCTGCGCAGGGAACAATAGAAATCGGCAAAAAATTTTCGCAATGGAAAGTGCTGCTCTCTGGCTGCAGAAAAACTGCTTAAGCTAAACCCTGTTATCTTCATCCCGGAGTTATGCTGGCCGAGATCCGGAATCCATTCAGTCGCTTAATGAATTCCGAGCGGCGCCGGTACAACAAGCAATCGATGTCACTGAGCCTGGCTAAAGTATATTATCTCTTGCGGGCACTATAACAAAAGAATATCGAGTAGAGCGAACTAAGGGGGATGAAACAATGCTGAATACGGAAATAGCGGCCACGGTCAAACACGCGCTGGCCGAAGATATCGGCGCGGGCGACATAAGCGCCGCACTGATCCCGGCCGATACCACATCAAGTGCGCAGGTCATTTGCCGCGAAGAGGCCATCATCTGCGGCCGCGCCTGGTTCAACGATGTCTTCCACCAGTTGGACCCTGGGGTCACCATCACATGGCAGCTCGGTGATGGTGATGCGGCCAAACCAGAACAGCAGCTCTGCAGTCTGCATGGCAATGCGCGTGCCCTGCTGAGCGGTGAGCGCACGGCCCTGAATTTTCTGCAAACCCTGTCCGGTACCGCCACCCTGGCACACCACTACCAGCAACAGGTAGAAGATCTGGCAGTGACCCTGCTGGATACCCGCAAGACCCTGCCGGGGCTGCGTACCGCCCAGAAATACGCGGTACGCTGCGGTGGCTGCAGCAATCATCGCATTGGTCTCTATGATGGCATTCTCATCAAAGAAAACCATATCGCCGCCTGCGGCTCCATCAGCCAGGCCATCGCCATGGCGCGCGCGCAAACGCACCACGTGCCCATTGAAGTGGAAGTGGAAAATCTGGCGGAGATGACTGAAGCGCTGGCGCAGCGCGCCGATCGCTTGCTGCTGGACAATTTCACAGTGGCGCAGCTACATCAGGCCGTTGAACTGAACCGGGGCCAGGCCCAACTGGAAGCCTCCGGTGGCATCACGCTGAAAAATGTCCGCCAAATTGCGGCCAGCGGGGTGGATTATATCTCCATCGGCGCCCTCACCAAGGATGTCCAGGCAACCGATCTCTCAATGAGAATCACTTTTGACCGATAACAATTCTATGGATAGGGATATCTTGCGGCACCATGCGATGCGCAACAGATGTCACTAAACCTGAAGACTCAGAACCCAGGCAGCGAAATGCGCCTTTAAAAATGTGATATCTTTATAATAAATAAGGGAATTTTCCAGGAAAATGGGCATCAATGGCAAGCTGGCAACACAGACAAAAGCCTCATCCATGAAAACCGCAGCAGAAAACCATCAAGAGGGCGCGAATACCATTCCGCTTCTACAACCTCCACTGAGCGAGCCGGAGGCTGACAAAACAGTTAAAACGGGCGAAAAAGTCCTGCTTTCTCTGCATAATGCCAAGCGCCTGCTGGGTGAAATACAGTCTTTCCAGCGCAAGGAGAAACAACTGACTGTGCTCACCAATAATGATATCGCCCTGCAAACGATTCCCTTCAGCCAGATCAAAATCATGACACTGCCTCGCCGGCACTGCTGGCGCCGCCACACCCTGCCCACGGAAGAAAACTACCAGAAGAGCACCTCCCAACCCGATGCAATCCAGGATTTCACGGTTATTTTCAAGGACGAGGACAAACTGGAAGGCCAGACTTTCGGCTTCCGCACGGATGCTGCCGGTCTCTATCTGTACCCTACCCAGAATGGCGAAGACTATGCCTACATGTTCATTCCCCGCAGCGCCATGGAAGAGCATCACATCGGCCCACTCCTGGGAGAGCAACTGGTCAAGTCACAACTGATCAGCGAGGAACAAGTCGCCGCCTCCCTGTCAGAACAGGAGGAAAAGCGCCAACAGCCGCTGGGAGAATACCTGCGCTCCCAGGCGATCATCACCACCAAGGAGCTGGAGACCGCGCTCGGCAACCAGAAATCAGCGCCCAACCTCCGACTGGGTGAAATCCTGATCCATGAACAGCTGATCACTGAAGAACAGCTCATGGACGCCCTCACCGCCCAAAAGGACGACCGCGGCAAACAGATCGGTCAGATCCTGGTGGAAAAGGGCCTGGTCAGCGAAGCGGAGATCCAGCAGAGTCTGTCCAAAAAACTCGGCATTCCCTTTGTGGATGTGGGCCAGTTCCAGCTCGATGCCGAAGCCCTCAAACTGGTCCCCGAAGATCTGGTCAGAAAATATTGCTGTATGCCCCTCTATGCCTATAATCAGAAACTGGTCATCGCCCTGGAAAACCCCATGAACTGGGAGGTACTGGACGCGGTACGCTTCCACACCGGCATGAATGTGGAACCGGTGATGGCCGACAAGGGCGCGCTGGAACGGCTGATCGACGTGCTCTTTACCGCCCCGGACCTGGAAGGCTCCTTGTTTGATGACTACCTGGGTACTGACGAAGACAGCGACGAAGAAGAATACGATGAAACAGCCTCCGCGGATAATGTCATCGTCAGGCTGGTTAACAAGATCATTATCGATGCCTACAATCAGGGTGCCTCGGATATCCATATCGAGCCCTATCCCGGCAGAGACAAAACAGCGGTGCGGCTGCGTCGGGACGGTGAGCTGAGAAACTACTATGAAGTCCCCAGCAAGATGCGTAATGCGCTGATCGCACGCATCAAGATCATGGCCAACCTGGATATTTCAGAGAAACGCAAACCCCAGGACGGCAAAATCGATTTCAAGAAATACAGCATGCTGAAGATCGAATTGCGCGTCGCCACCATCCCCACCTCTGGAGATCAGGAAGATGTGGTGATGCGTATTCTGGCCAATGGTAAGCCGGTACCGCTGGACAAACTGGGACTCAGCGAAGAAAACACCGAGCAGCTGACCCAGCTGATCAGCAAACCCTATGGGCTGTTTTTTGTCTGCGGACCCACCGGTTCCGGGAAAACCACCACCCTGCACTCTATCCTGGGTCATCTCAATACCCCGGAACGCAAGATCTGGACTGCCGAGGACCCGGTGGAAATCACCCAGAAGGGACTGCGTCAGGTTCAGGTTCACCCAAAAATCGGTCTGACATTCTCTGCGGCCATGCGCGCCTTTCTACGCGCGGACCCGGACATTATTATGGTCGGAGAGATGCGCGACAAGGAAACCACCGGCACCGGCATCGAGGCCTCGCTGACCGGCCACATGGTCTTCGCTACCCTGCACACCAACAGCGCACCGGAAAGCATCATCCGCCTGCTGGACATGGGCATGGACCCCTTCAACTTCGCCGATGCACTGATCGGCATCCTGGCCCAGCGCCTGGCTAAACGCCTGTGCCTGGAATGCAAGGAAGCCTATGAACCGGATGCCGAGGAACTACGGGATCTGCTGGCGGAATACTGCTATGAACTCATCCCCAAAGATGCCACAGAAGAGTTCAGCAAAGCCGTTCGCGAGAAAGTGCTCGACCGCTGGAAAAAACAATTCGCCGATGCCGATGGAAAATTCACCCTGACCCGGGCCGTTGGCTGCGAGACCTGCGAACAAAGCGGTTATAAAGGACGCCTGGGGCTCCATGAACTGCTCACCGCCAGTGATGGCATCAAAAAGAAAATCCTGGAGCAGGCACAGGTCAACGACCTGCTCGGCGTCGCCCTGCAGGAAGGCATGCGTACACTGAAACAGGACGGAATCGAAAAAGTGTTGCAGGGACTCACCGATATCCATACGGTGCGCACGGTCTGCATTAAGTAAAAGGCGCGCCACCATCACGCCGTGGCGTGCGCCGGAGATGCATGCGCTCGTTACATACGCTTGTCGTGCCCCGCTTCCTTTCTCATTTTCTGATGCATCGTTTGCATCTTGCGGAACATCTCATCATGCCAGGCCGTCATCTTATCCAGCTTTTTCATCATCTTCCCCAGCGCTTCCTGCTCATCTGCAGTAGGCCGGTGATTGAGCCCCTTCAGAATACCCATGGTGGTTTTCAACATCTGCATCATATCCGTCATCATCTGATGACGTTTCTGCATCATCTCATGGTAGCCCGATGGGCGATCCCCACCCATGCCCATATGCCCTTTATCCGCCCAGGCGACACCGGAAAAAACGGCCAGCACCAGCAGACCTGCCAATAAATTTTTCATGAATGCCTCTCCTTCACTGTTGATTTTCAGATTGATGACAGGATCCTCCGCGCAAAGCCAGTCCCTTAGGGATTCTCTGATCAATTCGTTAGCCCGTACTAAAATCTGCGAGCGCCTGCAGGGCCACTTCGCTGCAGTCGACCGCCACCACCTGCGCATGCGGCGGGCCGATCTGTAACCAGTCCTGCAGACGATCAACGGCGCCAGCCTCACCGCAGGCCAGCACTTCCACTCGACCGTCAGGGAGATTTCTCGCCCAGCCGCTGAGATGCCAGGCCACGGCCTTCTCCCGGGTAGCGGCACGGAAAAAAACACCCTGCACACGCCCGGACACATAACAACGGATACATTTATGCATTGGCGCAGCTCCCGGCTTGTCTGGATAATTCGGCCACAAAGCGTTGTGCCCTGCCAGGGCCCTAGTGTAGTGCGCTGTTAACACGAATTGCAAAGCTGCGGCGCGATTCATATTAACAGGCTCCGGAGATATCATCGTATACTATACGCCCGTCGCCCCGGTAAACCTGAGTGCCAGTCACCAGGGCGCTATCATCCGATTTTTCAGCAGGAATGGAACCGTATGAATAACAATAAGTTCCGCATGGAAAAAGACAGCCTGGGAGAACGGCCCGTGCCGCAGGAGGCCTGGTATGGCATACAAACACTGCGCGCCATCGAAAATTTCCCCATCAGTGGCAGAGGACCCGACCGGGACTTCATCATTGCCCACATCAGAATCAAACGCGCCGCCGCCATCGCTAACCGGCAACCTGGCTGGCTGGATGAGTCGCTCAGCCACGCCATAGTCGCTGCCTGCGACCGCATCCTTGACGGTGAATATCTTGAGCAGTTCGTCGTCGACCGCTTTCAGGCCGGCGCCGGGACCAGCCATAATATGAACAGCAATGAGGTCATCGCCAACCTCGCCAACGTGGCACTCGGGGGCGCCAAAGGCGACTATCGGCCGGTGCACCCCAATGACCACGTCAATATGGGGCAGAGCACCAACGATACCATCCCCACCGCCATCAGGCTGGCGGCGCTGGCGAAACTGCCACGCCTCAGCGCCGCCATCCGCGGCATGGCGGACGAATATGAGCGCATCGGTACGGCCGAGGCCGACACCGTCAAAAGTGGCCGCACGCACCTCCAGGATGCCGTCCCCACGACCCTGGGCAGGGAATTCAAGGCCTACGCCTGGACCCTGCGGCGCTGTGCCGGGCAATTGGAACACTGCCGCGCCCCGCTGACGGAGATCGGCCTGGGGGGCAGCGCCGTAGGCACCGGCCTGAATACCGCACCGGACTATGCCACACGCGCTGCAGCGGAACTTGCCCGACTCAGCGGCGAGGAGATCCGCCCGGCAGCCGATCTGGCCGCCCAGATGCAATCCATGCATGACATCCAGGCGCTTTCTTCAGCGATCCGGAACCTGGCGCTGGAACTGACCCGCATCGCCAATGATATGCGACTACTGGCCTCCGGCCCGCGCACCGGTCTCGGTGAGATCCTGCTGCCAGCGGTACAGCCGGGATCAAGCATCATGCCGGGCAAGGTGAACCCGGTCATGTTCGAAATGCTCAACCAGGTCTGCTTCCAGGTCATCGGTCAGGACAGCGCCATCTCCGCCATGACCCAGGCAGGGCAACTGGAACTCAATGTGATGATGCCCGCCATCGGTTCCGCCCTGTTCGACGCCATGGAGTGGCTGACCAATGCCATCTCGGCAACCAGCGAACGCAATCTGCAGGGATTACAGATCGACCGGCAGCGTTGCCGCCACTTTCTGCACAACAGCGTTGGGCTGGCCACCCTGCTGAACACCCGCATCGGCTACAGTGCAGCAGCCGAGATTGCCAAAGAGGCCGAAAAAACGGCTCAGCCGGTGCGGGACATCGTGGCGGCACGGGGCCTGATGAGCGCAGAGGCCTTCGACGCCTTGGTCCTGCAGGCTGCCCGGGACGGCCGTATCAGCTGAAAACTATGGCCCGGACCAGGGACCGCCGCCTAATCCCGGCCATGTTCAGCGGCATGGGACAGGTAGATGGCGCCCCCGATCAGGGTGATTCCCCCCGCCAGATAAAGCAGGTCGAGCGGTGATTCAAAGCCCATCTTGATGGCGTGTTCAAAGAATTTCACAATCAGGATCATCAGGATAACCTTGGCCAGGCGCGCCTTGAGATCGTCCAGACTGGTGATCAGCAGGACCTTGGATGAGGTTTCCGAGTGCGCCGCCTGGTCGATCTTGCTGATAAACAGCTCATAGAGTCCGAGCGCAAAAATCAGCAGCACCGTGGCCAGCAGGTAGGCATCGACGATTTCCACGATATGGGTGATCGACGTGGCACGCAACTCCGCTCGCACAGCCGGATCCATACCCGGGTTGGCATAATCCAGCAAATGCGCCAGCATATAATAGGCGTCCACACTGGCCATAAAAAACATGGCGATGCTGGTGGCCAGACTGGAGATCACTGCCAGAAGGACAATATAGCGACTGCTCCATAAGCCACCCTCAAACAACTGCTCAATTTTTTTCATCCTGTAACCTTTCGTTAGCTCCATTCACCGGCGAACCGCCCCCACCGTCGGCCTCCTGTTCCGCTGTCTGGAAAAGCTGTTTAACAGGCACATCCAGGGCCGCCAAAACGGTATTTTCCGCCTTGTTGATCACTTTATAAAGCGCCTGGTTCCAATGATCAAGCCGCCCCCAGTCTTCCAGGCAGTCGGGCAAGGCCCGTGGCAGGGCATGATAGATATCCAGGAGCCTGATCTCCCCCGGATCCCGGGCAAGCATCCATTCCGCACCAGCAATCCCCCTGATCAACTGATGTTTCTCCAGTTGATCCAGAATCACATCCAGTCGTTCCTCGCTGATGCCGGGCTCCAGCCTGATCAACTGTGCCAGCGTCAAGGTACCACCACAGCGCTGCTGTGCCCACAAATGGCCGATAATCCGGTAGGCACAAATAAAGTTAGAAGCGTATTTCTTGTGTTCCTCCAGCCCCACCCGGTTGTGGAACAAGGTCAGACAATAGCTCAGCTCTGCGCCCAACAGTACCACCACCCAGGACACATAGATCCAGACGAGAAACAGTGGAATCACCGCCAGCGCACCATAGATTGTCGAATAAGTGGGCACATTGGCCACATAAACCGTAAAACTCCTTTTTGCCAGCTCGAACAGCAAGGCGGCCACCGCGCCGCCGACCAGACCATGACGAAAGGAGACATTACAGTTGGGCACCAGCACATAGACCAGCGTCAGCGCGACCGTAGTGGCCACAAAGGGCATCAGTGACAACAGACTGCTGTTGAGTCCGGCGGGGAACACGGCATCCGTATCGGTCAACAGGGAGAGCGGCACCAGATAGGAAGTCACGGCGATACTCACTGCCAATAGCAATGGCCCCAGGGTTAACACCGCCCAGTACACCAGAAATCGTGCCAGCCATTGCCGACTGGTGCGTACCCGCCAGATGCCGTTCAGCACCCCTTCAATGCTGTCCATCAGCATCAATGCCAGCAATACCAGGAAAACGATGCCGGGACCGGTCAGCTGTGCAGTCTGGTGGATAAACTGCTGCACATAGGTCTGAATCACTTCGCTGGAAGCCGGCAGAAAAGTACGGAATATATAATCCTGCATCCGGCTGACCACTGAGCCAAACACCGGAAAGGCGGAAATAACCGAGAAGCCCACGGCCAGCAGGGGAACCAATGATAACAGCGTGGTATAACTCAGCGAAGCTGCCTTGAGCAGGCAGTGATCCTCCTGGAAGCGCTTAACCAAAAACACATGGAATTCGATGGCCTTAGAAAAAAGGCGCACTGCTTCAGTCACCCGAGATGCCCCTCATAGCCCACAGCCAAAGCACGTAAACGGCGGGGAATCAGCACCCTCCCGCCTCCCGGAGCACAGCTTATTCCTTACACCACAAGGCAACCCCGACAGGTTTATTGCTGCACACGCAGCTTTGCCTCATGCGCCAGCCGGATGGCCTGTTTATGCTTACCCCGGGCAGCCGCATCGATGGCCCGCCTGAGCAGATCATGGGCCGCTTGCAGCACCTCCTTGCTCCTGTCACCAGCGGCATCCAGTGCCGCCTGAGCTGCTTTAATGGCAGTAGACACATTCTGTGCCTTCAGGGCTTCACTCCTGGCGACGATGGCACCGTGGCGCGCCCGCTTGAAATAGCGTAGCTCCAGTTCCCGCTCAGCCTGGCCCAGATAGTCCTCGGCATTTTTCAGATTCTCGCTGGAATAGCGGTCGGCACCGGCCTCGTGGGCCGCCTGAACCGACTGCCGCGCATCGCTCATCTCCTGAGTGGGCGCACCCGCGCAGGAGACCAGCAGTGCAATAAGGAGCAGCCCAACAGGAAACAGTTTGAGAGACATCGCGTTACGCAGTAACCAAGCCTGAGAAGACATTACCTAAAAACAGCTGCCATGGAGCTTAAAAAACTAGCATCCTGCCTATAGGCTGTCAAGAAAATGCACGTTACAATAAAATCCTCATCAAGCTGAGGAAATCCGCCGATGTCAGTCACCCTGTATCACAATCCGCGCTGCTCCAAATCCCGGCAGACACTGCAATTGCTGCAAGACCGCGGGATTGAACCCAGAATCATCGAATACCTCAAAACGCCCCCCACCGTAGAAGGCCTGGAGGCGATCCTCAACATGCTGGGCATGGAACTCCGGGAACTGATGCGCAGAAAAGAGAAAATCTATCAGGAGAAAAAACTGGACAATCCTGAATTGAGCCGTCGGGAACTCATCATGGCCATGATTGCCGATCCGATCCTGATCGAACGCCCCATCGCCATTAATAAAAACCGGGCCGTTGTGGGCCGTCCGCCGGAAAATGTGCTGGAGATCATCTGAATGAGCGAGCTGCTGGTATTGTATTACAGCCGCCACGGCAGTGTTGCCCAAATGGCACAGCTCATTGCCCGCGGTATGGAAAAAGTACCCGGCTGCAGTGCCCGTATCCGGACGGTGCCCGCGGTCAGCACCGTCTGTGAGGCCACCGCAGACAGCATTCCCGATGCCGGCCCGCCCTATGTCACCCCGTATGACCTGCGCGAATGCAGTGGTCTGGCCCTGGGCAGCCCCACACGCTTCGGCAATATGGCCGCAGCGCTAAAATATTTCCTCGATGGCACCAGTGCCCTGTGGCTATCCGGGGCGCTGATCGGCAAACCTGCCGCCGTCTTCACCTCGACCTCATCCCTCCATGGCGGGCAGGAAAGCACTCTGCTGTCCATGATGCTGCCACTGCTACATCATGGCATGCTACTGACCGGCCTGCCCTACAGCGAAACCGCCCTGATGAACACCACCACCGGCGGCACGCCCTACGGCGCCAGCCACTTCGCCGGCGCTGATAACAGCAAGCCCCTCTCCGCAGATGAGCAGCAACTCTGCCGGGCACTCGGCAAACGCCTGGCCGAAACCGCGCTAAAGCTCGGCACCTAATGCAGCGAGAAATGCGCGCCGCTACACTGCTTAAGCGGCTTTATATTGTGCTTGCTGGCTGACAAACTGCTCCAGTTTTAGTGTGTCCGCGGTAAATCCCCGAATACCCTCGGCCAGTTTCTCCGTTGCCATCGCATCATCATTCATCATCCAACGGAAATGAACCTGGTCCATCTCCAGACGTGTAACCCCTTTTTCCTTAGCGAATACAGGTGAGAGCTTGCGCGTCAACTCCCCACTGCTGTTCTCCAGCTCAGCCATCAGCGGCGGCGCGATGGTCAACAGATCACAACCGGCCAGTTCCAGGATCTCATCGGTATTACGAAAACTGGCACCCATCACAACAGTCTGATAATCGAAAGTCTTGTAGTAATCGTAAATAGAGGTTACCGACACTACCCCCGGGTCTTCGTGCGCTGCAAAAGCGTCAACGCCAGCAGCCTTTTTATGCCAATCCAGAATCCTGCCCACAAAGGGTGAAATCAGAGTAACGCCCGCTTCGGCACAGGCCATCGCCTGTGCCAGGCTAAACATCAGCGTCAGATTACAGTGAATGCCTTCTTTCTCCAGATACTCCGCCGCCTTGATACCCTCCCAGGTTGCGGCAATCTTGATCAGAATGCGTTCCCGCTCGACTCCCGCAGCTTGATAGAGCTCGATCAGGCGTTCGGCCTTGGCAATCGTCGCCGCCGTATCAAAAGACAGCCGTGCATCCACCTCCGTGGACACCCTGCCGGGAATCAGTTTCAAAATCTCGACGCCGAAATTGACCGAGATTTTGTCCAGCGTCATCTGCAGCCGTTTCCCGGAGGTATGGCCCTGTTTGCCAAAGGCAATTGCCGAATTCACCAGCTCAGCATACTCCGGCTGTTGCGCCGCCTTAAACAATAACGACGGGTTGGTGGTAGCATCGACGGGCGCACAGCGCCGGATAGCATCGATCTCACCGGTATCGGCAACAACCGTCGTCATTTGACGTAATTGCTCAAGTTTATTCACAAGCGACCTCCATTGACCTTATCAAAAGAACTGTACATCAGCTTATATCGGCTGTTTGAGAATATTATTAACAGCGACCTGCCCGCCAATAAGCCACAACCGCATACAAGCATACTTGTCCACAGTGCTTACAAGATGATCCGTTGTTTTTTATCCATTCTGATGAAACTCAATTACATTTTCATCTTGATCTCGGATGAAAAACATTACATCCCCATTGGGCAATACGATGGGACCTTCAGTGATACGAATGCCCAGGTTTGCAACTGATTCCTGTGCAGCTTTGATGTCTTTTACATCTAATGCAAGATGTGTATAACCTGGATACTTCTCTTCTACATCCATGAGGATATTATTAGCGATTGCCGAATCAGCATTATGAATCAGATTAATATTGATGCCTGATGGATGCTCCATAATGGCCACAGGCTCAGGCCCCACAGGCCCGGTGATAAACACAAAACCCAACTGCTCATAGAATCGCCTTGCCTTCTCCAGGCTGACCACCCTGATACCAACATGATTAATCCCAACAATCTCTTTCATGATGAAGCCCTACATGTCCTGGGTGAAGCAATTAAGCCAATGATTCCTTTCTTTACTATGGAAGCGCTGATTAATTCGGGGCCCGCATCCGGCGGACCGAGACGCCTCGCGGCGCCGGTAGCGGTCGATGATGGCCGTCTCAAAGGTCTGACGGTGCAGTTTGGGCACCTTGAGCCTTACCTCGCCAGCCTTGGTATGCAAAGAACGCTCATAGCTCCCGGCCCGGGTATCTACCCGCTCCGGGCTGCGTTCGTAGCGTTGTGCCCCACACAGGGCATCTGCTTCAGCCTCCAGCATCATGTTCAGCGTCTCCTCAACCGTGCCTCGCACCAGTTCTCCCAGGTGATCCTGGAAACGGCGATCATCTATTTGAACAACTTTCCCTAAATTTTTGCTATCTTTATCCATGGTGGTGGTCTCCTCTGTGGCGTTGAAATCTCGCAATTCCAACTTAACCACATGGGCCACCGCCTCTTCAAATGTGCGAAAAATATTTTACGTTATCGTTATTCTTACTCATGGTGGCGTATCTCCAATGGTTGTTTTGATGTGTCCTATAGCTTCTCTGATATTTTCCTGGTCGTATTTCATGAATCTATCTCAAGCCTTAGTCGCGGTAGGGCCGCCGGTCACCCGACGCCCCCCGCACAGATCCCCGCATGAAGTTTTCCCTCACGGGGCTCCTCGGTTGTACTCGCTTTCGCAGTCAACAAAGACTTCATCGACTTAC
>Ga0114931_10001211_pt1 | contig 32872 bp, 40 predicted proteins | sample 2SBtaG_FD_89579 | JGI IMG/M metagenome (GOLD analysis project Ga0114931, IMG submission 89579) | Deep subsurface microbial communities from Kolumbo volcano to uncover new lineages of life (NeLLi) - 2SBTROV14_V59a metaG | ecosystem: Environmental > Aquatic > Marine > Volcanic | place: Kolumbo...
CTGGAGACCGGTCTTGACGAGGAGAAAGTTGTACAGGATGAAGATGAAGACGAAGATGGCGGCTAGAATGATGAGCTTGAGCTTCATGCGGTGCTTGCGGTGGAAGTGACGATGATGCTCCTCGGCGACGTCGACGAGCTCGTCCGCGAACATTATGCTCAGGAAGGTACCGAAAGCACTGAGGAGGATGATGAGCCAGAATGGCCAGGGCTGGCTCAGAATGTGATAGAAGAGCTGCAGGACGATGGTCTGGTCGTACAGTGCCGGGTTGAAGAGAGTGATCAAGATGTTCATGCTCGTAGCGAGAATCCAGACGGCCATCTCCGAATATATCATCCGCACCTTAACGAGGTAGCGGAGAGGGAAGTCAATCAGGATGCCCGCATCAGCGATGGGTGTGCAGAAGACAAAGAAGCTCCATGTCAGCATCGTCACCAAGAGTCCTTCGCCGCTGCCGAACTTGTGTGCGACATAGAAGAAATAGGTGACGACGATGAACAGCACGGCGAGAAACCGGAACAGCACCTTCCTCTTCGTCTCCTGGACGAGGAACTCCCATTCCTTAAGGGTGGCGTGCCATTCCTTGAAGAAGAAACCTTGGCGTCTCGGTTGTTTCTCCTGCCGTGCAGGTCTCTCGCAGGTCTTGTTCTTGTGACTTGCAATCATGGCTGCCACACGCTCATCGCCCCGTGCTCCCGAACCCGCCGGCTCCCCGTTTCGTCTCGCTGAGCCCGTCTGATTTCCTAACGTCGACTGTCGCAATCGGAAGGAGGAGCGCCTGCGCAATCTTGTCACCAGGCTTTATCTTGACTTCCTTGTTGGTGAGGTTGACGAGGATGACGCCCCATTCGCCACGGTAATGCGCATCGATGATGCCGCCAAGGACGCGCACGCCTTTCTTGCCCATACTGCTCCGGTCGCAGAGCATAGCAACGTGCCCCTCGGGAAATTCGGCGGAGAAGCCGAGCCTGAAGAGGTGCGGCTCGCCCTGTTCCAGCGTCCGCAATTCTCGACTATAGAGGTCGAGCCCCGCATCGCCGGGATGCGCGTAAGAGGGCAGGGTGACATCGATGTCGAGCCTCTTCACCTTCATTCTGATGGCCACGTGGAGCACGTCGTCTTCGCTTCTTCAGCGTCTCTTCCACTTCTTTCTTCATTCATTTCGTTCATTCTTATTTATCACTCTTTTCCTTCTTCTTCCGCTTCGCGCTCGTCTTAGCTTTCGTCTTCTTCAGGAGCTTGGTCAATTCCAACTCGAAATCTTCCAGGTCGGCGAACTCGCGATAGACGGCGGCGAAGCGGATGTAGGCGACCTTGTGCAGGCGCTTGAGCTCCCGCATAACGAGGTTGCCAATCCTGCTCGTCGACACCTCTCCTCTCCGCGACTCGGTGAGTTTCTGTTCAATTCGGGAGAGGGCGTGGTCGATGCGTTCGCTGCTGATCTTCAGCTTCTCGCACGGCAGGGTCATCGCCTTGCGGAGCTTCTCGCGGTCGAACTGCTCCCTCGTGCCATCCTTCTTCACGACGAGCAGATTCGTCGTCTCGACCCGCTCATAGGTCGTGAAGCGCTTGCGGCACTTGAGGCATTCGCGCCGCCGCCTGAGGAAGTCCTCGCCGGTGTCGCGGCTGTCGACCACCTTGGTGTCGACGTGGCCGCAAAAAGGGCATCGCATCGTCACAGCCTCCGAGCACGGGATGGGGGTCGCCGATTTCCAGCAATCACCCTTACCACGTCTCCGCAATCCCCTCGCCGAAGCACACGGCCTCGACCAGGATGTTCCCTTCCAAGTTCTTCTTGGTCGAGAAGAAGCGGGTCTCGACAGCCATGCCGAGACGCTGCTTCACCGCGTCCATGATGACACATTGCTGTTCGCGCGACAGTTCGCCTCGGATATGGAGAAGACATGCCCTGATCGTTCCGGGCAATCCGTCGAAGAGCGCTGCTACCTGTTCCTTGACGCTGAGGGCGTTCACCTGCCGCGAACTCTCGCCGCTCTCGAGGTCATACTCGCATTCGTAGGGGATGATGCGTTTCACGATGCGCACGTCCTCATCGAGGAGCGCCGCGTTCTTGAGACGCTCGACGAGAGGCTGATGCTCGAGAAACTCGTCCGTGAGGCGGTGCTTGAGGTCAAACAGTCCGTCCTCGCCCAGCTCCTGCGATGCGTCGTTGATGGCTTCAATGATACGACGCACCTCTGGCAGACTCTCCGCGTTTGCCGCGAGGTCGAGCTTGAGATGCGGCAGGTCGAGCTTGAAACGCAGCGGATGCTGGGAAGAGCGCGCCGGCTTGCCTTGAGAAGCATCACCACCCATCCCGTCAGGGAATCGAGAGGTGTTTAAATTGTTTCCTCTTGCCGCTTCGCGAGCCAGGCCACGATGCCGAGGCTGACGGTGACGAAGACCGCGCTCACGATGCAGAGCGGACACCAGACCTTCAGGATGAAGGCTTCGATTGAGGTGAGGTACATGCTGAAGGCGAAGCCGAGGAGAAGGTAGCCGGTGAAGAGCCGCCACAGGAACTTGCGGTCACCGACAGCGACCAAGCGTTGGAACAGTCCAGGAACGAGAGCGACGAGGAGGACGCCGGCCCAGTAGACGATTCCGAACAAGGAGAGGGGAATGCCGCCAATCTCGGCATACTCACTCTTGTTCACGATGTCGCAGCTCAGCTTATTGCTGAAGTCGCAGAAGCTCGTCCCAGTCGGCACCCAATGCTCCTTGAGGAGGTAGATACTAAGCAGGACGCCGAGGAAGGCCATGACAGCCACGAGACGGAGCAATGCCCGCTCAGGGTCGAGCGGGGCCCTGGTCACCTTCCGTGCCATCCCCTGCGGGTGCCCGAAGGCGTTTTTAAAACCTTTCCTGGCTGCGCTTTCCTCACCCATAACCTTTCCAGCCCTTACCGTCGTTTTGGAGAAAATATTTATACGAGAATATTTATACGAGGAGAGCAGCAAGACGGGTGAGGTGGGGTGCGATGAAGCAGAATCTCCGCAGGCATGAAATCCTTGGGTTGTTCTATCAGTTCCTCGGCGCGACCTGCGTCGGCATGGGCATCTACTGGGCGGTCTGGGCCGGCACCAGGAGCATCGTGGCGCGGCAGCCGATTCTCGTGACGGGGAGCGAGTGGCTCCTTTTCCCGCTGCTCTTCGGCTTGGGCGGCGTGCTCTGGAGCCTGGGCAGCGTCGAGCTCAAGGAAGCAACGCCCGGCTACGGAGGAAAGCGCCGAGGGTGATGAAGCATGGAGAAGCGTGACAACAACGGTTTCAGCATGAAGGAGTTCATCCAAGGGCTGGTTGTGGGCATCCTCATCGGCTTCATCGTCTGCTTCGCGATCATCGGGTAATAGGGGTAGGAGCTATGGGATGCGACCTGTGCGGTGCTGAGGGTCAGCTCTACGAAGCGAGGGTGGAAGGCACGCTCATGACAGTGTGCGAGTCGTGCAAACGGCACGGCGAGGTTGTCCGTCGTGTCCCAACAGCAGCGGATCTCAAGGCACAAAGCAAAGCGGCGCGCAAGGCAGGGGCACGCTCCAGAACCGGTCAGCTGTCATCTCTCAAATACAGAGGCATGGATGCCTCTACGGGTGTGGACACCCGCCAGATGGCGAGCGGCGAGGTCATCCTGTTGGTGAAGCCTAGCTTCGGCCCCGACATCAAACGGGCAAGGGAAGCGCGCGGGCTCAAGCAGGAGGAGCTGGCGCAGCGCCTACGCATCAAAGAGAGTCAGCTCCACAAGTACGAGACTGGGGTGAAGAAGCCCGATCTCGAGACGGCAAGGCTGCTCGAGAAGGCCTTGCGGATCTCGCTCGTCGAACAGCATGTCGAGGAGCATCAGAACATAAAGGCTGAAGAGGCCGGATCGCTCACCATCAGCGACATGATCAAGAAGCGATAGTGGCAAAAAGAAGTACTAGCCTTGCCACTCCTTCATCCGCTTCGCCAGCTCGCTGCTGCTCTGCCTGACACTCTTCCCGGCACTGTTCCTTAGCTGGCCGTCGCCGCACCTCGTACCCAGCCTTCTCTGGAGCGTCTCCCCCCTCATCCTCGGCTTTCGTTCGTGAGCCAGAGCTCAGGCGCATCAGAGACCTTCAAGAAGCTGTCGCTGTGCGCAAGGAGGAAAAGCAGGCCGTCCTCGTCGTACCGCCACACGCCGCCCTCACGCATCTCCTTGGTGATGAGCAGTGAGGTGATACCATAGCGCTGGATGATTGGCTGCGCGTCCGCAAGACGACGGGCGTCATAGAGCGTAGTGACGTCGAGACAGAGAGAGGGCTTGAGGGTGCAGCTGCGCTTGTCGAGCAATGGCTGCGCGCCCGAAAAGTGGCTGATGATGGGTGCCAGCTCTGGCGGCGCGAGCATGACACCGCCCCTCGCAAGGACGAGTGTGCGCACCGTGTTGAGGCTCGGCTCCTGCGCCGCGACCATCCCTTCATGGACGAGGAGCAGGAAGAGGAGGCTGCAGCCAATGAGGAGGAGGGTGAGCGGCCGGGCATCAGCCACGATCCATGTGCGGCGGTCGAGCCTGGTGATGAGCTGCGCGGCGAGGGGTATGCTGGCGAGGCCTGCGAGGATGAAGAGCGAGGGATGCCACGGCGCGACAAGAAGCGCGAGGACGAAGAGGACGATTGCCCTGCGCTGCGACGCGTCTCGCCAGCGAAGTGCCGCTTCGATGAGGGCGAGCGTGACGATAATGAAGCTGAGGCCGCCGACCGTGCCGAGCTCGAGCAAAGGTGTCGTGTAGCTCGGCCGGGTTACGAGCAGAGCGAGTGGTATGGCCGCGACGATGCCGGGGAGCCATGACCTCTTGTCCTGTTTCAGGAAGAGGAGCGCGATGAGCGCCGGGAGAGCGAGTGCCGGATTAACCAAGGCGAGAACAAGCGCAGTCAGGCCTCTGGCGAGCCGGCGCTTGAAGAGGAGGCAGAGCAAGAGAAGGGGGATGCCGAGTGTTTCCGGCGCGAGCCGGGTGAAGGTGGCCACGAAGAAGGGGCTGATGAGGAAGAGAATAACGAGCAGCATTCGCGTCTCCTTATTCTTGGTGAACCTCGCCGCGAGGATGTGCGCGAGAGCAGCACTGGCGAGACCGATGAGGACGCTGACGAGCACGACCATGTCGCCGAGGCTGGCGAGGGCATTGAGCAGAAGACTGTACACCCCTTTGCCCGCGAGCGCCGCGTAGCTCTCAGGGGCTGGGATGAGGGGGCTACCAGCGAAGCTGCGCTGCAGGAGGGGTGAGAGGAGCAGGAGTGCGGCAGCGAGGAGCGTGTAGGGCAACTGGTAGAGCCGGGCGAGACGGGCAAGCAGGATCTTCATCGTCCACCTCCAAAGAGGGTGCAGTTGACGCCCAGCACGAACACTTGAGCATTCATGTAGAGACGGGGGAAGCATTGGGTGTCGGTGATGATGGCACCGAGCTCAGGGTAGCGCTGGTTCACCTGCGGCCCGACGAGGATGTCCGTCACGCCGTACTTGTCGGTGAGGGTGATTGCCGCGACCGTGCGCGGCGTGGTGTAGAGCTCGTCGATATCCGCGAGCACCTCGTCAGGGTTGGCGATAAGGAGGTAGGCCTCGTCCGCCAGGTAGGCACGCTGCGCCACGTGGTTGATGAGGAAGCCGGTCTTCGGGCTGGCGGCGATGACGCTGTCCTCGCTTGTCGAGTTCCGGATCCAGGCGATGGCGTTGAGCTCGCTCGGTGTGGGGCTGCTTCCGGGGTAAAGGCCGGTAACGAGTCCGGGCAGGAAGCTCGTGAGGAGGAAGAAGATGATGATGAGAATGCTGAGCGGGATGGTGAAGCATTCGAACTTGGTCTTTCGGAGCTGGAGGAGGCCTCCGTGCAAGCCCGGGCCTGCGAGGATGGCAAAGACAAGGCTGAGGAGGACGAGGGCGAGTTCGAGCGGGATGAGGACGAGCACCGCAGCGAGGAGAGTGATGAGGCCGAGGCTCGCGATGAAGAGCACCTTCCTGCTGCGCTGTTCGAAGGTTGTATAGTAGAGGGCAAGACTGCCCATGGCGAGGGGGATGACTCCGACAGCGTAGAGCATGGCAAGGAAAGTGAAATGCTCGAAGGTCGCGGTCCTGACCGTCTCGGGCAGGCTCTGGGCGAGGATGTCGATGCCGTGCATGAAGAGCGCTTGCTTGTACGTGAGAAGGGTATACCATGCCGCCATGAGGAGCGTGACGAGCGCCACTTCGAGATCCGCCACCGTCACCTTGAGCTTCTCCGCGGCAAGGATAAGGAGATAAGCCACTTCGGCGAAGAGCAGGAGCCAGACGAGCGGACTGACCAAGGTAAGGAGCGCAGTGAAAATAAGAGCGCGCACCGAATGCTCTTCAAGTTCGACGAGGGCAAGGAGGGTGGCTGCGAGGAGGGGAAGGGCGAACGAGAGGGGCGTTGCCTGGTTGATGCCGAGGGTGAAGAGCGCGGGGCTGAAGCTGGCGAAGAACGCTGCGAGGAAGCTCACGCCGCGTTTCTTCGTGAGGGCGTGGCTAAGGAGGTAGACGAGCGGAATGAGGAGAACCATAAACAGGTTCGGCAGCAGCTTGACCGCGAGCGTCTCAGGCAAGAAGAGCGTGGCGAGGCTGATGACATAGTAGAAGGCTGGGTCGAAGGCGTATCGTCGTCCTTGATAACTGTACGGATCGTCGTAGCGCGGCAGCCCCGTCTCGCGGATGCTCTCGGCCTGGATGAGGGCGAAGTAGCTCTCGTACCCTGGCTGCGCCACTTCGAAACTCACCGCGAGACGGAGAGCGAGGACGAGCAGGGTGAGGACAACGACCGCGATAGCATACCGATGCTTGGCCTGGAGCTTGACGTGCGGCTTCGCAAAGGGTTTCGCGGAAAGTTTCGCAGCGGTGTTCCCTGCGCGCTTGTGCAGCGCCGAGGAGTTGGTGCGAGACTTGTAAGGCTTGTGCCGTGACATGACTCTCCTAGAGGCCGGACGGGTTTAAAAGTCTTGCTCGCGCCGGCGGAGAAAAGATGAAGAAGGGCTGAGCAGGCCGAAAAAAAGCCGCTGGGGCTGGGAAAAAACAGATAAAGTCGTGCGCATTTCCTAGTAGTGATGAAACGATCCCTTCGCACGCTGCTCTTTGGCCTTCCTGATGGCCGCCCCCTCCGCAAGAGAGGACGTGCTGAGATACAAGTCAGGAGCCTCCGTAACGTCCTGCAAACGGTGCGGGAAGAGAAGGGACTCGTCATCCTCGACCGCGCAATCGCAAGGAACGATCTGACCGGGACGCGGTATGGTGGCAAGTGGAGCTATTATCTCTCGCTTGACGGAGAAGGGGGGCCATACGATCGCTTCATGAAAGCATGCGAAAGGATGAAGGAACCAATTGGCGCCGATAGGGACGGCACCTACGGATTGAGCGTGCCAGTCGGGACAAATTGGACGTATCAAGGACGACGCTGCTTCATCCCTTTCGACGCCCAGGTCACCGGTACTCTTCTCTGGTGGTACGACACCCACAAGTATGTTCACGAAAGAGAGTTTGAGGAACGGCTCAGAGAGACGACGCAGAAGCTGCCCCTCATCTTTGTCGAGAACGAGACGGTGAATGGCGCGGCCTACAAGGTCGACGTGCCGAATCGCAAAGCGGGAAACTCCTACCATTTCACATTCTATGGGATTCCTGTCGTTGAGACAAGCGCGACGAACGTCTGGCGGCGTATCCGGTGGGAGCAGAAGACGACGCACGCGCAATGCCTAGACGCAGCACAACCAGGCAGTGGAAAAGAACAAGACGCGTTCACCGCCGAAGCCATCGCAGCCCTCTACAAGATTGCTTTCGTCGCCTTCCTCGAAAGTAATGAAGTGCCCCGTTCCTCTCTGCCGCTCCTCCGGCCGACGAGTCCGCTCTTGAAGCTCGATGCCGCCTTGCGACGCGTCCGCGTCAGGGAAGACTATGGCCTCAGGCCACTGAGGGGGAATGAGCGTTCACGATTCTTCGGCGCAGCGCTTCGCCAAGAAAAGAGGCCATTCTACTTGTTTCATCAAGAAAAGAAAATCACGGAGATATCGCGAGAAGAGATGGAAGGGCTCTACTCCTCGTCGGGATTGTAGCTCGGCACCGCGCTCTTGTTGATGATCATGATGTCGCCGATGCTCTTGACGAGCTGGTGCGGCACGATGACGCCTTTCGCGCTGCCGAGAACCTTGTTGAGGAAGCTGTTCTTCGTCGCGCGCACGCGCCAACCGAAGATCTTGTTGCTCGTGACGATGCTCTCCTCGACGTCGCCGAAGTAGTCGCCCGTGTCGGTGAACACCTTCATCTCGTAGGTCTCGCTGATCCGCTTCATCTTCAGCATGCATACCACCCTGGAAATCTGATGGTGAGGGCTATCGTGGGGGAGTTATTTAAATCTTTGGGTGGGCACGAACGAAAACCTTTAAATACCTCTCGGCCTGATAAGGGCTCAGAGAGGTGGTTTCATGGCTTTCGCAAACGTCCCATTGGACAATGTCATTCTCGCCATCATCATCGGTACGCTTGCCGCGATTGTCTACGCGCTCCGCGTACTCGTCCTGATGGAGCGCAGGGTGGCACGCATCGACAAGCATATCGAGATGCTCACCGAGAAGGTCATCGTCGAGGAGCGCAAGATCGAGCGTGAGGAGCAGACGATGGAAAAGAAGCTGAAGAAGAAATAGAAAACCTGTTTTCAGACTTCTCCTAGGCGCACGAGCTCGCGTCTCGCCTCGTCGAAGAGCGACCCACCCCATGCGAGGTCGAGGAAGAATCCTCTCCGCTCGCCGGACGAGAACCCTCCTGTCTCGTCGAGCGTCGTCATGCTTCCGCCTCCAGTATCTCTGAGAGCGGCCAGACCGGCCACTGCTCTTCCTGTTCGTTGAGCCCTAACATGTGCTTCTTCACGTACTGTTCCATGTATCGTTCCATATGCATCACCTCTGGACAACAAGAGACTGCAAAGTACTTAAAGGATGAGAAGAGCGAATACGGACTCCTGCTTCACAAAGCTTAAAAGGTCGAGGACAGTAGCGAAGATATGGACTTCATGAGCTCGCTGTCCGTCATCTGGTTCGCGGGCGGCATCCTCGATGTAATCTTCTTCCTCGTCGCTGTCGGGATTCCAGTGCTCTGCTTCCAGGCCTACAGGGTAATGAGGGAGAAGAAGTATCTCTTCTACGGCGGCGGCTTCGGTCTCGTCGCGGTCAGCTTCCTCTTCGAGGGTGCTGCCATGGTGTCGAAACTCCTCGTTGCCCGGACGCTCCCCTTCGCAAAGCCTGATGAGCTGTACGAGGCGATCGCCCTCGGCCGGAGCCTCCAGGTCGGGGCCGACCTCTTCTTCATCGTCGGGCTCACGCTGCTCCTCATCGTCTACCTGGACCTGTTCGACACGCAGGGCGCGCTCGCCGTCCTCTTCTTGGCAGCCTTCGCGAGCGTCCTCTCGTTCGGGAACATCATCGAGATGGAAGTCCTGGAAATCGGACTGCTCATCGGCATTGTCCTCGTCCTCGTGCAGCGCTACCGGAAGAACCACAGGACGGGACTCACGCTGCTCGGCTTCCTTCTCATCCTCATCGCGGAGAGCAGCATGATCCCGTTCCTTCTCGCGCTCCCGTTCTTCGGATTCCCGTGGCCTGATCACGGCAACTTCCTCAGCAACCTCATCCTCCTAGCCGGGCTCATCGCCCTCAATCTCAGCTTCCTCCAGGTGCTCCATCCATGGCGAAAAGATCCCGCATCGACGTGATACATGACATGCTCTCCGCCTGCAGGGAAAAGGGGGGTGAGATCAAGCCCACCCATCTGCTCTACAAGGCGAACCTGAGCCATGCCTCCCTCCAGCGCTATCTCGGCGAGCTGCTCGAGAAGCAACTGCTGACGGAGCAGGAGAGGAAGACAGGCAAGCGCTACGTGCTCACAGACAAAGGGTACCACTTCCTCAACCAGGTGCAGCGCTTCCGCGAGTTCAGCGAGCAGTTCGGGATCTAGGAACATTTATCAAAGACTGCGGACCTATTGTTAAATGCCCCTACTGTAAGGAGGGTCGAGGCCGAGAAGTACAAAAGAGAAACACTGCAAAGAGCCCAGACCGTAACAAAATATTTAAACGAACAGTCCACAAAACCATTATGTCACAAGATTTGAAACTAGGAAAGATTTCCGGTTCTCTAGCCGTTCTCGGCGTGGTGATTTTATTGGCTGGAGCACTAGCTAAAATCACTTTTCTGATTTATGTCGGAATTATTATTTTTGCTGGTGGAATAGCATCAAATAAATTCATGGGAATATGACAATGTTCGACGACTCATTCGGAGCACCAAAACGCAAGCGAACTCTCAACGCCGCCGATAAGAAAAGAATTGCTGCAAAGCAAAAATGGAAATGTAAGATTTGTGGGGGAACACTTCCGGCAAGATTCAATGTTGATCATATCAAGCCTTTTGCTGACGGTGGAAGTGATAAGGAGTCTAATCTACAAGCGCTTTGCGGCACTTGTCATGATAAGAAAACTGAAGAAGATCGCCATCGTAAAAAACAACAGAAGATTAAGAAAAAAGAACGAGAGCAAACCGGCGGTCTTTTTGGTGGATCAAGTATTTTTGGCGGACCTGAACCAAAGAGACGCAAAAAAGACTCAAATCCCTTTGCTGTTGATACTAACATTTGGAGTCCTCCTCCAAAGAAAAAGAAATCGAAGAAACCAAAAGGGCCTTTCGATATAGACTTCGGTCTCTAAGGTCTGGGCTCTTCTAAAAATATAGTTTCTCTTTTGTACTGCGATTAACACGGCGTTGGAAGGCGTTCTCGACGACAAGCCATTACTGGACAGACATAATCAACCGTACTTGGCAGGAACGGAAGGAAGAATGCCGCACCATCGTCACGGACGGCCTGTTCATGCTCCATGATGATGTGACGCTCGCGCAACGCGGCTACGTCGTCAACTGAGGAGCTCCTCGAAGGTGAGGCCACGGCTCTTCGCTTGGTCGAGAGAGATGACGTGGAATTTCTCTGTCTCGTGCGCGCAGTCGATGCTGAAGAACCACCAGCCCTGCCGTGAGAACTTGACGGCGAGCCATGGCTCGGCTCCGAACTTGTTGCTGAACTCGACGAGCTCGCGCACTTCCTGCTTGGTGAAGTATTGTCGCATCGCGGTGGTGAGCTTGCACTCGATGGCGAGCGTGCGCGCATTGTTGCTCGCGACGACGTCCGGCGCAGGGTAGTGCTGCGAACCGGAGCCCGCTGCGCGCATCGCGCCCCAGCCTGCTTCCCAGAACCGATGAATCAGCTCTCGCTCAGCGTTGGTGCCGCGGCTTTTCGTGGACATAGCTTCACCATACGCGCCACTACGGCGCTCTACTGCGTATGCCGCGCCAAGACAGTGGCGCGTCTTAGTACCTTTACCCCTTCCATGTTTTTAAACGTTCCTCGTGTATGACCAGTGGGCTATGGAGAAAAAGTCCCCCTTCGTCGTCCATAACGCTCTACTTGCGTCGGGGAACGTGGCCGACTCCGCTAAGCCAAGTTTGGCTGACGCCAAACCTTGGCAAACGTGGCTTCGACGGACTTTTTCTCCTAAGCTCGGTCAGTGGAAAGCTTTGTAAAGAAGTGTGTTTTACCTTTTTCCATGGCGAAAAAACCAATATTGTCGGTCTTAGGTATGGAGAAGCTCTTGAAGCGTGCCGGCGCGTCGCGGGTCGCTGAAGACGCGAAGGAAGAGCTGCGGGACGCGCTCGAGGGGTATGCCGAGGGTGTGTGTAAGAAAGCTGTGACGTTCTCCGCGCATGCCGGACGACGCACGGTCAAGGCGGAAGACGTGAAGCTCGCGGCGAAATAGGCGCCCTGCCTTTCAGACATTCTACGCTTTCGTCCTATAGAGGAGTCGCTGCACGAAGAGCAGGAGCCAGAGCGTCGCACTCATGAAGAGGACGGCAGTACTCAGGACGAGCTCGAGCGTGAAGTACGCGGCGGTCATAGTGTAGAGCGCGATGCAGGTCGGGCCCGACGTCCACGAATTGATGACGCCTTCTTTTTTCGCGAAGCCTTGCCAGACTTGCGGCAAGAGAGCAATAGTGAAGATGATACCTGCGCCGCTGATGACGAAATCCTGCCAAAACATTGACCCTTGTCCCTTTAGACTTTGACCTTGAAGAAGTCGTGCGCCGCTTCCGTGTCGGGGAAATGCACGCGCGCTTCCGCGAGGTGCGTCCCGCTGTCGGTGTAGCGCTGGCTGAAGTGCGTGAGCACGAGCCGTTTGACGCCGGCCTGCTGCGCCAACAAGGCGGCTTGCGCCGCGGTGAGGTGCTTGAACTCCTGCGCCTTGCCTTCGTGCTCGTTCGTAAAGCTGGCCTCGCTGATCATCAGGTCCGCGCTCTCGGCGAGGAGGGGGATGAGGTTGTTCACGCCAGTGTCTGGGATAAGGACGAAGCTCTTGCCCGCGACTTTGTAGCAGACATCATCGGGCGTGATCCTTTGTCCCTTGAACTCGACAGTCTCGCCGCGCTTGAGCTTGCCGACGAGCGGCCCGGACTTGAGGCCGTATTCCTTGAAGGCATAGTCCATGTTGATGCGAACGCGGTCCTTCTCGTCGAAGCGGTAGGCGATGCACGGCGTGCCGTGCTTCATGCTTGCGCATTCGATAGCATAGTCCTCGTTCTCGAACGCAGTCATCGTTTGTCCCGTCGGGGGCGACAGCTCATGCACCTCCAACGAGACCTTGTTCTCGAAATCGACCGTCTTGCGCAGGTGCTCCATCCGCAGCTTCGTCCCCTTTGGGCCGTAGACGTGCAGGGTGTGCTGGTACCCGGAGTTGAAGATGGTTTGGATGAGCCCAATCAGGCCGGAGACGTGATCGCCGTGCCAGTGCGTGAGAAAGACCTTGCGTACTTTCGCTCGGCTATAGCCGGCGATGTTCATCTGCCGTTGCGTGCCTTCGCCGCAGTCGAACAGGATGAGCTCTCCCTCGCGTTCGAGCAGGATGCTCTGGACGTTCCGATCCTTCGTGGGCACCATGCTGCCGGTGCCGAGGAAAGTGAGCTCTATCGTCATGAGAAGCCAGGAACGAAGATGCTTTTAAAAGGTTGGCGGCTCGAGAGTTTTATGAGAAAATGTCGGCACAAGCGACGCGGCGAGAGGCTGGCACCCGAGCAACGTGAGATTTTCTCCACACCCTGCAGAGAACAAGAATAGTTATTTTCTATATTGAAAATATTATACGACAAGTATATAAAACGCCCTGTACTCGTGAACCCCATGCCAACGAAGAAGACGAGCACGAAGAAGACAAAGAAGCCCTTAAAGAAGACCGCAAAGGCGAAAGCCACGGCTACCCCGCCGACGAGCCTTGAGACCGCAAGGTTCGCGAAAGCCACCAAGAAACAGAAGAAACCCGTCAAGAAAGACCCTGACGTGAGCGAGGAGGAGGAAGGCGAGAAGCGCACCACCGTCCGACAAGCCCGGACGCTCGTGAAGGGCATCCTCGGCGAGCAGCAGGTGCTGACCGAGGACAGTGATGCGGCACGCGACCTCTATGCACAATCACGCTACGGCCAACTCGACAAAGGACGGGTTCAACTCTCGATGCTTGAAGCTCTCTACCTCACTGAGAAAGACAAGCTGAAAATCATCAGCCCTGCCGGCCGCGCCATGACGACCGCGACCTTCATCCGCAAGGCGAAGAAGCTGCACGAGAACTTCTGGACGAAGTATGTCGTGTTCAGGAATATGCGCGACCGAGGCTACATCGTCAAGACGGCCTTGAAGTTCGGCGCCGACTTCAGAGTGTACGACCGCGGCATCAAACCTGGCGAGGACCACGCTAAGTGGGTGCTCTTCCCGATTCACGAATCGAATGTTCTGACCTGGCACGACTTCGCGGCGAAGAACCGGGTAGCGCACTCGACGAAGAAACGCTTGCTCATCGGCGTCGTCGACGAGGAATCGGACGTCACCTATTTCGAGATCGCGTGGAAACGACCATGACCTACTACCCGATATTCGAACAGTTCAATGAGGAACAACCCCTCATCAAAGAATACAAGCACTGGAAACTCCTCGCACACAAAACTCCCTGAACATTGGGAAGCTGCGTCGTTATCACAAAAGCGCATCATCCGCGATTCAACGATCTGCAAGAAGAGGAGATGCAAGAGCTTCTCGTCGTCGTGAAGGAACTCGAGGGTGCGCTGGCGAAACGCTGGACCTTCGACAACATCAACTGGCTCATGCTGATGATGAAGGACAAGCACACCCATTTCCATGTCTTCCCCCGCTACAATCGCGAAAGGGAATTCAACGGACGCGTGTGGAAAGAGTCAGAACCAACCTCTAACCCGTTCAACCTCCAGAAAGTTGATTGCGCGCTCCGAGAGCTCCAGGCGATCAGGGATGCAATCAGTGCCCAAATCATTAAATAACCCTTTCGCCTTTCTCATCCTATGGAGAATATCGATCGCGACGAGGTCTTGCGAGTCGTCAAGATGCGCGGTCCCCTCATCCCGAACGAGGTCAAGAGGATCCTCGGCAAGGGGGACACAACACTGCTCGGCGCCATTCTGGGCGAGCTCAGCAGCAAGGGACTCGTCAAGGTGAGCAAGACCAAACTCGGCAGCTCGCCATTCTACTACGACCCTTCGCGACCAGAGAGCCTTGAGCGCATCGGACAGCACCTCGGCGAGAAAGATCAACGGACGTTCAACCTGCTCAAGGAGAAGAAGGTGTTGCGGGACGACCGCCAGGAAGCACTTATTCGGGTCTCGTTGCGGAACATCAAGGACTTTGCGCGCATGCTCACCGTGAACGCGCCCGGGGGTCAGGTTGTCTACTGGAAATACTTCACCATACCAGACCGGGAAGCGGAAGCGATGATCAAGACAGATTTGGGGATGAAAAAGGCAGGGTCGGCACCCGAACCGGCTCCCGCGACGCCGCAACCTGCCCCTCCACCCAACCCGACACCCGAAGCCCTGCGACCTGAACAACCACGTCAAGAATCTGCCGGGTCCACAGCCATGCCCGCTCATCCACCACGGTCGCAAGGCTCTCAAGCGAGCACAGGGGGGAGAGAGAAAAGGGAAAAAGCGAAAGACGAGAAAGAAAAATCCGAAGCGACGCAGCAATCCCTGGCCGCGGAGCCCGAACCGATACACGACGAGTTCTACGCGAAGGTGAAACGCTACTTCGACCGACAAGGCATCGCGATCAAGGAACAGAAACTCATCCGGAAGAAGAGCGAACTGGACTTTGTGCTGCTTCTGCCGACGCCGGTCGGCACGGTCGAATATTACTGCAAGGCCAAGGCGAAGAAGAAGAGCAACGACGGCGACCTGGCCAGCGCTAAGCTCCAAGGACAGAGCAGGAACCTGCCAGTCCTCTACCTGACGACCGGCGAGATCACCAAGAAGGCGAAGGAGAAGCTCAACAGCGATTTCAAGGGCTTGGTTGTGAAGGAACTCTGAACACTCAACGAAACCCTTTTAAGCCTGATTCTCAGTTTCTTCGGCATGGGCGTCGCGATTACCGAGCTGCTGACCGGTAAGGAAATCTCCATTAGAGAGCTCCAGGGAAAAATCCTTGCCGTCGACGCGTTCAACCTACTCTACCAGTTCCTCACCACGATTAGGATGCGCGATGGCACACCGCTGAAGGACAGCAAGGGCAACGTCACAGGCCATCTCATCGGGCTGTTCTCGCGCACCACGGCGCTGATGGCGGAAGGTCTCAGGCTCTGCTTCGTCTTCGACGGCAAGCCGCCGAAACTCAAGAAGCGGGAGCGCGAACGACGCGCAGCGGTGAAAGCACAAGCCCTCCAGCAATACAAGGCGGCAGAAGCGAACGAGGACATCGCGGGGATGAAGAAGTACGCAGGGAGAACCGCGAAACTCACAGGAGCAATGATTGACGAGGCGAAAGAGCTCCTCGCAGCCTTGGGATTGCCCGTCATCCAGGCACCATCTGAGGGAGAGGCCCAAGCGGCTCACCTCTGCAAGAAAGGGGAGGCGTACGCCGTCGTCAGCCAAGATGCCGACAGCTTCCTCTTCGGCGCTCCCCGCGTGGTGAAGAACCTGAACCTCGCCGGCAGAAGGAAGAAGACGAGCACGCTCGCGTACGAGAAGGTGAGTCCCGCGCTGCTCACGCTCGAGGAGAACCTCAAGGCTCTCGGCCTGGAGCATGACCAGCTCATCGCCCTTGCCATCCTCGTCGGGACGGACTACGACAAGGAGGGCATCCGCGGCATCGGGCCGAAGAAGGCGCTCAAGCTCGTCACGGAACACGGCACGGACTACGACGCACTCTTCAAGGCGGTCGAGTGGAACACGCACTATCCAGAACTCGACTGGAAGATACTCATGGACGCGTTCAGGAACGTCCCCGCAACCGATGACTACGCGCTCTCCTGGAAAGCACCGGACGAGGACGCGCTCCGGAAGCTGCTCGTCGACAGGCATGACTTCAGCGGCGAACGCGTCACAAGCACGCTCGCGAAGCTGCAGGACACGCACCGGCAGAAAGGACTGGGAGAGTTCCTCTAGGGAAGCGAGCAAGAAGGAGAGCATGGCTGGTCGGGTGAGCACTTCCGCCGTCTCCTCGAGGAGCGGCACGTTTAAAAGCCCGCTTCTGTTTCCGCTCCGGATGGTCCTATGCGTCAAGGCGGAGCTGGCCGACGCGGAGAAGGTCAAGTCATTTCTCGTCGAGCACTCGCTGTTCCAAGAAGGCTATGCCTATATGAAAGACGCCACACACATCTTCTTTCCGGTTATCGAAAAGTTCGATACGCGCCTCCCCCTGACATTCGTGGAGAAGGAACTGGAGAAAAGTCTAAAGAAAGGGGGCTTGAAGGATGCCTTGCGGGACGTCCTCAGCGAAGAAGAGCTCGCCGTGCTCAAGACAGGCATGGATCAGGTCGGGAGTATCGCCATCATCGAAATCGACCCCGCGCTCCAAACTAAGGAACGGCTGATTGCTGAGAAGATCCTGAAACTGAACAGGAACATCGCTACGGTGCTGAAGAAGAAGGGCGGCCACGAAGGCGAGCTCCGGCTGCAGCGCTATACCTTCCTCGCGGGCGAGGACACGCGCGAGACGATTGTGCAAGAGAATGGTGTGCGCCTGAAGATCAACGTCGAAACAGTGTATTACTCGGTGCGCTCGGCGACGGAACGAAAGCGCATCGCAGGGCTCGTCAAGAAAGGGGAGCGCGTCCTCGTCATGTTCTCTGGAGCGGCGCCTTACCCGTGCGTCATCGCGAAGAACAGCAATGCAAAGGAGATCGTCGGGATCGAGCTGAACGAACAGGGTCACGAACTGGGCGTCGAGAACTGCCGACTGAACACACTACACAATGTGATCCTGATTCAGGGGGACGTGAAAGAAGCGGTGCCCGTGCTGGCAGAGAAAGGTATCGTCTTCGACCGGATTATCATGCCCCTACCGCATACGGGCCATGACTTCCTCGACGAGGCGTTCATGGTGGCGAAGCGAGGCACGATCGTCCATCTCTACGACTTCGAGCAGGAAGGGGAGTTCGATAAAGCAGCTGAGAAAACCGAAGCGGGCGCGAAGCGGAACAAAAGGCTCATCAAGGTGCTCGACATCACGCCATCGGGGCAGCACTCGCCGCGCCTGTTCCGCGTCTGCGTCGATTTCGAGGTTCTCTAGCGGAGCAGGAATGCTGCCTCCGACTGCAATGCGACGGCGCTATCTCTTGGAGCTCACCAACCTGCTCATCGATGAGCTAGAAGCGGCGCTCAGGCAGACTCGCCTTGCTCCGCATACCGGCCATGACTTCCTCGACGGGAATATTCTACTGAGCCCGCAATGCAGTAAGATTTTTATAGGAGTATCGTCAACGTAGGAGGATGTCCTTCAAGTTTTTCAAGAAGAAGCTGGAGCACTACAAAATCCTCATCGAGAATGGCAAGCATAGCACCGCCGCTCTCGAGATGGAGAAGTATCTGGACGAAGGTCTTGAGGAGAAGAGCGATGTCGCGCAGCTCATGAGCCTCGTCACGAAATTCGACATGGACATCAAGCAATCGATCGAGATGCTCCGGCAAGGGATGCCAGAGGATGCGCTCGCGAAGATCGAGCAGCTCCAGCTCACGCTCAAGCAGATCAGGATTTATGCCGAGCTCGTCACGAAAGAAGAGACGGATCTCGAATAACAGGGAATTCTGAAGCGTCCCGCTCGGCAGTTACTCCACAAGTCATTGCCTCTCGGCTCCTCGGGTGTTCAACTCGTCATCGCGGGACGAGAGAGAAGAGACGTCACGGGTTCTAAAAGCTATTGGATAACAGAGTATTCGGGCGATTGCAACGCAGGCGATTGCGGCAGGCGCAGGGGTCTCCAACCCCCTTCACTTGTGTGCTGATGTCGTCTTGTGTCCTCCGCTTGATGCTCTATCGTCCCCACAGCCCAACAGAGCTCGTCGAAGGTGCCTGCAAAGAGATAAGTGGGAACGAATCCAGTAGCAGGCGTGGAAACGAATTCGGTGGGAGGTCCTTGTCGATGGGCGAGGTAGACCCCGCTCTCAGGATTGGAAAGGACTTTGAGCATCTCCTCGAGGTTAGTGGCGTGTATCGGCTGCTGCTCCTTGATACCATAGAGGAGTTGTTCTTCCCGCGTCGGTGGCCTGCCGTTCCTGAGGAGAGCGACGTTTTCCATGTTGGGGTGATGCAACTGGTGGAGCGCTGCGCCTCGATTGTGGCTGAGCGCAATGAAGAGCCCGGAGGGGATACTGTTCCTCGCCGCCGCCTCAAGGAGCGTGTCCTGGTCCGATGGTGGAAGCATGACTTGGTAAGGAAAATTAATCCCACTACCCCCAAGGAGCCATGCAAGGTCGTGCTTAGAGACCATGTCGAGGTGTGGGCCGAGAGTGTAGAGATTGCCGTCGAGCAGCCCTTCAACGCGGACGTGAATGTCTGGATGAGCTCGTCGCACAAGTCCTGCGGCGGCGAGGCCGCGCCACGGATTCTCTTTAGGATTCGGGTTCACCATGACCGTGTCGTCTTTAAGACTGAAGAATCCACTGCAATACTTGGGATTGAAGGCTGTGGGGAGCCAGCCGGGTTGGCGGGCTTTGCGTTTCTTTGCGAGCAGGGTGAAGTATTCCTGGGCCGCTTGCACCGGATTGCGTGAGTCTATTTTCATCCAGAGATAGAGCTCGTTGCTGGGCAGAGGGAGGAGAGCGGCAGGATGCGGATATGGTCTGCTAAGATGGACGACAGTGAACGGAACAGGTCCTTCCTTAAGTTTTTCCTTAAGTTGGGAGAAGGGAACAGTTCCTTGTGGCACATACTGTGCTCCCGTCACTGCGTCAGTCATGGAAGTCCATCGCTGCGAAGTCTTAAGGTTTCTCGTGTCTTCTTAGATGAACTCATATAAAAGTATTACTGTTTAAGAGGCTATCGAGAAAAACTCCTTCTTCGTCGTTCATAACCCCTGTCGCAGTCAACCGAACATCCCGATATAGTCCTTGCCTTCGCGCTCCTCGGCGCGCCGCACCTTCTGGATAGCCTTGAACAGGTCAGCCTCCTTGACGACCGTCCTGTCGGCACGGATGGCGTAGTAACCGGCCTCGGTCACCGCAGCCTTCACTTCTGCTCCGGAGAAGCCGTCCAACTTCTTCACGATCTTGGCGAGCTCAGCGCGCTTCTCGATATGCATCTTCTTGGTGTGGATCTTGAAGATATCCCGCAGCCCGAGGGCATCAGGGTTCGGCACTTCGATGAGTCGGTCGAGACGTCCGGGCCGCGTCACGGCCTCGTCAAGGATGTCCTTCCGGTTGGTGCAGCCGATAATCTTCACGTTCCCCAAGTTCTTGAAGCCGTCGATTTCGGCGAGGAGCTGCATGAAGGTGCGCTGCACTTCCCGCTCTCCGGAAGTGCCCATGTCGACGCGCTTGCTGGCGAGCGCATCCAGCTCATCGATGAAGACGATGGAGGGTGCCTTCTCGCGTGCGAGCTGGAATATCTCCTTGATGAGCTTGGCGCCCTCACCGATAAATTTCTGCACCAATTCGGAGCCGACGACCTCGATGAACGTGCTCTTGGTCGAGTGCGCAACGGCCTTCGCAAGCAGCGTCTTGCCCGTGCCCGGCGGGCCGTAGAGGAGGATGCCCTTGGGCGGCGTGATGCCGACCTTCTTGAACAGCTCCGGCTTCTTGAGCGGGAGCTCGACGACTTCCTTGATTTCACGGACCTGATCCTTCAGGCCGCCGACCTCGCCCCAGGAAATGGTTGGCTTCTCGAGGATGACGAACTGCTCGACCGGGAACTTCTTACTCCCCTTGATCTTGCCGATGACGGTGAGGTTCTTCTGCTCGACGAGGACGGTATCGCCCGGGATGAGGGACTCGGCCTCGGCCGCGACGTCGACATAGAACTGGTTGCCGTTCGGAACCTTGATGATGGCATGGTAGTCCTCGGCAGTATGCACGACCTCGCCAATCTCCGCCACGAGGAGAGCAGGCGTCTTGTACTTGTCTATCTCGGTGCGGAGCTGGTCGACCGTGTCCCGCAGGAGCTTGTTCTCTTCCTCGAGTTCGTTCGTGTTAGAGCTCGTGCTGTAGGAGAAGACGGCTTTGTCAAGACCTGGTTTCATTGGGCTCTCCCTCGTTATGACGGAGAGGAACAGGCCTCATTCTATTTAAATCTTTAGTCAGGATCCCGAAGCTTTTTCTGAAGTGTTCAATCGGAAAGCAAACGAAAAGATTTATATAATCGTTCTGCGTCGTGCCAGTATCACGATTCAGGGTGGTTCCATGGCCGAAGATGAGAAGAAGCTCTCGAAGCAGATAATCGGGAAGACTGTCGTGTCGAAGACTGGGAAGCGTTTCGGCGAGATTGGCGACATCATCTTCGAAACAGGGAGTGGTGAGCTCATCCATCTGGTCGTCAGGACGCTGACGAGCTATGCGGAGAAGCTCGATCTTGAGAAGAGCAAGGAGGGCGAGCCGCTCATCCCCTTCTCTGCCGTCATCGCGATGGGCGACTTCGTCGTCGTGGCGGAAGAGGACATCGTCTAAGCCTTTTTTTTATGCAGAATTATTTTCTATATAGCAGTAAAAAAAAGACCTTCTAATCACCACCATAAAGCGGTGAAAAACGAAAGGTTTATATAGAATTGACAACTTACTAGTGGTTACAATGAAGCTCTTCAACAAGCTCATCGGCATCTGTCTGATGGCACTGTTCGCCTTCAGCATACTCCCAGCCACGCTCGCGGCCTGGGGCGGCACCACCTATCCTTACGCCTCGTATTGGCAGACCGGCCAGACCCGGATTGGCGCCTACACGAGCACCTGGGATTGGAACCAGGGCCTCTACGACTATGTCAGCCCGCCCATCGCCACCTATCGCTACGGCGCGCAGTACAACTACGGGTTCAACATCCGTGATCCCCAATACCTCCAATACCCGAGCAGGATCACGAACATCTACAAGCCCTACTACGGCTACCCGTACAACGGCTATGGGAACAGCTACTGGACCCACTTGCGCTACAACGGCCCGAGCGGCATCAATTACGGCAAGAGCCACTAGGGCGGCAACGCAGCGGTCCGCGCCAGTGTCATCGCGTAAACCCCCTTTTCCTCTTCTTTCCTCACGTTTTGCTGACATCAAACCTTGGCAAACGTGGCGTCGACGAACTTTTTCTCCTGAGCCCGAGCGCCCATCACCTTTATAACGGACCCGGGCTTCCCCCACAGGATGGCTGAGAGCGCGCTCTGGACCGAGAAATACCGCCCGCACACCTTCGCGGAAGTAAAAGGCCAGAAGGACATCGTGCCCAAGGTAGAGGCCTTCGTCAAGCGGGGCAACATGCCCCATCTCCTCTTCGCAGGCCCCGCCGGCGTGGGCAAGACCACCCTCGCCCTGGTCATCGCGCGCCGGCTCTACGGCGACGAGTGGCGGGGCAACTTCCTCGAGCTCAACGCCTCTGATGAGCGCGGCATCGACGTGGTCCGCGTGAAGGTGAAGGATTTCGCCCGGACAAGGGCGATCGGCGACGTCCCCTTCAAGATCATCTATCTCGACGAGTGCGATGCACTCACCAAGGAGGCACAGCAAGCGTTGCGCAGGACAATGGAGAATTACACACAGACGTGCCGCTTCATCCTGTCGTGCAACTATTCCAGCAAGATCATCGATCCCATCCAGAGCCGCTGTACCGTGTTCCGGTTCAAGCCCTTGCCGAAGGAGCACATCGACACGATCATCGACCAGGTCGTGAAGGGCGAATCCATCCTCATCGACGCCAAGGCGAAACAAGCGCTCTACGACGTCTCTGGCGGCGACGTCCGCCGAGTGGAGAACCTGCTCCAGACCTGCGCTGCGCTCGATACGAAAGTGACTGAGGACGCGATCTTCAGCATCGCGAGCTATGCCAAGCCACAAGAGGTCGCGTCGCTGCTCGAACTGGCCGGCGAGGGAGACTTCCATGAGGCGAGGAAGCAGCTGCTGAAGGTGATGCTCGACTACGGTCTCTCCGGCCTCGACGTGGTGAAGCAGCTCCAGCAAGCCGTCTGGAAGCTCAAGAAAGCCTCTGATAGGCAGAAACTCGAGATGGTCAAGGCGTGTGGCGAGGCCAAGTTCCGCATGGTGGAAGGCGCTGACGAGTTCATCCAACTCGAAGCCCTCATCGCCCAGTTCGCTTTAGTTCAGCAGTAAGGTTTATTAAGTTTCGAGCCACTTCCGACCCTATATGTCCCACGTCGGCCCTTGGTGCAAGGATTATTCCACCGGCGTCATGAGCAGGCTCATCTTCATGTTCGCGCTGTGGATCTGGTACGGCCTCGTACCCTACTACATCCCCCTCAGCACCCTCTGGATTGTCACCGTCATCTTCGTCGCAGCGGCCATCGACCGGTTCCGTCACGGCAAGCGCGTCCTCGCCGGGGTGCACGTCATCGCAGCCGCGCTGAACAGCTTCCTCATCAGCTACGTCAATCCTGAGCTGAACCTGTACATCTGTCTCATCATCACCACCATCATCATCTACGATGTTGTCGAGACACCCCAGAAGGTGATGGAAGGGGAGCATTAGGGGAAAGAAAAAAAGGATGGAAAAATAGAGAGAAAGAAGAAAAGAGAGTTTCTGAAATCGCTCAGTTCTGCGTACCGACAGCCTTGATGACGACGGGCTGTATCATGCTTTCGCCGTAGCGGTAGCGGAGCTTGATGTTGAGCAGGTCGGTGTAAGGTCTGTCTTCCGGGCCGCTGTCCGTCAGCGTGCACGTGATCGTGGTGGGCGCTCCTTGGAAGAGCGTCACCATGCCCCTGCTCGGGCTGCTGTCGTCGAAGCTGCTGCAGTCGATACCCATCGTACTGCCAGAACCGGGATAGAGCTCGACGTCCACGCGGTACTTGTTCGTGTTGGTCAGGCTCGGGTCGCAGGTCTCCTCATTCTCGCCGGTCGACGGCTGGCTCCAGGGTGTCGGGCTCGGAGCGCGGCTCCTGCCGTAGAAGTCGCCCGTGCCGACGTGCTCAAGAATGATGTTGACCATGATGCGGTGCTTGCCGGTTGTCTTGTCTGTGCCGAGCGGATTCTGGACGACGCTCGTGACGTGAATGGGTGAGCCGGAATTCTGTGGGAGCTTCTCGCCGGTGAGAGTGCAGATGGCCGCGTCCTGGACGTTCTCGATAATCTCTTTCTTGAAGCAGAGCGACACGGTCGCGATTGTCTCGTAGTCATAGCAGGTCTCGACGAGGAAGTTCTGGATGTAGTCGCCCTCCAGTTCGCCCTTGTAGCGGAGACCCTCAAATTGGATGCTATCGAGACCGCCCGGCAGGATGCTGCCGTCAAAGTTCTTCCGCGCACCGAGGAGCGTGCGATCGTACACTTGGCGCAGATCCGCCGCGTCGAAGCCGAACACCGCCGGCGGGAAGCCGTTGATCTCGACGGCGAGATACGGGTTGTCAGTGTCTGCACCCACGTCGGCCTCGCCGAGGTTCTCGAGCGCAACGCCGATACCAAAGTCCATACGATTGCCGTCATACACTTGCGCGGGCGGCATGCCGTCGATGAGCCCAGCTTCGATGCCGTCGTTTCCGCCAATGAAGGGGACACCAGCCGCAGGCTGGCTTACGTCTTGACTGGCACAACTCGCGAGGACGAGCAGCGAGATGACGAGCAGGGCGATAGTGTAGCGGTTCATGGGTTTCAGCCTCCAATGAGCATTCTTGCGCATATGCCAGTTTTCCGTCTTTTTAACTGTTTGGCCTCTCAGCGATTTACGTGATACGCTTGATGGGAACATCGCGCTTCAGGACTTCGCTATAGCCATACCAGAGTTCAATCACGAGGGGTGTCTGGTAGGCATTGTTGATCTGCGCGTACTCGATAGGGTAGGTGCAGGTGAACTCACCATGCCCGGATTTGTCGAGCCTGATGACGTTGCGAGGCGTGCACGTCAGCCGGTAATCGTCAATCCTCACTTCCCCAATCCAGACGAGGTTGAGGTCCGAGCTCTTCGCGCCGCCAGGATAATAGGGACTGCACTTCTCGAGGCTGCCCGGGTCGTACACGGTGCCCTTGCCCCTGTTCTGCACCTCAATCTGGAAGATGGCATGAAGTGGCGTGTTCTCCTGGCTCACCCGGGTGATGGCCAAGGGTGCGCCTTGCCCGTTGCTCCAGGTGTCAACGTCGGGGTTGCACACCTTCCTGTTTGTGTTGTAGGGCTGCGGATCGATGCACACATTCGGCGCAGCGAAGGTAGTGTACATATAGCAGTTCGTGATGAGGAAGGTCTGAGGGATCACATCTGTACCTTCCGGCCAGTTGACGATGTGGCCGTTGAACTGGACATACTCGATCTCACCGCCAGGGTAATCGTAGTTGTCTGCGGCAAGCAGGTATTCTGTGCCAAGGAACTTCTCGAAGCTGAGGCCTGCGAGGATGCTGAGCAGGAGGAGACCATGTTCGCGGTAGCCGAAGCTGATCTTGTCGAGACCGAGGTTGAACTGGTAGTTGCCGTTGTTGTTCTGCTTGAAGTCGAACAGGACGTTCTTGAGCCAGTTGTCCTTGAACCATTGCCGGCCGCGCACGGTGATGCTGTCAAGCCAGTTGCCCTCGTGGCCACTCATGGTGAAGCCCTCACCGCACTGGAAGAAGAAGCCGAGCTTGTTAAGGCTGAAGTCGCCGACGCGGAGGCTGCAGGCGCCAGGGTAGCTGCCCCCAATCGGCACCTCGTCGAACTGGATGAGATTGGGGTCGTAGCCGGAAATGAAGATGCCACCGCGCGAGTAGCTGCTCCCGGTGTTCCTCACCTCGACGCTGACCGGGAAGTCGTTCGCGGCGCTGGTGGGTGCGTTTCCATAGTAGAAGAGTTGGGAGGGCATCTGGTCGAAGCGAACCTGAATACCGTTCGTGCCTTCGTAGTACTTGGCGCGCACCGGATCGTAGTAAGGGTTCTTGTTCTTACTTGGACCGAGGGTGGTGCAGGCTCCGAGCAGGAGGGTGAGGAGCAGCAAGGAAGGAAGGACGTGTCGCATCAGCTCTCTTCTCGTCTGGGGGTTTTTAAACTTTTTCTCATCTTTGAGGGACACAGCAATAATTCGAGCCAGGACACCAGGTGCTGCGGTACACGCATTGGATTGCACCTGTCTTGTTCCGGTAGCGGTCGAGACATTCTTCTTGACTGCACGTGCACGCCCAGCCCGACGCTTTCTTGGCATCCTTCGGCCAGTCGCTGCAACCAGGGTCGGAAGGGTTACTGGCGCAGTAGGTGCAACGCTCCTTCCCCTTGAGGTAACCAGGGTGCTGGTCGCGTTCGACAATTGTTGGGTCATCATACGCGTTCGGCGCGCGCCGGAGGATGTCGAAAGGTGCGCTCACCGAGTTCCGATACAGGTAGTTGAGCTTGACCAAGAGGACGGCGAGGTAGTTGCTGCCGGTCAGCCCTTTGCTATCCTGACCGGGTGGGAGCACGCAGGTGGTGTAGCCTTCGCTGCGCTGCAGGGGCACGGGATTCGGGTCGCAGGCGAGCTGGTGACCACTCAGGGTCGCGTTCACGCCCACGCGGTTGAGCTGCTCTGGTGGGATGACACCGGCACAGGCAGCGTCGCGGGCCTCGTCCTCTTCGGGCGTGGGCATGAGGACACTGCCCTGTCCGACGTTCTTGACGTGCACGATGAAGGTTGGCTGAATGAGGTCGATGAAGCCGCGGCCGCCCTCCGAGACGACACGGAGCGGGGTCGGTCGGTTCTCGATAATCGTGACGGCGACCGGTGCCCCTTGATCGCGGTACGTGAGCGTCTCGGCCTGGCACACCTGCTGCTGCCGGTTCTGGTTGTACGCGTTCGCGTCGACGCACACAGTCGTGCCGAGCGTGGTGGCGTAAGGATAGCAGATCGTGGCGAAGAGTTTGCTCGACGGTTGCTCGCGCGTGCCGAGAATGCTGTTGATGGTGACGAGACCCGCTAGCTGGCGGCGCTCGCCCTCTGAGTAGCCGGGCTGCTTGCTGAAGAGGCTGTCGGCGTAGCGCTTCTCCACAGGGTCGAAGGCCGGTTCCTTGGTGACGTTCGCGTAGAACGGATTAGTGCGGAGCGTGAGCCTCATCGCGTTGAAGGGAACGTTCCATGCTCCCTTGTTCCAGACCTCGAGGAACACAGGCACAACGCTCCCTTCATACACCTCGGCCGGAGGAGTGTCGTCGGCGAAGCTGAGCGCGAGTCCTTCGCTGCCGGTGTGATAATCTTGCGTCGGCGGGCCGCCGCAGGCTGAAAGGAGCAAGAGGCCGGGGACGAGAAAGAAGATGAAGGGAAGAAAGGAGAGGAAGCGATGCAAGCGTGGCGGTACATTCATTCTTCAATCCTCACTCTCGTTGTCTTCTCTATCTGGTAGCGGTAGCGCGCGATGATGACGAACTCGACAGGGGTCTTCTCGCCGAAAGCGAGGACTTCCTGCGCCGCCTGCTTGTTTGGCAGGGTCAGCTGGCAGGTGATGGTGCGGTAATCGTAGCGCGGATCCGCCTTCACGCCCTTCTCGAAAGTGTAGATGGTGGTGCGCTGCTTTTCAGCCGTGGTCGCCGGCGCTGCAGGATAGCATTGCTCGAGCTTGAAAGGGTATGGGATGATGACCTGGACGTTGTACACCTCCTGAATCTCGCCCTGCGCCCACCGGTTGGCGATGGTGAAGCCGAAACGTTGCTGGATCGGCCGCTTCGCTTCAGGGTTGATGTCGATGGGTTGCTCGCTCGCGCTCACGCCCACGCTGACCGGGCCGTTCGTGTACACTGCCTGCGTGTTGCGGTCGATGTCGAGCGCTTTATTGATGTCCTCATCCTGCGCGTAGTATTGCTGGAACAGGGCGCGGCTGACGAAAGTGTTAGTGATGTAGGCCCAAGTCTCGAAGTCGAAGCTCGCTCCCATCGTCGCCGTGTAGGTGCCGGGCTTCATGTTCGCGTCTGCCGGGAAGGTACAAAGCACGTCACGCACGAGTTTGTAGTTCACGTCGAGCGGCTCCGTCACGTCGGGTGTGCCCATCCAGCCCTCTTTGCCGTTGCGTTCGAGCCTGCAACTAGGGGTGATTCGCACGCCCTGCTCGAGGAAGGTCTTGGCTTCTATCCTGCCTTGAATGATGGGTTCAGTGCCCAAGTAGGTGTGCGGGTAGAGGGACTCGAGGTTCGTGATGTAGACGCCGTTGGGCTCGTGCGTGTTCTTCTCGACTTCGCCGCGGTAGTAGGCCGCGTAGGGGTTGAAGGTCTGGTTGATGCGCGCCCGCCATTCGCGGATGTTGAAGATGCCGCCCATGCGTTCCTTCACGATCTCCCAGCTGTCCAGGAATTGCGTCTTGGTGGTGCGCAGGCTCTGTCCAAGCTGGACGCTGTTCAGGCTGTTCAGACTGTTTGGTAGGGTGACCATGCCGAGGGCGATGATGAAGAGGAAGATGACGATGGCGTAGGTCCACCACTTCGCGAGCGTGTGGAGGAGCGTACCTTCCTCGTCGGTGAGCCCGAGGTAGAGGAACCAGATGGGGGTGAAGGTGACGATGGTGAGGAGGACGGGGAAGCTCGCCAGGAATGGGCCGATGAAGGGCATGAGGAACATCAGGGGCAGCGCGAGGGCGACGATGCTTATGCCGAAGTACTTGAGGCTGTCCGCCGTCAGGCCGGTGCGGTAGTAGAACAGGGCTGCGTAGAGCGCAAAGAGGGCATACACCGTGATCATGAGCAGCGCGTGGTTGCCACCGCGGTTGAAGCCGTTCACCGCATCCCAGAAGTGGAACACGAGGGCAACGAAGGCCATCAGCGCGGGGTGAGCGTGATGGTCGAAGACACGCGCTGTGCTGCCGATTGCGGCAGTGACGTTCTCCTGCGCCGCCATGAAACGTTTGTCGGCTTTCTTGTAGGTGTTTTTGGCGCGGTGGAACAAGCCGCCCTTGCGTTTCTTCGCGGCGGCGCGACGCGCCTTCTCGCGAGATTTCTTTGCTGCATTTTCTGCCTTCTTCCGAGCGCGCGCATTCCCCACAAGTTCGCCTACTGTGCCACCGATGGCCGCTCCTTGCGCGCCGCCGAGGGCACCTCCCGCGGCCACGCCCATCGCGCCGAGCGCGTTTCCTGCTAACTCGCCTTGTTGTCGCGCAGCAGCCGCTTTTTCGCGACCTTCTTCGAGGATACTTTTCTGCAGCTCTTCTGCTTGGCGCTCGGCTTCAGCACCTTCCTGTCGTTCCTGCTCTTTGATCTTTTCTAATCTTTCGTTAAGTTGATTTACTCTATCTGTAGTTGGACTCTCATTTTCTCTCCTTCCTTTGCTTTCATCGCCCTTATTGTTACGCGCCATGTTCAGAATGCCTCGTCATCGTCACCTCTCGGAATCGGGGATAAGGGTGTGGGGAGAACAGCGTGCTCATCCGAGGAGCTCGACACGGAGCTCCGCGACGTGGAGGCTGCCGCTGTACGGGATGAGCTGGATGCTGTTCGCGTTGGGGATGAGCACGTTCGGGTCGAGCGTGGCCTGGTAGTAGTAGCCGCTCGTGCTGAAGCTATCCTGGAAGCCGTTCACGATGACGCTGCCCTGCTTGTCCTGGTTGCCTTCCGTGAACCGCAGCGTGAGGACGACGCGGCCGGCGAAGACATTCGCCTGCTGGAACATGTCCGGGGGCAGGTTGAAGTAGAACACCGGGTAGTCTTGCTGCGCGAGCTTGCTGGTGAAACGTACGCGGTCGAGCGTGTAGCTGCCCTGGCTGCTCGTAAAGCTGACCCTGTTGTCACCTGCATTGAGGAGTTCTTTCGCCACGTCCTGGCTGGTGAGGACGCCGCAGTCGATGAAGCCGGCGTAGACGAGCTGGCCGTTCACCGTGACGGTGAGCCTGCCGGTCTGGCCCGGATCGCATTGCGGTACGAACTCGAGCGTGCCGCTCTCCATCTGCTCGTATTCCTCTGGTGGGATGGTAAAGTGCTGCTCTGCCTGGCTGTTCTCGTAGCGCGTCACGTCCGCACTGACGAGGATGTTGCGCAGGTCGTAGGTGTTGGCCTGCCAGAAGGCCCAGCCCGTGCTGTCCGTGCTGAACACGAGCGTGTTCTCCTGCTGGAGGTACTCTTGAGGGAGCTTAATCGGTTCGGGCGAGCGCGTCGTGATGACGCGTTCGAAGATGGGGTGATCGTTCAGGCTGATCAGGAGGGGGCCGCGTGCCTTGTCGACGTTGAAAGTGAGGAGGTAGTTCTTCGCGACGCCCATGTCCGCGTTGAACGACAGGTCGGCCACCTGCTCGGTGAACGCGCCTTTCTTCACGAGCATACTGTCGATGAACTTGACCTCTTCCGTGTTCGTGCTTGTGAACACGGTCGTGGTGGGGATGCTGTGCTCCACCTCTCCAGGCCCAAGGCTGTGCAGGGTGCCGACGTACTTGTCCATCAGGGTGACGCCGCCGCCGACGGGGCCGCCACCGGGCGGGACAACGTAGGAACCGCCGCCCGTGCCGGGTGCGCCGCTCAGGAGCTCCTCGCGCTGCGTAGGGGGCAAGAAGAGTATGTAGAGGATGAGGATGAGACCTATTAGCAATACGACGACAGGTGTGCTCGCACGGTAGTCGCCACGACGATTCCGCATAGCTTCACCCGGCAAAAGTTTATATATAAAGCTTTCTCTTTTCGCGACGAAGCTATCGTCGGGAGGAAGAAGGAGAGCAGACGACAGGCAGTCGAAGGTCGACAAGAAGAGCGAGAACGGCGGGAGAAAAGCATGCGGATACTCAAGAAGGACCTGCAGAACGGTCTGGTCCGGCTCAGGGTGGAGAACGCGGACGATCTTTGGATACTGAGAAGCGTCATCCAGCCCGGCGACAAGGCACGCGCCAGCACCGAGCGCAAGCTCAAACTGGGTGACGCGAAGGAGGGCAAGGCGAGCGTCGTGCGGAAGCGCATCACCCTTACGATTGCCGTGGAGAAGGTTGAGTACCAGCCCGGCACGCTCCGTGTGCTCGGCACCATCACCGACGGGCCTGACACTGTGCCGCGAGGCGAGCACCACAGTTTCGGTTTCGAGCCGGGGAGTGAGTTCTCGCTCCGCAAGCAAGAGTGGCCACGCTATCTCCTCACGAAACTAGAGGAGGCGACGAAGGAGAATGCCGCCATACTCGTGCTCCTCTTCGACCGGGAGGAGGCAAAGCTCTACAGCGTCACGCGATGCGGCGTCGAAGAGGTGCTGCGGCTCAAGGGCCGGGTGGCCAAGAAGGAGATCGATGAGAAAGGCAAGAGCAATTTCTATCAGGAGATCGTCGCGGCCTTGCGCGAGCGCGAGCAGAAGTATCGACACATCGTCGCGGGTGCGCCCGCATTCTGGAAGGAATATCTCGAGCAGGAGCTGCCGCCGCAGCTGAAGAAAAAAACGGTGCTCACCACGATCAGCGCAGTCGAGCGCACCGCGATCCGCGAGCTGCTCGCGCGCCCAGAAGTGGCGAAGCTCCTGGCCGAGAACGCGACCTTGCGCGAGTTGCAATTGGCTGAAGAGACCCTCGAGGCATTGGGAAAGGACAAGCTTGCGTACGGCCCGAAAGAAGTCGCTGAAACCATCAACGCGGGGAACGCCGCGAAGGTGCTCGTGACCGATAAAGAGATTGAGAAGCGACGCGACAATGACAGTTTCCACGCGCTCGAAGCGCTGCTCAAGACCGCTGAGACGACGAAGGCTGAGGTGCACGTCCTCTCGAGCGAGGAGGCGATGGGCAAGCTCGACCCGCTCGGCGGCGTCGTGGCGATCAAGCGGTGGTAGCGATGGCCGGGATCACGAGCATCGTGGACCAGGTCGTTGGTGCAGTGAAGCGGAAGCAGGAGCTCGCCGCGCTCGACGACGCCTTCGTCCGGGAGAGAATCCAGAAAATCCTCAAAAAAGAAAGAAGAATCTCTGAAAAGATATCAAAATCCAACTCCTTCAAGGAATTCTCGAGGAGCGCCGAGTTTAAGGCCTTGAAGAGCCTCGTCCGAGAGGAGCTCAGGAAAGTCTATGGCGTCTTCCAGAAGGAGAAAAAAGGAACGAAAAGAAAAATAAGCGCAGGGAATGCATCGCCTGAAGAACGACTCAGGACGCACCAGAGCAGTGACGAACGCTTCCTGTTCTACCCTGAAGTCTACAAGAAACTCTTTGCCATCACGGGAAAGCCAACAACCTTGCTTGACCTGGGCTGCGGCGCGAACCCGTATAGCTATGCTTACTTGACATGCGCGCCATATTACGTCGCGGTTGACCTGCCCAGCCAGGACCTGCAAGACATCGCTGATTTTTTCAGGAGCAAAAAGGTGAAGGGGGAGGTTTTCGGGATTGATCTCGTCAAAGACTACAAGAAGGTCGGCCAGCTCTTGGACCAGAACCATTTCGACATCGCCTTCCTGTTCAAGCTGCTCGACAGCCTCGAGACGGTAAAGCGCAACATTTCACGCTCACTCCTTGACAGCATCAACGCGACCTGGCTCGTCGTGAGCTTCCCGACGGTGAGCATCGGCGGCAAGAAGCATATCAAGAAAGAACGCAGGACGTGGTTCGAGAAATTGCTGACGCGCAAAGGATGGCATTGGCAGGAGTTTGAGGTCGGCGAAGAAGTGTTCTATGTCGTGCTCAAAGACCCGAGAGCGTTGAGCAAACAAACTTCGTAAGAAAGTAGTGGGCAAGATTGGGTAAGATTGAGTAAGATTGAGTAAGATTGAGTGAGAAAGAAAAAAGGATGAAAAAACGTTTCTGCGTGCACTCACACCTTGATCTTCTTCATCTCCTTCCAGGCGAGTTCGAACAGCTCAGAGAGCGCCGCCGAGAAGAAGGGTGTGTTAATCCAAATCCCGATGTCGTAGGTGGGGTGGACCTCGCTGTCGTCCATCAGCATGAAGACCATCTCCTTGCCGTCCACGACGACGAAGCGTGCCTTGCTCTTGCCACAGTCCCTGATCTCGATGATGCCCTTCATCTCCTTCTCCGCCTGCTTCGTCTCCTTGCTTAATGGAGCTGCAATCCTGATCTTGACGCCGCGTTTCGCGCACTCCTCGAAGACCTGCTTCAAGCCTTCCACCTTACGGAGAAGGCCGGAACTGGTCGTCATGATGTCGACGCTCTTCTCCGCACCCCGGATAGTGAGCTCGAGGTGGTTGTAAAGGTTGTGCCTGCCTTTCAGCGCGCCAGTCAAATCAGTGGGTTCGACGAGCTCGACGCCTTGCTTGTGCAGGTTCCTGAGTTCACCGACCACGTCGGTCTTCTTCAGGTTGTCCAGCCGGGTGACGCGCTCGTCGGCATCCTTCTTGACGTTCTTCTTGACGCGTTCCACGACTTCCTCGGGCGGCACGGCGATGTACTTGATCGGCTTGCCGATCTTCATCACGATGAAGCCCTTCTTCTCCAGGCTCTCGAGAACGTCATACGAACGGCTCCTGGGCACGTTCGCGATGTCGGACAGCTCACCAGCTGTGCTGACACCGCGGCTC
>Ga0114931_10001212_pt1 | contig 32870 bp, 30 predicted proteins | sample 2SBtaG_FD_89579 | JGI IMG/M metagenome (GOLD analysis project Ga0114931, IMG submission 89579) | Deep subsurface microbial communities from Kolumbo volcano to uncover new lineages of life (NeLLi) - 2SBTROV14_V59a metaG | ecosystem: Environmental > Aquatic > Marine > Volcanic | place: Kolumbo...
CTGCGCCGCGCAACGCGGGACTAGCAGCGTTTGTCTGGGGCGCAGCAGCGCCCCCTCGGCTTCGCCGAGCCTCCCCCTCGACCGCTCCGCGGTCGTCTAGCCGCTCGATTCAAGAGAATCGAGATACTAGACTGTCTTCAGCTGCTTTCTCATGTTGAAGGTCATGCCGCAGCCGCACGTCAACTCTTCCAGTGGGTTCCTGAAGCGGAAGCCCTGGTACATCAGAGTCTTCTCGTAGGCGAGCTCGCTGCCCTCCATGTAGCGCAGGCTGCGCGTGTCCACGTACACCGGCAGGCCACCGAAGTCGTACATGCGTCGTGCGTCGTCGCTTTAGTGAGCCATGTGTTTTCGAATGTAGAGCTGAAACGGATGCGCGCAACCCGCCTACAAGAGCCCGAGCGCGAGCTTCGCCGCTTCGTCCATGCGATCCATCGTCCAGGGCGGATCCCAGACCAGCTCGGTTTTCGCGTGCGACACGCCGCGCGTGGACAGGAGCTTGTCGTGGACCTGCTGCACCAGATCGTCGGCGACCGGACAGCCCGGCGCGGTCAGCGACATGCGGACGTGCACGTCGCCGTCCTCGCTCACGTCCAGGCCGTAGACCAGCCCGAGCGCGACGATGTCGAGCGGGATTTCCGGATCCCGCACCGTACGCAGCTGGTCGAGCAGCGCCTGGGTGAGGTGTTCGTGGTCGACCGCTCCCGGCATCGGCGCGTAGCCTTCGCCTTCCAGAACGAAGCTGTCACTCTGCTCGGTATCGGGTGCATTCACGACCTCGAGCTTACGCCGTGCGCGCTCCGTATCCAGCATCTCGAGCTCTCTATTCGACTCCAGCGACATGCCTACTCCGTCGTGGCGATGGGCTTGCCTGCGAGCGCGGCATGCATCGTGTGCCAGGCCAGGGTGGCGCACTTGACGCGCATCGGGTAGGCCGCCACGCCGCTGAAGACCTGGAGCTTCCTCGGCAGCTCCAGCTTCACGGCTTCGCCGGTTACCAGCGCGTGGAAGCCCTCGAACATCTTCTCCGCTTCGGCGATCGTCCTGCCCTTCACCGCCTCCGTCATGGTCGAGGCCGCGGCCGTCGAGATCGCGCAGCCGGAGCCGGAAAAGCCCGCATCCTGAACGACGCCGTCCTCCACGCGGAGCTCGAGCTCGAGCTTGTCGCCGCACAGAGGGTTGTACCCCTCCGCCTCGCGGTTCGCGCCCGCCACGGCGCGGAAATTGCGCGGGTGGCGCCCGTGGTCGAGCACCATCTCCTGGTACAGCTCGCGGAGGTCGGGCATCAGGAAAACATCTCCCTGGCTTTGACGACCGCCTCTGCCAGACGATCCAGATCGGCCTCGGTGTTGTAGAGGGCGAGGGACGCGCGGGCCGTGGCCGGTACGCCGAAGCGCTTCATCAACGGTTGCGTGCAGTGATGCCCCGTGCGGATCGCCACGCCAGAATGGTCGACGATGGTGCCGAGGTCGTGCGGATGGATGCCGTCGACCACGAAGGACAAGACGCCGATCTTGTGCGCCGCCGTGCCGATCAGCCGGAGCCCGGCGATATCCTGGAGCCGCCGCGTGCCGTACTCGAGCAGGCGCTGCTCGTGCGCCTCGAGCGCGTGGCGGTCGAGCGCATCCAGGTAGTCGATGGCGGCGCCCAGCCCGATCGCGCCCGCGATGTGCGGGGTGCCGGCTTCGAAGCGGAACGGCAGCTCATTGTACAGCGTGCGTTCGAACGTCACGGAGCGGATCATGTCGCCGCCGCCTTGATACGGTGGCATGTCGTCGAGCAGCTCGCGCCGGCCGTACAGCACGCCGATGCCCGTCGGGCCGTACAGCTTGTGGCCGGACAGCGCGTAGAAGTCCGCCCCCAGCTCGCGTACGTCGACGTCCAGGTGCGGCGCCGCCTGCGCGCCGTCCACCAGCACGTGCGCACCCCGCTCGTGCGCCATCAGCGCCATCTCACGGATGGGCAGTACCGTGCCGAGGGTATTGGAAGCATGTGCGATAGCCACCAGCCTGGTGCGCCCGGACAGGCGCGCCTCGAAGTCCTCGAGCCGGACTTCGCCCTCGTCCGTCACCGGAACCACGACGAGCTCCACGCCGGTCTGCTCGCGCAGGATCTGCCACGGCACGATGTTCGAGTGGTGCTCGAGTCCGGTTACCAGGATCTCGTCGCCGCGCTTCAGGCGCGGGCGCCCGTAGCTCTGCGCGACCAGATTGATGGCCTCGGTCGTGCCGCGCACGAAGACGATCTCCTGCGTGCTCGCCGCGTTGATGAAACGCCGGACTTTGTCGCGCGCGCCGTCGTAGGCTTCCGTGGCGCGCTGGGAGAGCAGATGCACGGCCCGGTGCACGTTGCCAGCGTCGCGCGTGTACGTGAGCTCGACCGCTTCGATCACGGCGCGCGGTTTGAGCGCGGTGGCTGCGTTGTCCAGATACACCAACGGTTGGCCGTGCACCTGCTGGGAAAGCGCCGGGAAGTCCCTGCGCAGGTCCGCCGGGTCGAGCTCCTGCCGTGACGTCGCACGCGCCTGCGTCATACGTCGTCCTCCGCCGCCAGAAGCCGCCCTTCGGGCATGCGCTCGAGCACGGCCTGGACCAGCTCGCGCCGGAGGCCGGGCGGCGTGATCCGCCCGGTCATCTCGCGTGCGAACGCGAACGCCAGAAGCGCCCGCGCCCCGGCCTCGCCGATGCCGCGCGCCCGGAGGTAGAACAGCGCCGCCGGGTCCAGCTGGCCCACGGTCGCGCCGTGGCTGCACTTCACGTCGTCCGCGTCGATCACCAGCGAGGGCTTGGTGTTGACCGTGGCGCGATCCGACAGCACGAGGTTGCGGTTTTCCTGGTGCGCGTTGGTCTGTTGCGCGCCATGTCGCACGGCAATGCCGCCGTCGAAGACCGCCCGCCCGCTGCCCTGGAGCACGCCCTTGTACTTCTCGTGGCTGGTGCCGTGCGCGCGGGCGTGATCGATGAACGTCTGGTGATCGACGTGCTCGTCGTCACCCGCGAGGTAGAGGCCGTCGAGCGTGCACTCGGCGCCCTCCCCGTCGAGCAACACGCGGAGATCCAGCCGTGAGAGCGCGCCGCCGAACGTGGCCACCCGCGAGGTGTAGCGGCTGTCGCGGGCCTGGCGCACGGCCGTGATCGAGATGTTGTAGGCGCTCGGTGCGCCGTCGAGCACGCGCACGTGTTCCACGTCTGCATTGGCCTCGACGAACAGCTCCGTGACCCCGGCGGTCAGCGACGTGCCGCCCTCGGCGCAGTATCGCTCCACGAGCTGGAGCTGGCTGCCTTCGCCGGCGATCACGATCACGCGCGGCAGCGACAGCGTGGCGCGCGCGCTGGCCCGGGCGAAGTGGGCGATCTCCAGCGGTGCTTCCACGACCCTGCCCGGTGCCACCTCGATGACCAGCGCGTCCTCGAACAGCGCCGTGTTGAGCGCGGCAAAGGCGTGGTGAGTGCTCGCGAGCTGTGCGAGGCGCCCCTCCGCCGCGTCGAGTTTCGAAAGCGTCACGCCTGCGGGCAGCGTCCCGGTCGACAGCCGCGCCGGCACCAGCGACGGCGCGACTCGCGAAAGCGGCCTGAGCGACGTGAAGCGCCAGGCCTCTTCCTTCGGATGTGGCAGCCCGTGGGCTGAAAACCACGCTGCCGCTTCGCGTCGCAGTTCGGCGAGCCATGTCGGGCCTGCCGCCGTCGCCTTCAGCCGCGGTAGGAGTGCCGTCATGAACGGCGCCTCGTCGCGGGTGCTCGACGAAGAGGTCGCGATCGCGTTCGTCATGCGCTGGCCTCGCTCCTTTGCGCGGCCTGCTTCTCGTAGTCGGCGTAGCCCGAGCGCTCGAGCTCCTCGGCCAGGTAGCGATCCCCCGTGGCGACGATGCGCCCGTCGACCAGGACGTGCACCTGGTCCGGCTCGATGTAGTGGAGCAGCCGCTGGTAGTGCGTGATGAGCAGCATCGAGCGTTCCGCGCTGCGGAGCGCGTTCACGCCCGACGCCACGACTCGCAGCGCGTCGATATCCAGCCCCGAGTCCGTCTCGTCCAGCACCGCGAGCTTTGGCTCGAGCAACGCCATCTGGAAGATCTCGTTGCGCTTCTTCTCGCCGCCGGAAAAGCCCGAGTTGACCGCGCGCTGTCCCAGCGCCGCGTCCATCTCCACCAGCTTCATCTTCTCCTTGGCGAGATCCATGAAGTCCATGGCGTCGAGCTCGTCCTGCCCGCGGTGCTTCTTCACCGCGTTCAGCGCCGCCTTGAGGAAGTACAGATTGCTCACGCCGGGGATCTCGACCGGGTACTGGAACGCCAGGAACACGCCTTCGCGTGCCCGTTCTTCCGCCGGCATCGCCAGGAGATCGCGCCCCTGGTAGCGGACGCTGCCGCCCGTCACCACGTAGCCGTCCCGCCCGGCGAGCACGTTGGCCAGGGTACTCTTGCCCGAGCCGTTCGGCCCCATGATGGCGTGCACCGCGCCTGTTTCGAGCTCGAGATCCAGCCCCTTGATGATCGGCTTTTCGTCCACCTCGACGAACAGGCCCTCGATCTGCAGCATCGGCGCGCTCATCCGACCGCTCCTTCCAGGCTCACTCCAAGCAGCTTCTGCGCCTCGACGGCGAACTCCATCGGCAGCTCCTTCAGCACTTCCTTGCAGAAGCCGTTGACGATCAAGCTCACGGCGTCCTCCTCGGAAAGTCCGCGCTGCCCGCAGTAGAACAGCTGGTCGTCGCCGATGCGCGAGGTGGTGGCCTCGTGCTCCAGCGTGCTCGAGCCGTTCTTCACCTCTACGTACGGCACCGTGTGCGCGCCGCAGTCGCTGCCGATGAGCAGCGAGTCGCACTGCGAGTAGTTGCGCGCGCCCTGGGCGCCTTTCTGGATCTTCACGAGGCCCCGATAGGTGTTCTGCCCGTGCCCGGCCGAGATGCCCTTGGAGATGATCGTGCTCCGGGTGTTCTTGCCGAGATGGATCATCTTCGTGCCCGTGTCGGCCTGCTGGTAGTTGTTCGTCAGTGCAACCGAGTAGAACTCGCCTATGGAGTCGTCGCCGATCAGGATGCAGCCCGGGTACTTCCAGGTGATGGCCGACCCCGTCTCCACCTGCGTCCAGGAGATCTTCGAGCGCTTGCCCTGGCATTTTCCGCGCTTGGTCACGAAGTTGTAGACGCCGCCCTTGCCCTGCTCGTCGCCGGGATACCAGTTCTGCACCGTCGAGTACTTGACCTCCGCGTCGTCCAGCGCGACCAGCTCCACGACCGCGGCGTGCAGCTGGTTCTCGTCGCGCATCGGCGCCGTGCAGCCCTCGAGGTAGCTCACGTAGCTCTCCTCCTCGGCGATGATCAGCGTGCGCTCGAACTGCCCCGTTTTCGCCGCGTTGATGCGGAAGTACGTGGAAAGCTCCATCGGACAGCGCACCCCCGCCGGGACGAACACGAACGACCCGTCGCTGAACACGGCCGAGTTGAGCGCTGCGTAGAAGTTGTCGTTCATCGGAACGACCGAGCCCAGGTACTTCCTGACCAGCTCCGGGTGCTCCTGCACGGCCTCGGAGAACGAGCAGAAGATGATGCCCATGCTGGCGAGCTTCTTCTTGAAGGTCGTGGCAACGCTGACCGAGTCGAAGACGGCGTCCACCGCCACACCGGCCAGCACCTCCCGCTCGCGCAGCGGGATGCCGAGCTTCTCGTAGGTACGCAAGAGCTCCGGATCGACCTCGTCCAGGCTCTTCGGCCCGTCCGCCTTCTGCTTCGGCGCCGAGTAGTAGCTGATGGCCTGGTAGTCGGTGGGCGGGTAGCTCACCCTGGCCCAGGTCGGCAGCTTCATCTCGCGCCAGTGGCGGTACGCCCTGAGCCGCCACTCGAGCAGCCACTCCGGTTCGTGCTTCTTGTCCGAGATGAATCGGATGATGCCTTCGCTCAGGCCCGGCGGAGCCCTGTCCTCTCCGATGTCCGTGACCCAGCCGGCCTTGTAGTCCGACGTGATGAGCTGGTTGAGCTGCTCGTTCTGTGCCGTCATGGCTCCTCGCTGGCAGCGGCGGGCTCGCCGAGCGGCGAGCGGCCCAGGTTCACGAGCGAGCGCGAGAGCGGTCGCGCCATGTCGGCCAGGCTGATGTCGTCGAGCGCCCGCCGCACCACCTGGTTGATGCGCAGCCAGTTCTCCTCGACCGGGCAGGCGCCCGTGAAGTCACAGTTGCCGTCGGCCGCCGCGCTGCACTCCGTCAGCGCGATCGGGCCCTCGACCGCCTCGATGATCTCGGCCAGCGTGATCCGTGCGGGCTCGCGAGCCAGGCAGAACCCGCCCAGCGCGCCTCGCTGCGAGACCAGCAGTCCGCCGCGGGCCAGGTCCTTCATCACCTTGCTGACCGTGGGTCGCGGGATGCCGGTGCGCTCCGCCACCTCGCGCGACGTGCAGTCGCAGCTGGGGTCCTGGCAGGCGGCCAGATTCTGCAGCACGACCACCGCGTAGTCGCTCAGCTTCGTGATCCTCAGCATGTTTTTCCAAATTCGTACTGAACTGGTACGAATTGCAACTTTGGATCACCGACCGGGCCTGTCAAGCCCGCGTCCTCGGGGATTCCGTCCTGCCGCCCCTGCTACGCGGAGCGGGCGGCAGGTCTCAGTCGAACTCCGGTGGGAGCGGCTGCGGCCCCGGCACGATCCCCGCGATATCGGGATCCACGCCCAGCTCCTCTTCGCCGGGCCGGTCGGCGCGCGCGTGCTTGCGCTGCTCGCGGCGCTCGGCCTTGGCCTGCTTCTTCTCGCGCTTGTCGCGCTCCCTCTGACGCTTGCTGAAAGTCGTTCCGCTGCTTCGCAATCGATACCTCCCGGTAGACGCTCGATGCGCACATGTTCACTGCCCGCGCGCGCAGGTGTCAACGCGCGACTGGAACGCCGGACCCGGTACTCGGGAGATCGCACCAAGATGCGAACGAGCGCCGCGCCGTGGGTTCCGCGGTGGACCCTAGCACGTCCCACGACAAATGCCCGCTACCGCTGCCGTTTTGCGGAATATTGTACTTTAATTACAGTGGGATAGGTCATCTAGGGCGCAGCACCTCCGTGCCCAGCACTTTGCCCCCGGCCGGCGCCCAGGTGCCTTCGAGCCGCTGGCCGCTGCGCTCGTAGAGCACCACGGCTCCTTGGGGCCCCCAGCCGGCGGCCAGCGTGTGGCCCTTGAGGATGCCGACGCCGCGGATGGTCTGCTTTCCCACCTGCCAGCGCAGCTGGTAGGTCGCGCCGGTCGGGCGGATGTCGACGACTCCCGTGTACGCCTGGGTGCTGCCCGGAGCATGCGCGCTCACGATCCGGTAGCGGCCCGTGAGGCCCGCCGGACCCTGCAGCACCTCCGCGCCGAGCCCGCTCTTGGTGGAGTTGGTGACCCAGCGCCCGCTCAGTTTGCCGCCGTCCACGTCGTACACGGTGACGCCGTAGCGGCCGCTCGCAGCCCAGCCCACGCCCAGCAGATCGCCGTCGGCAAGCCCGATCCCCCGGTAGGTCGGGGAGCCGGGAATCGACCAGGTGATCTGGAAAAAACCGCCGTGGTGCGCGATCTGCACGGTGCCGTGATAGCCCCTGGCCTGACCGGGATTGGTCGAGTGCTCGATCGCGAAGTGGCCCGCGAACGGCAGCGTCTGGGCAGCCCCGGTGGCGGTTGGTCCCGGCGTTGGGACGGGAGGAAGGGTGGGTGCGGCCGCCGGGCGCGGAGCGGGAGCGGGCGGCGGCGTCCCGTTCCGCAGCATCACCACGGCGAACACGATGCCGCCGACCAGCGCCCCAGCGAACAACACGCTCACTCCGCCCAACAGAAGCAGCCGTCCACTGCCGCCCCGTGCAGGAACGGGCTCCAGGGTCTGGGGTCCGGAAGGCGTGTGGGCGTAGCCCTGCGGCAGCATCGGAGCGGTCCCCGGAGGCAGCCCCGGCGTGTTTCCTGCGGAACGATGGGTGGGCGCCGTCATTCCAGCCGGCGCACCAGGCGGCGGCTTCGCGCCGGGTCCGGGCGTCGGGAGCGGGCCGATCGGTGCGCCGCCGTCGCCGAGCGAGCCCCAGCTGTCGGCCGGAGCGGCCTCCGCGGCTTCGGTGAGCGCTGCCGCGAGCTCGCGCGCGCTCTGGAAACGCCGGGCCGGATCCTTGTCCAGCGCGCGCAGGATCAGCGCCTCGTACGCAGGCGGCAGATCTCCTCGCAGCGAACGCGGCGAGGGTGGCGCGCACTCCACGTGTTGCTTGAGTAGCTCGTACAGCGTGCCTGCCTCGAATGGCCGCCTTGCGGTGGCGCTCTCGAACAGGATCACGCCTACCGCGTACAGATCACTGCGTGGGTCGGCCGCGCGTCCCAGCGCCTGTTCGGGCGACATGTAGTGTGGCGTGCCCATCAGCGCGCCGGTGCGCGTCTGCGCATCCATCGCGCCCAGCTCGGGTTTGAGCTTGGCTATCCCGAAATCGAGCACCTTCGCGTGGCCGCCGCGCGTGATGAAGATGTTGTCCGGCTTCAGGTCGCGGTGGACGATGCCGTGGTCATGCGCGGCGCCGAGCGCGTCGAGTACTTCACCGAGCGCGCGGGTGAGCGCACCGAGCGGCAGCGCGCCACGCTTCGCAATCAGCGCCGACAGCGGCGCGCCCTCGAGGTACTCCATCACGATATACGGCCGCCCATCGGGCAGCCGCGAGAGATCGAGCACGCTGACGATGTTTTCGTGGCGGATGACGTTCACGGCGCGCGCTTCCGCAAAGAAGCGCTCCACGGACGCCGAGCCTGCCGCTGCGTCGCCGGACAGCACCTTGACCGCGACGCGGCTGCCGATCTCCGGTTGCACCGCGAGGTACACCCGGCCCATGCCGCCCTCACCGATCAGTCGCGCGATGCGGTAGCTGCCGACGCGCTGCCCCGGTAGCGGGTCGGCGCCCGCATCGACGAGCGAGACGCCGTGCTCCGTACAGAAGCCCGGGGCCCCCGCCGAATGGCCACACTCCGGACAGACGAACATCCCGCGCCCAGTCTACCGCAGCGGCAACGCAGGGCCCAGACTCACGTCGGCGCCTCGACGTCGAGCGGCGGTGTGCGGGCGGGCGGTAGATGGTCGCCGAGGTCGGCGAGCAGATCGTCGCGCAGGCTCCGACGTGCGGGATCGCTCCAGAGGTTCTTCCGCTGCAGTGGGTCCTCGCCGAGATCGTAGAGCTCGCCTTCACTGCCGTCGTAGTCGGGGACCTGGGTGCCCGTGCCCCACAGCGCCCAGTAGAAGGGGAAATGCCCGCCGCGGTCGCGCGTGCGCGGCTCGTAGCGCGTGCAGATGTAGCCGTCGCGGTAGATCGTCCGGAGGTGCATCCCCACCTGCTCGAACTGGCTGTCGAAGGCCGTGATGACGCGCTCGCGCCCGGAGCCAGCCTCTACCGGCAGCGCCGCGCCCTGCATGTACTCCGGAACCTCGATACCGGCGATCCGGCAGAAGGTCGGCGCCAGATCGACATGGCCGACCGGTTCCGTGATCTCGGCGGCGCCTACTGCCGTCGAGGGCGCTGGGCGCCAGATCATGGGGATCCGCATCAGCGATTCCACGTGGTACGGGCCCTTGAACAGGAGTCCGTAGTCGCCCTGCAGCTCGCCGTGATCGGAGGTGAAGATCACGTCGGTGTTCTCGTCGAGCCCGCGCTCGCGCAAAAAGGCCAGCACCCGCCCGCAGGCCTCGTCGATGAGCTCGTTCTCGACGTGGATCATCGCGGTGACCTCGCGGAGCTGCCGCTCCTCGAGCCGGCCCGGCACGAAGTGTGTCGGACCGCCCTCCGGATTCCTGAAACGCCCCTCATACCAGTCGAGCCAGTGGCGCGGCTTTTCGGCCAGGATGGCCTCGATCTCCTCGCGTGAGGACGGATAGTTGTCCGGCAGCGGCACGTCGCGCCAGTCGGTGCGTTTCTTCACTTCGTCGTACGGCGGGTCGAAGGGATGGTGCGGATCGGGGAAGCTCATCCAGCAGAACCACGGCTCTTCCGCCGGCAGCGATCGGAGCCACGCCACCGTGCGCTCCGCGACCCAGTCGGTGTGGTAGTGCTCGCGCGGGATGGGATTGTGCGCCACTTCCGGCGCGCTCGTGTCGCCGCCTCCAGCGCCGGTGAGCACCGCAGCAAAGCCCCGCACCTCGCGCGGATAGTTCGACCACAGCCAGTCGGCATAGTGATGGCCGCCCATCGGGCCATGCGTCGCCAGCTCGACATGCTCGAAGCCGCGCCAGGGACCGAAGCTGTGCTCGAAGGCGAAGCGGTTCTCGGGAAAATGCAGGCTCGGGTCGAGGTGCGGATCGAAGTGCGCCTTGCCGATGAGCGCGGTGCGGTAGCCCGCTTGGCGCCTGAGCTCGCGCGCCACGCTCGGCGCGTCGAGCGGCAGCGGGATGCCGTTGGCGATGACGCCGTGCGTCTGCGGATGCTGGCCCGTCAGCATCGTCGAGCGCGACGGCATGCACACGACGTTGTGGACGTGGGCGTGGCGGTAGTTCACGCCGGCTCGGGCTAGACCATCGAGCACCGGCGTGCGGGCGACCTTTCCGCCGTTCACCCCCAGCGAGTCGTAGCGCTGCTGGTCGCTGGTGATGAACAGGATGTTGCGGCGCCGGCCGGCGTTCCGCGCGCGCTCGGCACGGCCCTGCCAGAGCTCCATCTCGTCCGCCATGCGTTCGAGCTCCCGCCGCGTGGAGAGTCCCAGCGCTCCGGCAACCCGGCGGCGGAGCTCCGACTCCTGGCCCCTGAGCCGGTAGACGTTGCGGAACATCCGGGAAATGGTGCGGCTGGTGGCGCTTTGTAGGCTCATAAGGTCCACATTCTTCCTCCCGGCCCGGGCGGTCAATGCGAGGAGCAGGTAGTTTCCGCTAGTCCGCGCTGTGCAGCTTGCGCTCCTGTGGGGTCCCGAGCAAAAGTGATCCGGTGGGGCTCAGTATGCCGTCAACCCCCGCCGGGGCCCTGTATCCCGGACAGTGGCTCGACCGGTACGAGCTGCTGTGTCCCGTCGCGCAGGGCGGAATGGCCCAGGTCTGGGTCGCGCGCATGCAGACCCAGCTCGGGATGCAGCGGCTGGTCGCCGTGAAGGCGATCCTCGCCGAGCACGCGGAGGACCCGCGCTTCCACGCCATGTTCCTCGACGAGGCGCGGATCATCTCCGCCGTGCACCACCCAAACGTCGCGCACATCCTCGACCTGGGTGAGCACGCTGGCGTGCTCTACCACGTCCTCGAGTGGGTGGAAGGCGATTCCCTCGCGGCGCTGAGGCGGAAAGTGCACCGGAAGCAGCACAAGCTTCCGCTCGGCATCGTGCTGCGCGTGTCCGCGGCGATCTGTGCCGGGTTGCATGCTGCGCACGAGGTGCGCGAAGACAACGGCGAGTTGCTCGGCGTTGTGCACCGCGACGTGTCGCCTGCCAACGTGCTCCTGGGAACGAGCGGCCAGGTGAAGCTCATCGACTTCGGCGTGGCCAAGGCCATGGGGCGCATGGCCGAGGAGACCAGCGCCGGCACTATCAAGGGCAGGGTGGCCTACATGTCTCCCGAGCAGGCCATGGGCGGCGCTCTGGATCGCCGCGCCGATGTCTGGTCAATGGGCGCGCTGCTCTACCAGCTCTTGACAGGGCGGGTGCCGTACGACGCGGACAACCAGCTGGCCATGCTCCACCTCTTGTCACGCGGTCTGCCGCCGACGCCGCTGCGCGACATGCCCGAGGATGTCGCAGAGATCGTCTACACGGCGCTGTCCTACAATCCCATGGGGCGCTTCCACACCGCCAAGGAGATGCAGCAGACGATCGAGGCGGTGATGACCCGTCACTGCGCCCCGGTCACGGCTGCAGACGTTGCCCACTTCCTCGAGAGCGAAATGGGCGAGCGTATCGCACGGCGGCGCGGCACCATCGCGCGCGCCATCGAGGCAGCCGAGCAGCGCGTCCAGATCGCAAGCGAATACGAGGTGGCGAGCTCTACCGCCAGCAGCATGGGCGAGAGCGCTCTGCACACGCCGACGACGGGCGGCCACTCCGCCGTCCAGCGCGTCTCCACGCCCGATGTGGAACCCGTGGCGGCCGAGGAGCCCGAGCTCCCCTCGATCGTCGCCGACGATCTCGATCTGGACCGAGCGCTCAAGGCTATGGGAGCGCGCCGTCGCATGAAGATCATCGTGATCGCCTGCATCGCGCTGCTCGCGCTGCTCGGCTACGCGGGCTACATGGCGTGGATCCGGATGACGATGTAGCTAGCCAGCGGGCTTCGCCGTAGGTGGGGATGTGCACCCGACTTGCAGGGGGGGTGAGCGCTGGCGCATGCTGGGACCGTGATCGGCATGCGGATCCGCGGCTGGAGCGTCGTTCTGGCGGGATTTCTGCTTGTTCCGGGCTGTGGTGGAAGCCCCGGCGGGCCTTCGCCCGGTGTTCACGCCTCCGGGCCCCGCCGCTCGCTGGATGCGGGCGCCTTTTTGCCGCTCTCGGTGAAAGGTGACGCCCTGATCGACGCGGAAGGCCGCCAGGTAATTCTGCGCGGCATCGAGCACCACTCGCTGCAGGACGTGGATCACGGCGGGCGCCAGGTCGAGCCCGGGGACTACGCCCTGATCGCTTCGTGGGGCTTTACCACGATGCGCGTGGCGATTTCCTGGAGCCAGATCGAGCCCGAGCGCGGCAAATACGATTCGGCCTATCTCGACCAGATCGGCGGCGTGCTCGAGGCGGCAAAGGCTGCCGGCCTCACGGTAGTGCTCGAGTGGCACCACGATCTGTGGGGACGGTGCGCGATCGACCCGAAGAGCTCGCTGGCGCTGTCGGCCAACGGCGCTCCTGACTGGACGTGCCCAGCAGGCTATCTTCCGAGCACCACGGGCTACCGGCAGCTCTTCGATCGCCTGTGGAACAACGACAACGGGCTGATGGACGCCTACCTCGCCGCCTGGAGCAAGGTGATCGCGCGATTCGGCTCGCACCCAGCGCTCCTGGGCTACGATATCTTCAACGAGCCTGCCGGCGGATTGAACCAGCCGGACTTCGAGAAGCAGCAATACCTGCCCGCGCTGCACGCGATAGTTCCCGCCCTGCGCAAGCAGGGAGCCAAGGGCCTTCTGTTCTTCGACGCGCCCGGCGTCCGCAACGAGAGCCAGTACATGTACGCCGAGCCGGTCGCGGGTCTCGATCCGGACATCGTGTACGCGCCGCATCTGTATTCGGGCTGGGCCAATCTGTACATCCTCGAGCGGCCGCCGGACCCGGCAGTGAAGAAGAAGGACTTCGCGAACGCCGAAAAGGAGGCGCGGACTTTCGGCGTGCCGTGGTGGAACGGCGAGTGGGGCGTGAACAACAACCTGCCCAGCGCCGATGCGGATCTCGAGCTGCACGTGGGGCTGGAGGACCAGTACCGTGTCGGCTCGAGCTACTGGGCGTTCGAACAGGCCACGTCGAGCGTGGGCGACGCTTCCATTTCCGGCGCGCAGGCGGTGCTCGATGCAGATCGCCATGTCCGCCAGGATATCGTCGACCGGCTTTCAAGGCCGTACCCGATCGCAGTCCCGGGAAAGCTCGATTCGCTTTCATACGACTTCCAGGCGCACGCGCTCGACGTGAAGCTCGAAGCCGACGGCAGCAACAAGCCGGCTATCCTGTATGCGCCCAGGCGTCAGCTGGGCGACGCGATCTGTCTCGACGTGAACGGGCCCTCCGGATGGAGTTGGGACTATCACGCCGACAAGCAGCGGATACTGGTGGAGCTGCCCGCTGGCGCGTTCACGCTGCATCTCGCGCGGTGCGCGGGTAGCTGACTCCGCACGCCGCGGCGCCTACACTCGGCCCGATGCCCGACATGCTGCACACCCCGAACCTGGTCGGGCATACCATCGCGCAGCGGTACGAGCTCCAGCGAATCATTGGTCGCGGCGGCCACGGGCTCGTTTTCCGCGCCCTGGACCGGCTGACGGGCGAGGTCGTCGCAGTCAAGATGCTGACCGACTCCGCAGCGCAGGATCCGGGGCTCGTCGAGCGGCTGAAGCGCGAGCAGCGCGCTCTGGTGGAACTCGCCGGGACCAGCGCCGTACGCGTCTACGATCTGTGCGCCAGCGCAGCCGGCAAGCTGTGCCTGGTAATGGAGCTGCTCGACGGCGTCGATCTGGAACAGCGCCTGGAAAACCTGGAACAGCGCGGCGAGGGGCTCGCACCCGAGGAGCTGGTGCTGGTGCTGTCGCCGATCGTCGACACGTTGGAGCGCGCGCACGCCGCGGGCATCCTGCACCGCGACCTGAAGCCGGCGAATGTGTTCCTGGTCTCGCCCGGCGCAGGCGGGGGCGTGCGTCTGCTCGATTTCGGGCTGGCGCGCATGCAGGAGGCGAATCCGCTCACCGCGGCCGGCACCATCGTCGGCTCGCCCAGCTACATCGCGCCGGAGGTATGGGAGGGGCGCAGCGACCAGCTGGATCGGCGCGTCGATGTGTACTCGCTTGGCGTCATCGTCTTCCGGGCTCTGGCGAACCGGTTGCCCTTCGAGGGCGAGTCGCTGAGGGACAAGTTCATCCTCGCCACCACGGCCGAGCGGCCCAATCTGTGTGCGCTCCGGCCGGGCCTTCCGCCCGATATGGATCTGTGGATCCAGCAGGTGCTGGCGATCGATCGGGAGGCGCGCTTCGATTCGGTACGCGCCGCGTTCAGCGCGCTCCTGGTCGCGCTCGGTGTACCGTCGCCGCGCGCCGCCGAGCCGCGGCCGGCTGGGGATGGGCCGATCGAGTCGTCTCGGATCGTCCCGGTGGGGGTGCCGGAGCCAGTTTCGGCGCAAAGGAGCGTGTTCGCGGCATCCATGCCGGAGCGCTCGCTCGTGAGCGAGTGGTTGGCGAAGAGCGCGCCCGAGGTGGAAGGAGGCGCGCCGCCGGAGCCGGCGGACGCCCAGCACGACTTCGAGCCGAAGACGGCGCCGGGCCTGTTCGATGCCACGACACCGCCGGCGGGTGAACGCTCACTGGTGAGCGAGTGGCTGCTGCAGAGCGATATCGCAGTGGAGCATCCGCCGGAGCCGCCGCCAGAAGAGAAGAAGAGCAAATCGAGAGCAGGCGCCGCGAAGAAGAAGCCTGCCGCACGAACACCGACCCGTGGTACCAGGCCCAGACCGCGGCGACCGACTCCCAGGGCAACTACCTCGACGCGGCAAAGCTGCCCTACGTCGTCGTGCCCGGCATCAGCTCGCGCTTCTCGTACAAGGCTGCCGGCTTGCACTTCGGCAGCATCATTGCCGTCATCTACAAGGGCAAGGTGACCTACGGCGTGTTCGGCGACATCGGTCCGACCCGCATCATCGGCGAGGCGTCCTACGCCATGGCCGAAAGCCTCGGTATCAATCCGGACCCCGCCGTCGGCGGCGCGGACAGCGGCGTCACGTACATCGCCTTCACCGGCCAGAGCGGGGTAGCGCCGAAGATGGAAGATCACGCTGCCGCGACGACGCAGGGCGAGCAGCTGGCGAGCCAGCTCGTCAAGTCCAACTAGCGCTCGAGGACGTGCGCCGGCAGCGAGATGCACTTGAAGCTGCCGCTGAAGACCGCCGTGTCCCCCCGCCGCACTTCCACGTCCACCTGCGAGCGCTTGCCGTTGGTCTCGACGACGCGCGCCTCGGCGCGTACCCGCTCGCCGGTCACCACTGGCGCGAGGAACTTCGACTCGGCTGCGGCGAGCACCACGTTCGCGTGGTTCACGGCCAGCATCGCTGCGTAGTCGGCGAGCCCGAACACGAACCCGCCGTGCACCAGGCCGCGGTCGTCGGTGGCCATCTGCTTCGTCGTGGCGAGCTCCACCACGGCGCGGCCCTCGCCGAGCTCGACGGGCTTGCCGCACAGATCGCGATCGATCCCGAGGTGCGTACGGATGTCCATGCGCGGACTGTAGATCAATCTGCAGGTTCGATGTCGAGCTCCGCGTAGCGGCGGAAGATGCCGTCCTCGTTGAACGGCAGCCGGCGGTCGGAATCGAGATACGCTGCGATGCGCGGGCGCTCCGCCACCCGGCCGGCGAGCGCCCTGAGCCGCTTCGTCCGCGAGGCGAGCTTCTTCATCGCTTTCGGGAAGGCATAGTCGAGCCCCACCATCACCTGGAACATCGAAAGGTCAACGTAGCTCGGCCCGCTGCCGACCAGGTGATTTCCGCCGCTGTCCCTGTTCTGCTCGAGCACCCGCTCGAAGTAGCCGAGGTACTTCGGCAGACGGTGGTGGACGAACTGCCGCGTGTAGCGCTTGGCTTCCGGCTTCTGGTCCTCGTAGTACAGGCTGCTGCCGACGGGGTGATGCGTGTCGTGCGCTTCCTTGACCAGATCGGTGATCGTCAGCTCTAGCTGGTGCGCTCCGAGGCGGCTCTTCTCGTCGTCCGGCACCAGCGAAAGCCGCGGACCCAGGTACATGAGGATGTTGGCTGTCTGTGCGATGACGAGATCGCCGTGGCGCAGGATGGGAGGAGCGTAGGGCATCAGGCCGCCGTCGCCGCTCTCGAGCATGCCCCTGAGCGCCTTCATCCCGCCGCTCTGCCGGGCCACGTCGACGTAGTCGGCGCCGCCCTCTTCCAGCGACAGCCGGACGAATTCGCCCCGACCCTGGATAGACGGCCAGTACAGAAGTTCATAGCGCTCGGACATCGCGGCTCTCCTTGTCGTCAGGTGCCACCCTGCTTGCGGCTCCGGGTAGGCCGCGTCAACCGACCCCGGGATCTTCCAATCGCGCTTTGCTTGTCCAGGGGCGACGATTTCGGCTTCAATTTCGCGGTGACTGCGGTGACTGCGGTGACTGCGGTGATGCGTGGCTTGTGGCGTCGGGCCGTGCGCCCGATTCTGGCCGGCCGCGCCCGGCAGCTCGCGCCGATCGGCGTGGCACTGCTGGTGGGTGCGCTCGGGGGCGGAGCGGTGGCAGCCCGCCTTGCTCGCGGCTCCGGCGCGCCCCCGCCCGCGTCGCGCCCCGCCCGCACCGCCCCATGGGTGGAGGTCGAAGCCGTGGCGGAGCCCGCTGCCGTCGACGAGGCGGACGATCCCGGGGACGAGCTGGTTGCCTGGTCGAAGCGCCCCACGCCGATGCAGCCAGAGGAAGCCGCGCAGCATCTGTCGGACGCCTGGGAAAAGGTGCTCGGAAAGCCGCCGCCGGACGAGGCGCTGGCGCTCCTGTGGGCGCAGTGGGCGCTCGAGACGGGCCGTGGGCGCTGGATGGTCGACTTCAACTTCGCCGGCGTGAAGGGCAAGGCGCCGCGCGGGGGCAGCGCGGTGTGGTGGACGAGCGAAGGCTCCGACGATGACGCGCGTCGCGTGCGCCGCGTGCGCAGCCGCTTTCGCGCCTACCGCAGTGCCGAGGAGGGCGCCCGCGACTACGTAGGGATGCTGAAACGGCGTTACCCCGAAGCCATCCGGGCAGCCCGCCGTGGTGACGCCCAGGGCTTCGTCCACGCTCTGGCGAAGCGCGGCTACTTCACGTCCGAGCCGGACGCGTACTGCCGTGCGCTGGGCAGCCTGTCGCGGCAGTTCCTCGGCGACAATTTCGACGGCCTGCCGCCTTCTTGACGGCGCCGATCATTTCTTCTTCGGGCAGCCGCCCGGCGGCGCCTTCTTCTCGCGCTCGGCGATGGTCTTCTTGGCGCTCTTCAGCTTCACGCCGAACACGCCGAGATCGTAGCCGACCTCGGCCACGTACTTGACGTAGCCGTACTTGCATACCGGGCCCCACCCAAGGGAGCTGCCGACCACCACGCCGGTGTGCAGGAAGGGGACGAAGACATCGTCGAAGACGCCCACGCTCACGCGCGGGAAGGCCACGCCCCATTGCGCATCCACCGGGATGCCGATCATCGCGGCCGAGTCGAACGGTTTCGGCGAGAAGGTGAGGTTGCCGATGTTGCCCTTCACCTTCACGTCATTGCCCGCGTACGAAAACCCGCTGCTGCTCCGGAACTTGAACCTGGCTGTCGCTCGCGCCGACGCATTCGCCGGCACCGTGATCGAGCCGATCAGCTTCGCGCCCACGCTGATCTTCACTGGCACAGGGCCCACCATCACCAGGTAGCCGAACATCGCGCCGGGGAACGGGAAGTCGATCTTGCCCAGGCCCGAGCCGGCGGCCGCGACCGAGAGCTCGATGTCGCCCACGAGCTCGGGCTGCTGGTAGTCGAGGTCGGTCAGCTTGTGGTCGTGGTAGTCGGCGCGCGCCTGGCCGCGCACGTTGTCGAACGTGCCGTGTGCAGTGTAGGCGAGCGTGGCTTTCGGACCTTGCTGCTTGATGGCCTCGACTTTGATGTCGACGCCGCTCCCTTTGGGCTCGAGCCGGAACTTGTAGGTCAACGCGCCCTGCTTGAACGCCCACTGAATGGGTCCCTTGCCGAGAGCGCCCGGGCTGGCGAAGGCGTTGCCGTCCGCGCGCAGCACATCGGTGGCGAAGCGTCCGTTGCGGTCCAGCCGGGCCAGCGCGCCGTTCTCGCTTTGCCGTATCAGCGCCGCGGTCACGTGGGCGCGATCCAGCGGGAGCGACACGTCCCACGCCACTGTCCCTTCCTGTATGGCGTCGGCCAGCGTGGCGGGGCCCGTCCGGACGACCAGCTCCGCGCCCCGGTGCTGCACGCTCTCGACCTTTGCCAGCACCTTGCCGTACACGAGCAGCACCTTGCCCGGCTTGATCTGCTGCGTGCGGGCGCCCAGCTTCTTTGCATCGAAGTCGAGCTCCCCCGCCTTTTTCGACATCAGCGCCGGAGCAGCGCCCTGGTCCAGCACCACTGCTTCAGGCGCGTACTTGACGTCGTAGGTGGTCTTCGCGTGCGCCGCGTCGAGCGGCGGTGTGTGCACGATGAGCTCCGGCTTCGCGTTGGCCGGCGCGGCGGCGGACGCCGTCGGCGCCCGAGCGGACGACGGCTCCGCAGTGGGCGTCGGGGCGGGTGCGTGGGCCGGGGCCCGAGGCTGCGGCGGCGGGTTGCTCCCGGTCTGTGGCGCGCCACAGGAGGCGCAGGCCAGGAGCCCGGAAGCGAGCAGGGCGTTGTGTCGCAGACGCAGCATCCTAGAACCCCGCCTTGGCTCCGGTCATGCCGTAGTCGAGGAGCTCGACGCTTCCGCCGTCGTCGAGCTCGCTCTTCACAAGCGTCAGGATGGGCACGGCCGGATGGTTCCAGTGCACGCCTTCTTCGGTCATGCCCGCGAGGTGCTCCTTCGCGAGCCACTTGTAGCAGCCCTTGAAGGTGCCGGCCTCGACCGTCTTGTCCTCCTGCGGCTTGCCCTCGAGCTGGGGTATGGCCAACCCTCTCAGGTACTTGTTCGTGCCCTTGCTGATCGCTCGCATCATCGCCCCGCGGAACTCCCGCACGTGGCCACCCATCTTCATGCGCAGGCCCTTCACGTCCACGCCCTTCGCGCTGGCGCGGTCCGGAATGGACAGGAGAACCTGGAACATTCTGGTCTCGTGGGTCGCCGGATGCGTGTCGTCGAGCTCCATCCAGTAGGCGCCGTCCTTCTTGCCGACGATCTTGTATTCGACGATCGCGACCGAGCCCTTCGCGTACTTGATGCGGTACTTGCAGTGCTGGCCCACGGCGAGGGGCGCGGCTTTCCAATGGGTGGGTGCGGGCACCACTTTTCCGCCGGAGGGCGTCGCCGAGGCCACCGTCGCGGGAGGCGGGGCGGCGGACCCAGCGGCGGCGCTGGCCGAGGCCGTGGCCCCCATCACGCGCTTTTTGACCGCATCGACCATCTTGCACGAGAGCAGCGCCGCCACCAGCGCCATCACGAGAAGGACTTTCGAACGCATCGTTTCATCGTTTTCGACAGGGGGGCTCGATGTCAATCCGTGGTTCTGCCGTGTGGAGCTCAAGTAGCTGGAACGATGGTAGAATTGCCTTCATGCGTTGCCACTGGGTCGTCTGCATCGCGCTGGCTTTTCCGCTCTTCGCCGCGTGTGGCGGCACGGAGCCGTCGCCCGGCGATGGCGGCGTGGGCGTGTGCGTCGAGGATTCGCGCAAGCCAGCCGGTTGCCAGACGAAGTGGACGCTGGAGGACCCGTGCAATCTGGCTTCCTCCGCGGCCGTGCTGGAGGCGGCGGTGTTCGACAAGCAGTGCCCGACGCAGGCTGCCTTGTCCGCCGGCAACCTTTCGCTCGCGCTGCAGCGGCAGAGCGCAGCGCCCGACCAGCCCATCGTCCCCGAGCAGGGTCTGGAGCAGCAGCCGTACGGGTTCGCGTTCCTGCTTCGGGACGCGGACTGTCACGTGATCGCCTGGGGCTGTACCGACGCGGATCTGGGTGCGGTCACCGAGATCCAGACGTTTCTGGAGAACTGGACCGGGCAGGACGTCTGCACCGCAGCGACCGGCGGCGTCTGCACCGCTCCGGCGACGTGCAACGCCGGCAAGTGTCAGTAGGGCGGGCTCAGCCCTTCGGCGCCATGATGAGCCAGTAGAAGAGCATGGCGCCCACGCACCAGCTCCACGTGCTCATCACCGCGCGGAGCGGCACGCGCCCGACGTATTCCGTCTCGGCGTTCCGCCAGCCCCACACGAAGGCGTACACGACCGACAGGCCGAGGAAGGCGGTCGCCATGTCCTCGTCCCGGGCCATCTTGTAGAGCACGACCAGAAGACAGCCCAGGCTGTACACGCCGAAAGTGATGACTGCCGGTAGAAGTCCCATGTCGTCCGGTGGTTCCCTGCTGCGCGTTCTGGGCGCGGCAGGCCGGCAGTCTTGTCCTGGTCGCTTGGGTCGTCAACCCCATCAGCCGTGCGGGAGCGCCGAGAGCGCGCGCCGGGCGAGGTTGTCCTTTTCGCGGGCTTCCGTTGCCAGGTCGCGGGCGCGCTTTTCGAGCTTGTCGGCCTGGTCCTGTGCGTCGAGCAGCCGCTGGCTCATGCGGTCGGTTGCCGATGCGTGCGCCTCGCCCAGCGCCTTCACGTTCTCCCTGAGCTCGACGAGCCGCTGCTTGACCCGTCCCAGGTCCGCCTTGCGAGCGGAGATGGCGCCGCGGCGCACCTCGGCCTGCACGAGGTAGTCCGACGCCTTCTTCAGTGCGGAGCGCTGGGCTTTCGGCAGCAGCGGCGACTTCGCCCACTTCGCGAGCGTCGATGACTCCAGGGTCGAGAAGGCGTGGCCACGGCTCAGGCCCTCGTCGATGTTCAACGTCTTGTCGAACTGCTTGTGCGCGCCGATGTGGAAGACCGCGAGCGCCCGGCCCCCCTCGTGGTCGAAATCGAGCGAGTCCGCGCCGCGCACGCGGGCGTTGTTCACCACGTCGAGCCCGAGGTACACGGCGCGCCCGCTCCGGCTGCGGTTGTCGATGCTGTACGTGACGACGCTGTGGCGCACGAAGTGTTCCACCAGCCGGTCGTTCTGGAACGACATCAGCCGCGGCTCGTCTTTCGCCTTCCGGTGGGCGACGTCGAGCTCCACGTCCAGGTCGAGCCCGAAGCGGATGAAACGCACTTCGCTCGGCTTGGTGCGCGAGATTGCCGACTCGCCGGCAAACCCGCCGTCGGCGAACACCGAGACGGGGCCCGGCGGCAGCGTCTGGCGCGTCTTGTTCACCAGTCGGAGCGCGCTTCGCGCCGTCGCTCCCGGTTTCCTGAACCATGCGATGCGCTCGGCCGGCACCGTACCCTGCATGAACGGAACCAGTCCCGAGCTGTGCGCGTGCAGATCGATGGGATGGGGCAGGGTATAGCGGAACAGCGCGCCGTTCTCGGCGCCGTCGGCCTGCTCGATTCCGGCCAGGTTGCCGACCGACAAGAGCGAGCTCTCGCCCGGACCGCTCCGGCCGGCACCATAGCCGACGGTCCCGATGCTGCCGAGACCGATCCCCTCGCCGTACCCGCCGCCGCCCGAGCCGGTTCCGGCGAGGCCGATGCCGCCTTCCGCCGAGCCGCGCTCGCCGGTCCACATGTTGTCGACCGTCTTGTCGAGCAGCTGCGGCACGCTCGACAGCTGGCGCTTCGGTGTCACCAGCTTGCGCCGCGCATAGCGTGGGCCCGCCAGCGGAAACAGGAACGAGTCGGGCCGTCCGTTGACCAGATCGACGGCCACGCGCTTCCAGTCCTCGTCGGTGTCGTTGTGGATCAGCGCCCAGCCCTGGAGCACGCCGTTGTGACCCTTTCGTTCGAGCACTACGCGGTAGGTCGAGCGCCAGATGGGCGCCTCGGAGATGTAGCCGAGCGTGACCGGGCTCTGGCTGCTGGCCGAGACGTGCAGCGTCTTCCGGGTCTGCGCGCCGTGGTCCGACAGTGCGCCCAGCGCCGCTTCGAGTCGCGACGCGAAGGCCGGATCGGTCGGCCGCACGCCGCTCACGTCGGCCAGCGCGAAGCGGCGGATCTCGCGCTTGTCGGTGAGCAGCACCACCGTGCTCTGCTTGACCATCGCGCAGGGCGCCTTCGTCTTGTTGGCGGCTGGCGCTTCGCAGCGCGACAGGCTGCTCTGTTTTGGCTCCAGTACGTCCACCAGCCGTCCGTGCACTGTCTTGCCGCGCGTCTCCAACTGTACCGACGCGCCCTTCAGCGTTCCCAGGAGCGCCTTGAAGCCGAGCGGCCCGTTTCCCGGCAGACCCGCCAGCGCCGTCGCCATGCTGCGGCTCACGCTGCTCTTGAACTCCACGCCGGACACCTTCGTGCCCTTGCCGCTGCCCAGCACGACCAGCGACTTCAGCGCGTCGTCCAGATGTCCGGCGGGCACCGGTAGACCCACGTCACCTGAAGCGAGTACGCCCCGGCGCTCGAAGTAGCCGATGCCGTTCTCGTACAGGCGCACCCGACGCAGGGGCAGCACCGCTGGCGGCTTGACGGCGGCCTTCCGGTGCGCGGCTTTCGGTTGCGCGCCCGCAGTCAGGGCGCACAGGGACACGGCGGTCGCGGTAGCGACCCATAGACGCATTCGCATCACGGCTCTCCTCGCTCGCGCTGGGCGGTCATCGCCAGCGGCGGCGTGTTCGCTACCCGTCAGGACACCCACCGGGCGCCGGGGTTCCCGCATAGGCTGACGAATTCGCCAAAGCGCTGTGGAAGTCGGGGTCGCCGGCCGGCGCGCCGCGGGTCCCAGGCACGGGCTTGCGTCCTGCAACGCTGGTGGCGCAGCCGGAAAAGTGGCTGCGATAGCGTTGGGGCCCACGTGGGCAGGGTCGACGCTACGGCGCCCAGCCGCTCTTCTTGGTCCCGTCCTCGGAAAGCCACCAGCGCTGGTCGACGGCGATCGGTCCGGCGAAGGTGACGTTCTTTCCACCGGGGAAGGTGACGACGATGTTGTCGGCGCTAGTCGTGCCGCCCAGGCCGAAGTCGAGGGTGAGCGAGTCCTGGCCGCCCTTGCCGGTGCCGCCCTGGACCTGGCGGAGCCAGAGCTTTCCGCCGGCGTCGACGCGCACCGTGGCGCCGATGGCGGCCCAGTTCGAGCCGGCGTTGCCGACAACGCGCACCTCGAGCCAGTGGCCCTTCTTCGAGGTGGGCAGCTGGTTCTGGAAGAGATCGGTGGCGAACACGTCGGGGTCGCCGTCGTTGTCGTAGTCGGCGGTGGCGACGCCCCAGCCGTTCCTGGTGGTGATGCCGGCGTGGTACGAATCGAGGCTGAACGTGCCGTCGCCGTGGCCCCAGTAGAAGTCGGTGGGGCGCCCGTCGTAGATCGCTGTCAGCACCAGGTCGAGGTTGCCGTCGCCGTTGAAGTCGGCCAGCGCCGGCACCGAGTACGTCTCCTGGTAGCGCAGGCCTGCGGCGCTGGTGAACGGCGTGCCCCACGGCCCGGCGGTGTCCGTGAACTGGCCCTTGCCGTCGTTGAGCAGGATCTGCGTCTTGTCCGAGAAGTCGAAGAAGCGCGGGTGGGCGAGGTTCGCGGCAACGAGGTCGAAGTCGCCGTCGTTGTCGATGTCGCCCCAGGCGGCGCCGATGGTGTGGCCGTAGTACTTGGGGAAGGTGCCGTCGGGGTGGCCGGCGAGGTTGTTGGCGAGAGCGACTTCGCTGACGTTGCCGTTGCCGTTGTTCCTGTAGTAGCGGTTGGCCCAGAGCCGGTACTCGTTCACGAATAGATCGATGTCGCCGTCGGCGTCGGCGTCCACCGGTGCGGCGCCGCGGCTGGGCGCGCTGTCGGTGGAGAAGCCGTGCGTGCCAGTCCACTCGCTGAAGCTGCCGTCGCCGTTGTTGTGGAAGATGGTGTCGACGTAGAATGTGTTCTTCGCCCAGCAGATGAAGTTGGCGAGGTACAGGTCCAGATAGCCGTCGGCGTCGATGTCGAGCCAGGCGGCGGCGGCCGAAGGCGCGTGCGTGTTGGCCGGGTCGCCGCAGTCCTCGTAGCTCTCCAGATCGCTGATGCCCGCCGCCGCGGTCACGTCGCTGAAGCTACCGTTGCAGTTCGAATGCAGGAGCGCGTCGCCGCTGGTCGGGTCCTCGGAAAAGAGCAGCAGATCGAGGCAGCCGTCGTTGTCGTAGTCGCCGAACACGCCGCCGGTCTGTTTGATGCCGGCCGCGTCGAGCCCGGCGCTGGCGGTCACGTCGCTGAAGCTGCCGTGGTCGTTGTGGAAGAGCTTGCCGCTGATGAGCGCGTCGTCCCAGCCGTCGTTGTCGTAGTCGGCAAAGGAGATGTGGTTGCCGCTGCCGGCGGGCACCTGCTGGAAGAACGTGTTCTCCGGCTGCAGGTTGTCGGTGTACTCGACGATGAGCCGCACCAGGAAATCGCGCTGGAACGGGAAGGAGGCGCCGTTGTGGTAGCCGGGCACCCCGGGCAGGTTGAAGGCCGACGGGCAGGCGTCGAAGGGCGTGCAGTCGGCGTGGGTGGTGTTGTCGTAGGCGAACACCGGGTCGCCCGGCGACGCGGAGTGCTCGGCCACGTACACCAGGCCGGGCTTGTCGACGACGACGGGCTGGTCGAACACGTAGTCCGTCCACTGTCCTTCCTTTATGTCGGCGGTGCAGCGCGTGCCGGTCCACAGCGGATCGGGCGACCAGAAGTCGAAGCCGTTGTGGCCGAAGTCGGCGTAGAGGCCTGCGGTGAGCTCGGCGTCCGGCGCGGCGTCCTGCCCCAGGTTGGTCCACATCACGCGGAAACCGAGGATCTTCGCTGGGTGCTCGAGCGAAAATCGCACGGCTTCCCACAGCGGCACTTTGGCCAGCTTGTAGGCGGTGCCGTCGATGGTGATGGTCGACTGCTGCGTGCGGATGTTGCCGTGTGCGTCGCCGTCGTCGGAGGACAGCTCGGTGCCGGCGGGCGGCGTTCCTCCCGCCGTGCCGCAGGCGGGCGCGGCGTCGCCCGCCTCGCCTGCGGTTTCCGCCGCGGCGTCGCCGGCCGCGTCGGCTGCGGCGTCGCTGCCCGCATCGCCGCCTGCTCCCGGCTTCGCGCCTCCGCCGTTTGATCCGCACGCCGACAGCAGCGCTGCCGCTGCCACGACCAGCCATGTTCTTGTCGCCATCCCGCCTGCCAGGATACGCGATCGCGGCGCGCCGGCCGGCGGCTATTTCCGGCGGCCCGCGGCCTTCTTGGCGGGCGCCTTCTTCTTGGCGGGCGCCTTCTTCTTGGCGGGTGCCTTCTTGGTGGGCGCCTTCTTGGTGGGCGCCTTCTTGGTGGGCGCCTTCTTCTTGGCGGGCGCCTTCTTGGCGGGCGCCTTCTTGGCGGGTGCCTTCTTCTTGGCGGGTGCCTTCTTCTTGGCGGGCGCCTTCTTCTTGGCGGGCGGCGCCTGTCCCTCGAAGTACTTCTGCATCGGGGCGAAGTAGTGCTCTTCCCAGCCTGTCCGGTAGCGCTCGCCCTGTCCCTCCGGGATGTTGGCGTGGATGATCGTGAGGCGCGTGCCACCCGTGGTCGGCGCGAGCAGGATCTCGAGCCTGGAATCCGGCGCGTCCTTGGGGAAATCCGTCGTGCGCCAGTCCATCACGATGCGGCGCCCACGCGAGAGCATGACGACGCGACCTTCGATATAGCCGTCCCACGCCGTGTGCCGCCCAGCGGGCCGCGCAACCATGGTGGCTTTCCCCCCGGTCATGAGCGAGTGCTCCCTGCCGTCCATCCACGCCGCGAAGATACGTTCGGGGCTTGCAGGGATCACCGTTGATGCATGGATCGACTCCATCGTCATGCTTGGTCACCTTCCCGCGGATTTCCGCTCCGCGGGCGGCAGCCTAGCGAAGATCCGTGCTGCTGCGCGAGCGCTTCCTGACGCGATCGTGACCGGATCCTGCCCGGGATCCGGGCCGGGACGGCCCCGCGGAGCCATACTAAGCTAGAGAGGAATCCCGCTCGATGAACGCCCACAACCTTCTTGTCCTGTCCGACGTGCACCTGGGGAGCGACCTGGTGCAGCACGCGCGGCCGGGCGCTCCGGCGCGTGGGAAGGCGGGGCTACGGCGGGATCGGGAGCTCGTGGCGCTGCTCGACTGGTACCGCGAGCGGCCCCGGGGCGGGCGCCCGTGGCGGTTGGTGATCGCCGGGGACCTGGTCGATTTCGTCGGCATGAGCGTTTCTCCTCCGGCCGGGGAGCTCCAGACCGCGCCGAACGAGGAGGAGCGGCTGCACGGGCTCGGCAGCGCCGTGGACCACACGCTGGAGAAGCTCCGCCGCGTCGCGGCCCATCACGATATGGTCTTCGCCGCGCTGGCGCGCTTCGTCGCCGAGGGCAACACGCTGGTGGTGGTACGCGGCAACCACGATGTCGACTTCCACTGGGAGCGGGTGCAGGCGGCGTTCTGCGACATCCTCGCATCGCACGCGCCGACGGTCCGCGGGCGCATCCAGTTCGCCGAGTGGTTCTACTACGAGGAGGGCGTCGTCTACATCGAGCACGGTCACCAGTACGACGACTACTGCTCCTACGATCACATCCTGAATCCAGTGATGCCGAGCGATCCGAAGCGCTCGCTGCGCTCGCTCTCGGACATCCTGTTGCGCTACGTGGTGCGCCCCACGCGCGGCATGATGGAAGCCGGCCACGACACGGCGACTGCGCTCGACTACCTGCGCTTCGGGGCGGAGCTGGGGGTGGGCGGCATGCTCAGGCTGGGGCAGCGCTTCGTCGTGGCCATCGCCGCGCTGATCTCGCTGTGGCGCGAGCACGTCGGCGACGCGGCGCGCTGGGTCCGGCAGGAGCACGAGCGGCGCATGGGGCTGCTCGCCGAGGCGAGGCAGCTCAGTCTGGTCAAGCTGCGCGCGCTGGCGTCACTGCAGCGTCCGCCGATCACGCGCAGCATCTTCCGCATCCTGTCCGGCGTGATGCTCGATCTCGTGGCGCTGGCGGTGCTCGCGTTGGCCGCGTTGGTGTGGCTCCTGGCGGCGCGCTGGACGCCGGCGTTGGGGCTGGAGGTCGTACTCGCACTGGCGCTCGTGGTCCCCGCAGCCTGGCTGTGGCGGCGCGCTCGCGGCGCCATCGATGCCAGCGCTTCGTTGCGCAAGCGCGCCGCGCAGGTCTCGGCGCTGTTCCCGGCGGCCTTCATCGTGATGGGGCACACGCATGCGCCCGAGGTGAAGCGTGCCGAGGGCGTGGACGCGACCTACGTCAACCTCGGCGCGTGGGCGGAGGAGGAAACCCCCGAGGGCAGAAGCCCCGCCGCGCCCGCGTCGCGCACGCATCTGGTCGTGCAGCAGATCGACGGCAGGCCGGTCGCGTCGCTGATGCGCTGGGACGCCGAGAGCGGGCCGCAGCGGTTCATCTCGGTGCCGGTGGCCGGTACCGACGACGCGCCGCCGCCGAGCTCGCGCCGCGCGTAGTGGGCCGAGTGCTGCGGCGCGGCACGCGCTGTCGCTGTGCCGGCGCAACGCGCGTACGCTCCCACGCGACTGTGGCTGTGACATTGCCGTCACGGTTCAGGTCGCGGGCAGCGGGCTCACGGCGGCGAGCGCGAAGCGCGTCAGCACGTCGACGACCGCATCCAGATCGCTGTAGCGCCCGTCCACGTATCCTAGAGCGAGCGTCTGCGTGAGCGCGATCATCCCCGCCGCCAGCATCTCCAGGCGCTGCCGTTCGGCGGCGCTCTCTGCCGGAACACCTAGCGCGACTAGATCCTCCACTAGATCCCGTTCGAGCTCGCGGTGCAGCTCGCGCGCCTGCGCGCCGAACACCGAGCCTGGGTCGTGGAACTGCTGGACGTACAGACGGAACAGCTCCGGATGCTCGACCAGTGCCTCGAGCGGCAAGCGGAAGGTGCGCTGCAACGTCTCGAGCCCGCCCTCGCCCCGGGCGAGCTCCTGGCGCGCCTCCTTGAGCGGGCGACGCATCGCGTCGAGCTTCTCGCGGGCCAGCGTGTGGAGCAGATCGTCCTTGTCCTTGAAGTGTACGTAGAAGGTCGGCTGCGCGATGCCCGCCTCGCGCGCCACCGCGCTGGCGCTCAGCCTGCCGGAGCCGGACTCGCGGAGGATCTTCGCGGCCGCCTCCAGCAGCCGGCGCCGCGTGATCAGCTTCGATTCCTCGCGCGTCAGCGCACGTGCCACGGCCGGAGCTCCGTCATCATGCTGATACTACCATCGGTTACTAGGGTCGAATATGTCCTGCAAGCTCGCCAGTTACCAGCAAAATGCATATTCTTGTGTGGGTGGCTTGACAGCTCGCTTCGCCGATACGAGTATCGGCCAATATGGCAGAGCCGAAGCTTCCTCGCAACGACCACATCCTCATCATCGGTTCCGGCTTTGCCGGGATCGGCATGGGTATCCGCCTCGAGCAGGCCGGCATCGAGGACTTCACGATCCTCGAGCAGGCCGACCAGGTCGGCGGAACCTGGCGCGACAACCACTATCCGGGCGCGGCCTGCGACGTGGAGTCGCACCTGTACTCGTTCTCGTTCGCACCGAACCCGGACTGGTCGCGGCAGTTCGCACCACAGAAGGAGATCCTCGACTACCTGGTGCGCTGCGTGGACGACTTCGGGCTGCGCCCGCATCTGCGCCTCGGCACCGCGGTCACCGCGGCGCGCTTCGACCAGGACACCGGGCTCTGGGACGTGCAGACCGAGGGCGGCGAGCACCTCACGGCGCGGGTGCTGGTTTCTGGATGCGGCGGCCTGAGCCGCCCGTCGTACCCGGACATCCCGGGGCTAGACAGCTTCGAAGGCGCTCTCTTCCACTCGGCGCGCTGGGATCACGACACGCCGCTCGAGGGCAAGACGGTCGGCGTCATTGGCACCGGCGCGAGTGCGATACAGATCGTACCGTCTATCGCGCCGACGGTCGGTCGGCTCGCCGTGTTCCAGCGCACGCCGCCCTGGATCCTGCCCAAGTCCGACCGCGACATCACGGCGAGCGAGCAGCGGCGCTTCCGGCGCGTGCCCTTCCTGCAGAAGCTCGCGCGCTACGCGCAGTACTGGCGCCACGAGCTGTTCGCGCTCGGCTTCGTGGTGGACCCGCGCATCAACAAGTTCGCCGAGCGCTTCGCGCTTCGCTATCTCGAGCGAGCGGTGCCCGAGCCGGAGCTCCGCGCGAAGCTGACGCCGGACTACACGCTCGGTTGCAAGCGCGTGCTCCTGACGAACGACTATTACCCGGCGCTCTGCCGCGACAACGTCGACGTGGTGACCGGCGGCATCCAGGAGATCCGCCCCGAGGGCATTCTGACGCGTGACGGTACGCTGCACCGCCTCGACGCGATCATCTGCGCGACCGGGTTCCAGGCGGCGGAAGCCGTGGCGCCGTTCGAGGTGCGCGGCCGCGGCGGTCGCGATCTGAACAACGAGTGGGCGGACGGCGCCGAGGCGTACAAGGGCACGAGCGTCGCGGGCTTCCCGAACTTCTTCATGATCGTCGGCCCGAACACCGGGCTCGGCCACAGCTCCATGGTCCACATCATCGAGTCGCAGGTGGAGTACATTCTTGGCGCCGTGAAGACGCTGCGCGCACGCGGCGTCAAGCTGATGGACGTGCGCCGGGACGTGCAAGACCGCTACAACCAGCGCCTGCACCAGCGGCTGTCGCGCACTGTGTGGTCGACCGGTTGCGTGAGCTGGTACCAGACGACCAGCGGCAAGAACACGACGCTCTGGCCGGGCTTCACGTTCGAGTTCCGGGCGCGCACGCGCCATTTCGATCCCGCCCACTACGAGCTGGTGCCCGGGGCGCTCGCGCCCCGAGGGAGCCGCGAACAGCCCGTTCCCTCGGTCGCCGCGCCGTTGCCGGGCGAATAGCGGAGCGCGCGAGGGCGGCAGAGCGGCGGCCTCGCCGAGGCGCGGGCGACCGCGATTTCCGGCGTCTACGCCGCTGGAACGGGCGTCCGGCCGCTCCGGAGCCCCCGACCTGGGACAGCCTTCCCTCCCTGTGGAACACTCGGCGCATGGCCGGTCTACGTTCGGTGTCGCTGCTGCTTGCCGTTCCATTCGCCGCGCTGCTGTCCGCGTGCGGCTCGAGCGCCCAATCGGGCGCAGGCGAGGGCGGTCCTGTCCACTACGTCGTTGTCGGGCAATCGGGCACGCTCGCCGGCTCGAACGACGGCAGCGCCTGGAGCCTGCGCGCTCCGGCGACCGACGAGGATCTGCACGGCGTCGCCGCAGCCAAGGACGGTACCGTGGTCGCGGTGGGCGACGCCGGAACCGTCCTGTACTCCGGCGACGGCGCCAAGACGTTCCAGGTGGCGGCGGCTCCCACCCAGAGCGACCTCCAGGCTGCGGCAGTCGACGACCAGGGACATTTCGTGATCGGCGGAAACGACGATCACACCTACTACTCGGACGACGGCGGAAAGACCTGGACGGCGGGCAAGGTCATCGATCCCGACGGGACAGTGCTCATCACGCATCTTGCGACGGACGGCAGCGGCCGTTTCCTGGCCAGCGGCACGGTGTACCACCAGGCGACCGGCGGGGTCGGTATCCGCAACCGGGTCTATTTCTCCACGGACGGCGGGGACAGCTGGTCGCACGTCTTCGACGGGGATCTGCAGTCGATCGGCGGCTCCTTGACCAGCGGGCTCCAGGGCGTCGCGACCGACGGCGCGCACCACTACGTCACTGTCGGATGGAAGAGCCAGGCGTTCTTCGCCTCGGGCGATCCGACCTCGACGTGGAATGCGTCTTCCGGGCTACCCGCCGACGTGAAGCTGGATGCTGTGGTCCGGGACGACGACAACCAGCGCTTCATCGCGGGCACCCTGATGGGTGTGCTCTACAGCTCGAGCGACAACGGACAGAGCTTCACGAAGGGTTGCGCGCCGCTCAAGGGGCAGAGCTCCGTCAGCGACATGGTCGCGGGCGGCGGTCGCGTTCTCGCCGTGGGCCCGGGCCTCGGCCTCGTCACCAGCGACGGCGGCGGCAGTTGCACTACGGTCCCTATCGCCGCGAACGATACGAACCTGATCGTGTTCGGCGTGGCGTACCTTCCCTGACCGGTGCCGTCCCGCTGCGGCCGGACGGCTGCTCCTTGCCGGCTCGTTGCCGTTTGTGCCCCGGACCGACCAGCAGCGAACTCGACGCCGCCGAGCTGGAATCGCGAAACATTGACTTCCCCGCGTTCCGGCAATCGCCCGCTCAGGGTACCAGGGGGCTCGCGGCGGCCCGATAGTCCTGTCCGCGACCGGATAGCTGCGCTGGCGGAGGAGTTCCGGTAGGATGCCCGCACTGTGGCGAGCGCGGTGGAAAGCGGCACCGCGCCGCGCGATCCCTACACGATCGCAGGCGGCGCGGAGCAGCTGGGTGGATTCGGCCCTGCGCCGGCCGGCGCACGGCGCACGGTCGCGCGCACCGGGCGCAGGCGCGTGTGCGCCAACTGGCTGGTCGGGCAGCGCTACGACCTGTTCTTCTTCATCGGCAGCTGCCTTCTGACCGTCCTGTTCCTCGGCATCTACCACGGCCTGCGCCATCTCGGTTTCGCGCCGCACGCCGGCAGCGTGCTGATCACGTATTTTCTGTTCACGACGGTCTTCGACCACCCGCACATCTTCCAGACCTTCTCGCGCACGCACGTCGACCGGGAGAATTTCGCGCGCTACCGCATCGCGCACACCTGGGGGCTCGCGGCGTTCATCGCGGCGGGCTTCGCGCTCTCTGCGGTAGGTTGGGACCCGTACGTGATCGTGTTCGGGGCGCTGTTCGGCAGCTGGCACATCATCCGCCAACACTGGGGGATCCTCAGGGCGTACAAGGCCGTGAACAACGATCGCGACAAGCTCGATCACTGGATCGACACGGCGACGTTCTATCTCGGCGCCTTCGCGTTCTATCTGTACGACTACACGGGCAATCCGCGACAGACGATCATCTACGGCAAGGCCAGCGCACCCTTCCCGAACGTGCCGCCCCTGATCGCCCAGGTCGTCTGGTACGGCTTCCTGTTTTCGCTCGGTTGCTTCGCGCTCCGGCAGATCTGGCTGTTGATGAACGGCCGCCCCATCATCTTGCCGAAGATCCTGCTGATGGCGGCGGCGCTCGGCACGCGCGGGCTCGTGCTCTACTTTACCGCGACTCCGTTCCTCGTCGCGGAGGCGCTGGAGACGACCTATCACGACGTGCAGTACCAGGGCTGGATGATGAACTTCCAGCGCAAGCGCTTTCCGGACAAGCGCGGCATGGTGCGGCGCTGGCTGCTGATGGCGCTGGCATACGGTCTGCTCGTCGGTGTGATCGAGATCGTGGGCCTGATGAACCCCCGCTGGTCGTGGCTTTTCGTCCCGTTCTGGATGATCGTGCTGTGGCACTACTGGGTCGAGGGAAGGATCTGGCGCATGCGCAAGCAGCCGGAGCTGCGTGCCGTGCTGGCGCGCGGATAACGGTGGACTTCCGGCGCCATTCCTGAGAACTATCAAGGGTGATGCAGGGACCTCCGGGGAATCCTTATCCTCCGGGTGGCGGTCCTGGCGGGGCTGGGCCGTCGGGGCAACCACAGCCGGGACAACCCGGCGCCGGACAACAGCAGCCACAGGCAGGGTATCCGACGCAGCCGGGCTACGGCGCGGCCGGGCAGCCCCAGCAGCCGGGCTACGGCGCGCCCGGGCAGCAGCCGGGCTACGGCGCGCCCGGGCAGCAGCCGGGCTACGGCGCGCCCGGGCA
>Ga0114931_10001213_pt1 | contig 32861 bp, 26 predicted proteins | sample 2SBtaG_FD_89579 | JGI IMG/M metagenome (GOLD analysis project Ga0114931, IMG submission 89579) | Deep subsurface microbial communities from Kolumbo volcano to uncover new lineages of life (NeLLi) - 2SBTROV14_V59a metaG | ecosystem: Environmental > Aquatic > Marine > Volcanic | place: Kolumbo...
ATAACGATATAGAATTATTTAATTATATAAAACAAGAATTATTTACCGCATTAGTCGGTGATGTATTGGACAAATTGGGATATACACACCAATTTTTATCACCTCGGATTAAACCGCTTGATCCTCGAATGATAGTTATCGGACGCGCTCTACCGGTTTTGGAAGCAGATGTTTTTGCCGAGAAAATTGAGGGGACGGCAAATCCGATAATGGATAAACCTTTCGGTTTGATGTTTCGCGCTTTGGACGATCTTAAGAGAAACGAAGTTTATATTTGTTCCGGAGCGTCTTATAATTATGCTCTTTGGGGAGGGTTAATGAGTACGCGCGCCATAAAATTAGAAGCGGCTGGTGCCGTAGTAAACGGATATTCGCGCGATACAAATGAAATATTAAGATTGCAGTTCCCTACTTTTTCCTTGGGCGGTTTTGCTCAGGATCAAAGTCCAAGAGGCAAAGTGCTGGATTATCGTCTCCCGATTGAATTTAACGGAATTAAAATTTGCCCGGGCGATATAGTGTATGGAGATAGAGACGGCGTTGTTATTGTTCCCCAAGATGTGGAAAAGGAAGTATTCAGAATGGCATTTGAAAAAGCAAGAGGGGAAAAACTTGTGCTTAAAGCTTTGCAGAATGGAATGAGCGCGGTTGAAGCTTTTGATAAATTTGGAATTATGTGAATTTAATAGCGAAAATTAAATGAATAAGATTACGAAAATTTCTACGGCAGTTGTTGAAGCTAATTTTAATTGGACTTATGTACGAGTATATAGCGATGCTGAAGGGGGGCTTTACGGAACAGGAGAATGTTTTTTTGCCCCCGGTTTGGAAAAAATAATTCATGAATTTGAAGAAATTTTAATAGGAGAAGATTTTACTGATACCGAACGACTCGTTGAAAAAATGCGCTGGGCGGCATCCGGCGCCGGTTCTTTATCCGGAATAATTTGGAATGCAATTACAGGTATAGAAGCCGCGTTATTGGATCTTAAAGGAAAATATTTTGGGCTTTCTGTTTATCAATTGCTTGGCGGTAAATTTAGAGAAAGGGTAAGAATTTATCTCGATTGTCATGCGGGAGATTCGTTGGAAGCTCTTTCAACCCTTCTGCAGCCGAGAACACCTAATTGGTTAAATCACAAAACAAATGAAAATCTGTCGCCCGAAGACGAAGCAGAAGCCTCCGCAGTTCGAGCAAAAGAAATGGCTGAATTGGGCTATACCGCTTTAAAATTTGATCTCGATTTACCGGGTTCTACTTTCGATTCGGCTGAGGGTTATTCTTTGAAGAATTCTGATATAGACTGGATGGTAAATTTAGTGGAGAAGATTAGAACTGCGGTGGGTCCTGATATCGATTTGGCTTTTGACGCTCACTGGCGATACCGCGCTAACGAAATAGTGAAAGTAGCGCGACTCATAGAACCTTACAATATTCTTTGGTTGGAAGACCCATTACCTCCGCACGATGAGCGGGGATTAGAATATCTGAAAAATCAAACCGTTACGCCTATTGCAACTGGCGAAAATTTACAACTGAGACAAGGCTTTTGGAATTTAATAGTTAAAGATCTTTGCGCTATTATAACGCCCGACTTCCAGAAAGCGGGCGGTTTACTTGAAGGTAAAAAGATTGCCGATATGGCGGCTGCGGCGAATAAAGTTGTAGCGCCTCATATGATTGGAAGTCCTCTCGCGCTAATGGCTAGCGCTCACTTAAGTATGTCTATTCCAAACTTTTTAGCGTGCGAGTTTCATGCTCACGATGTTCCATTTTTTCATGAACTTTTAATGGATGGAACGGATGGCTGGTTTAAACCGGGATGGGTTACTCCAAACGATAAACCGGGCTTTGGCATTGAATTGAATGAGAAAGTTGTAAAAAAATATTTATTACAAGGAAGCGGCTGTTTTGAATAATCAAAAATCAATTTCAAAAATATTTTCGTTAAAAGGCAAGCATGTTTTAATAACCGGTAGTACAAGAGGTATAGGAAATGCCTTCGCAAAAGCTTTTTTAAACGCCGGTTGCAATGTTTGGATACATGGGAGAAATGAGGATAAATGCAAACAAGTAGCGAAAGATTTGAATACGCCATATTGGGTCGCCGCTGATATGCTTAACGAAAATGCCGTAGAAATTATTTCCGATAAAATAAATCAACATACCGGCAAATTGGATATTTTGATTAATAATGCCGCAATTGAAAAGATAAATCCTTTTAATAAATTTAATCTGAAAAAATTTGATGAAACATTTCAGGTAAATGTTAGAGCCGTAATAAAACTTACTTACGCAATGTTGCCGTTGTTGAAAGCTTCGGATTCGGCGTCGGTTATAAATATTACTTCTATTCATCAAGAGATTCCCTATCCGCATAATATGGCGTATTCAATGTCGAAGGCGGCAATTGGTATGTTTACTAAAACGCTTGCATTGGAATTAGCCCCTTTTGGAATAAGAGTAAACAATTTTGCGCCGGGAGCGGTTAAAACTGAGATTAATAGGGAAGTGATTGAAGAAAACGAAGATCAATTTAATGAATGGATTCCGCTTGGGCGCGTTGCCGAAGTAGAAGATATGACCGGCTCTATACTCTATTTAGCTTCGGATGCCTCTAAATATGTTACCGGTACAACTCTTTATGCCGATGGCGGATACTCTCAAAACCTTGTTCGTTACAGACCCGAAGAATAATCAAAATGAAAGAAGTTAATTTAGTAATCGATGCAAAAGCCACGCTGGGAGAAGGTGCAATCTGGGATTACAAAAATAATCGCATTTTATGGATAGATATCGAAGAATGCAGTCTAAATATATTTTATCCGAATGAAAAGGAAAATAGAAAAATAAAATTAAATCAAAAAATCGGTACAGTTGTACCGGTTGAAATTTTTGAAAATGTTGTTTTAATCGCTCTTGAAGACGGAATATACTATCTTGTTTTGGCTAGTGAGCATGTTTATAAAATGATAGATCTTGAAAGCAAGATCAAAAATAATAGATTTAATGACGGAAAGTGCGATCCTGCCGGAAGATTCTGGGTCGGTTCAATGGATATGAACTTATCCGAAGGAAAAGGTTCCCTTTATTGTATTGATACTAATTTATCTGTAAAAAAAAATATTTCCGGTGTTACCATTTCAAATGGAATCGCTTGGTCAGTTGATTCAACGATGATGTACTACATTGATACTCCCACAAGAGCGGTAGCTGAATATCGTTATAATATTGAAACAGCAAGTATTAAATATTCAAGAATAGCAATAGAAATTGAAAAAGAATTGGGATATCCGGATGGAATGACAATAGATTCTGAAGGAAAGTTGTGGATTGCAATGTGGGGCGGAGGTTATGTAACTCGCTGGGATCCTGAAACCGGAAAGTTGTTAGAGAAAATAGAGTTGCCTGCTCTGAATGTTACATCATGCGCCTTTGGCGGAAAAAATTTGGATACGCTTTATATTACTTCTGCTATTGAAGGTGTAAGCGAAGAAAATAGAAATAAATACCCTTTTAACGGTGGATTATTCAGTGTAAAACCAGGCATCACCGGTATTAAAGCAAATTATTTTGATGTAGATGTAAATTTAATTAAAGGAGACAAATCTGGGAACAATTGATTTAGTAACTATTGGAATTTACCTTCTCCTTGTTATTGCTGTTGGATTTTATTTTTCACGGAAAGAGCGGAATTCGACGGATTATTTTTTGGCTGGGCGGAATGTTGGCTGGTTTGCTATTGGTGCGTCTCTCTTTGCATCAAATATTTCCAGCGAGCATATTATAGGTTTAGCCGGCGCTGGGGCTACTTCCGGTATGGTTTCGGGAAGTTTTGAATGGAGTGCGAGCGTTATAGTATTAATTCTCGGTTGGGTATTTGTTCCGTTCTATTTAAAGTCCAAAGTATTTACCATGCCGGAGTTTTTGGAGAAGCGCTATAATGGAACAGCTCGCTGGTACTTAAGTATAATTTCCGTCATTGCCTATGTTATAACAAAAATATCGGTTACACTTTTTGCCGGTGGTCTTGTGCTTAAATATGTACTTGGGTGGGATATGGTTACATCAGCTATAATTCTTGTTTTGGCAACCGGATTATATACAATATTAGGAGGTCTATCGGCGGTTATTTATACGGAACTTCTACAAACTTTTGTGCTAATAGGCGGTGCTGTTATTCTTACGCTTCTTGGTTTGCACGAAGTCGGAGGAATTTCTCAATTAACGCAAAATGTCCCGTCTGATTTTTTTCATATGTTCAGACCGATGTCGGATCCTGATTTCCCGTGGACAGGCATTCTTTTTGGAATCCCAATATTGGGTATTTGGTATTGGTGTACGGACCAATTTATTGTACAGCGGGTTTTGAGTGCTAAAAATATAAAACACGCACAAGGCGGAACCGTTTTTAGCGGATTTTTGAAGATACTGCCTGTTTTTATTCTTTTATTTCCCGGGATTATCGCAAAAGCTTTATATCCCGAAATTTCGGGGGATCAAGCTTACCCTGTACTTGTAACCCGTTTGCTTCCTGTCGGATTAAAAGGCATTGCAATAGCCAGTTTACTTGCAGCTTTAATGTCTTCTTTGGCTTCTTGTTTTAACAGCAGTTCAACTCTTCTAACGATGGATATTTATTCTAAATTCAGACCTAATGCAAGCGAGAAGCAATTAGTTAATGCCGGTAAGCTTACAACGGTGTTTCTGGTAATGCTTGGACTGTTATGGGTTCCACTCATAAAATATATTTCATCCGGTTTATATATTTATTTGCAGAGTGTCCAGGCATATATCAGTCCGCCTATAACTGCCGTATTTTTATTTGGTGTATTTTGGCCGCGGGTCAATGGTAAAGGGGCAATTGCTTCGCTTTTAACAGGTTTGTTTATCGGTAGTTTTAGATTAGCAGTTGAGGTAATTCACAAACAATCACCCTTTGCGTGGGCGCCCCTAAAATTATTTGCCGAAATAAACTTTTTACATTTTGCTGTTTTTCTATTTATTATTAGTTCGGTTGTTTTAATAGTCGTTAGTTTGATTACCGAAAAACCGGCATTGGAAAAGGTTAAAGGCTTAACTTTTAAATATGCTAAATCAGATGATGTGTCGCTCGATAAATCCACGTTAGATTACAAAGATAATCGTATAAATATTTTCGCACCGGTAAGTTTGCTCGTAGTAATTGCAATATTATTTATCACATTTTTCTGAGCGAAATACTAATAATGAAAAAATTGTATTTTTTGGAACCACCTTTCATAAATTAAATGGTGAAGCATGATGTATATTAAAAAATTTCTGTTAATAATATTTATCATTTGTATTTGTAATAAGTTTGCCGATGCTCAAGTTAAAGTTTGGGAGCAGAAAATTAATATTCCTACTTGGGAAATAGGGCCGGATTCAAAATATCCTTTTTTCAAAGCAAAGATTGATATGTATGCGGATGATGATAGAATTTATCCTTATCCGCTTAAAAATAAAATCACACAAAATAAGGTTGATAAAAGTTATACCGCCTGTTTTTTGGAAAATGAATTTATCAAGGTTTTAATTACTCCTGAGATAGGGGGGAAATTATATGGAGCGAAAGATAAAACAAACGGTTATAATTTCTTTTATTGGCAGCCGACTGTTAAACCGGCATTGATTAGTTTAACCGGAGCCTGGACTTCGGGAGGTATTGAATGGTGTTTTCCATCGGGACATAGACAAACTACATTTAGTCCCGTAAGTTATACTTTGGAGGGGAATGAAGATTCCAGTAAAACCGTTTGGATTGGAGAGACTGAATGGGTACACGGTCTTAGGTGGATTGTAGGAGTAACGGTATATCCCGGGAAAAGTATAATTGAAGCTAAAGTTCGGCTGTCAAATCCCACACAACTTCCACAATCATTTTATATGTGGGCTATTGCCGCAACTAATGCTAATGATGATTACCAATTAATTTATCCGACTCGCGTTATGACCGGTCACAATAAATTCGAATATTCTTATTGGCCGATTGATAACGGAGTTGATGTTTCCTGGTGGAAAAACATTCCTAATGCCGGCAGCAGATTTGCAACTGAATTAGCGGACTTTTTCGGAGGGTACGATCATGGCAAGAATGCCGGAACAGTATTTTATGCTGATGGACATATCGTAATCGGGAAAAAGTTTTGGACTTGGGGTACATCTCCGTTTGGTAGAATGTGGGATTGGATACTTTCCGACGGCGAGGGACCCTATGCCGAACCGCAAGCCGGAGCGTATTCTGATAATCAACCCGATTTCCATTGGCTTCAGCCGGGAGAAGTAAAATCATATAGTCAGTATTTTTTCCCGGTAAGAGGGATCGACGGATTTAAAAAGGCGAATCTTAACGGAGCGCTTAATCTATCCTTTGAAAATAATTCTGCTAAAATTGGCGTATATAGTACTTCGGTTCTAAAATCCTTAAGAATTGTTTTAAAACAAAAAAATGACATCATTTTTTCAGTTACTAAAAATCTAGACCCGTCAACGCCTTTCTCGGATACGATATCTCTCGATGAAAATCCTGATAATCCTGAAGAATTTTCTTTAACGCTCTATGATAATAATGGTAATGAATTAATTTCCTATCGACCGAAAAAAGAGGAGGAAGTAGAACTGCCTTCTCCCGCTAAAGTATATGATGATCCAAGTAAAATAACTTCGAATGACGAACTTTGGGTTGCCGGTGATTTTTTATATAAAAATAGAGATGTAATCGGAGGAATTAATTTTTTCGATAAATTATTAAAAAGAGATTCTCTCGATACGAGAGCGAATATATCAATGGCGTTGATAGATATATCGAGAGCAAAGTATGAATCCGCTCTTCACAGATTGAACTTAGCTTTTCGGAGGGATAAAGACAACGGTAAATTATACTATTTGCGTGGTGTTGCGTATGAAGCAATCGGCAATTTGGAAGAAGCTTATAACTCATATTACCGTTCGGTTCATTTTCAAGAGTATTTACCAAGAGCTTACCAAAGAATTGCATCCATTGATATAAAAAGAAAAGATTATGACAGAGCTTTAATCCATATCAATAAGGCAATCGAACAAAATACATTGAACCCGGAATTGTTCTCTTTAAAGTCTTTGATATTACGGTTAATCGGTAATTTGGACGAATCGCTTGTTGCAATTAATAAAGCCATAGAATTGGATCCGCTTAGCTATTGGGCGCAATTCCAAAAAATTGAAACCTTAAAAGCAGCGAATGCTGAATATGAAATGGAAATAGAAAAACTTAAAAAGCTGTTGATTAACGATTATCAGTATTATGCTGAATTAGCATCAAAAAATATTCAACTGGATCAGTATAATTCTGCTCTGACTTTTTTAAAGTTAGCGGAAACAACTCCCTTAAAAGAAAATGCGCTTCTTAGATATTACAAAGGTTATGTGTTCGCAAAATTAGGAATGAGAAGCGAAGCTGCTGGCGAATTTCAATATGCAAGTTCAAGAAGCACAGATTATGTATTTCCGTTTCGTAGAAGCGAAGTAGCGGTTTTTAAAACCGCGCTTATGTTTGACGAGAATGATTACAACGCTAATTATTATTTGGGATTAATTTATGCCGGTTTATTAAACGGCGAAGAAGCAATGAAGCAACTCCGCAGAGCAGTTGCATTAAATAGTAAGGATTATAAGTCCTTAAGGAATTTGGGCTTCTTGAGTTTAGGTTACTTGGGTGTTGAGGAAAATAAAAAGGAGGCGGAAAAGTATTACGAAGAGGCAAATAAGCTTGCCCCGGAAGATCCGGAAATTATGTGGGAATATGTAAAAGTCCGTAGAGACTTGGGCGAAAATCCAGCTGAAATTCTTTCTTTTATGGAAGAGAATACGTCTGTTGTTGAAAAAAAGGATGCAATGTTAACTTATATGCTTGATCTAAAAGTATTATACGGAAAATACGAAGAGGCTATCAAATATTACAGTTCTCATATTTTCAACAATAGGGAAGGAAGCTATACAATTCACAATTCTTATATGGCGGCTTATATTGGAATGGCAAAATCTGCTAAATCGCCTGAAGAAGCTCTGGAATATTATTTAAAAGCTTGCGAGTATCCGGACAATTTAAGATTTAAACCAAGGGAACCGAATTTTAGGGGATTCCTTTATTATCCTATGTCAAAATTATATAGAGAGATTGGGAATACTGAAAAAGCCGATAGTCTTCTCTCTGTATGTTTAAGCGAGGAAACTACAATCCCGACATTAGTAACATATTACAATGCCCTAAGTCTTATCGAAGTAAATCAAAAGGAAAAAGCAGAAGAGAAATTAAAAGCTTTAGAAGACGAAGGAAAGGCTTTATTAGACGGAAAAATTGAAAACTATTTTACAAAGAGTATCGAATTTAGAAAGGCATTAGGTTTCTACTATTTATATTTAACAAATAAACATAAAGGCAAACAAAAAGAAGCCTCAACTAATTTAAAAGAAGCAATATCAATCTATCCGATGATCGAAAGAGATGCATTGGTCTGGGCACAGATAAAGTATGCAGGGACACATCAGTAATTAAGTATCAACATAAAACCTGATAAATTTAAAATCATAACTATCTCAAAGTTTAAAAGACTACTGCTCAAATACTCCTAAATATATCAAATAAGTATATAAAATAATTTATTGCATAATGAGGCAAAAATGATAAGATATATAAAGTTATTATATAAATTATTTATTATCAGCACAATAGTGCTATGGAATATTGACTATGGACAATCTTTAGGCATTTGGACGTCGTCAGCGGAACTTAAGAATATCCCGATGAATGGACCTGCATGGGAAGTACTATTACAAAATGCGGATGAAGCTGATGGAAATGACGCCTATATTTCAGACCAGAATTATAATAACAATGTTCAAATTTTAGCGTCTGCGATTGTTTACGCACGTACCGGGTTGCAGGAATATAAAGACAAAGTAGTAAAATCGTGTGAAAAATTAGTGAATGATGGTTATCCGCCTGCCGTTCCTAATACTGGTAGAAACGATTACAACAGAACCTTAGCATGGGGAAGAGAGACCGGAGCTTACGTTTTGGCGGCAGATTTAGTGGGTTACAGAACTCCAGGATTTGAACAGTGGTGCCGTAATGTGGCTGAAGTATGGCAGGATGCGGCTAATAGTTGGACGCTTCTTTATACATTTAAGCATCGTCCACAAAATTGGGGAACTCATGCATTTTCATCGCTTGCGGCAATTTATGCTTATCTTCAAGATAATGCCAGATTAGATGAAATATATAATGACGAAGTAGGGATGCTGTTAGGGAATCCACCGCCGGAAACTTCCTACGGTTCGGATTTAAGCTGGCAATACGATGAAAATAATCCAGTTGAAATTAATCCCAAAGGAGCAGTAAAACAGGGAATAAACATTGACGGAATAGCTCCGGATGATATGCGTCGCGGCGGAAGTCTTTCTGCTACCCCGGCTCATACGGGTTATGCTTGGGAGTTTTTGCAAGGTATTCTCCCTGGGGTTAGAATAATGCATCGATTGGGCTACCCGATTCTTTCGGTTGCCGATAGCGCGTTCGCAAGGGCGGTTTATGCGTTGCAAGTAAGATTAGCAAGTCAGGATTCATATTGGTATGCTTCAGGCGATGACGAATGGCAGTTACCCTATTGGGATGAGATGTTTGGCACGCACTATAGCGATGCATATCCAAAATCTGCTGATCCGGCTGTTTCAAGAATATACGACCGTGGAAAGAATGCCGGCTGGGGATATGTTACCTTAGCAAATCAAGTTAAAACTATAAATACAACCGTTTCTGGCAATGGAACAATAGTATTGGATACTCCTGACGGCAGATATCTTGAAGGAGCAGTGGCAACGCTAACCGCCGATCCTTCTCTAGGTTGGGTTTTTGATCATTGGGAAGGAGATTTAACCGGAACGAGTAACCCTGCATCGCTAACTATAGATGCGGATAAAAATGTAACAGCGGTTTTTGTTCAATCGCAAACAACTCAATATACTTTAACTGTTGTTAATTCAGGTTCGGGAAATGTTACACTAAGTCCTCCTGGAGGGAATTATGACGCAGGTACTGTTGTTACATTGACTGCTAATCCGTCTCCCGGTTGGAGATTAGAAAATTGGAGCGGAGATTTAACCGGTACAACAAATCCAACAACGATTACAATGGATAGCGATAAAAATGTAACCGCCGTATATTCGCAGGCGACAGCTCTTCCTGTTAGTTCGGTAATAGCGAGCGCCGATGACGGAAATGTTCCTGCAAATACTTTGGATAATGACTTAAACACACGCTGGTCAGCCGATGGCGCCGGGCAATGGATTCAGTACGATCTTGGGTTAGTTCATACGATTTCCTATATTTCACTGGCATCATATAAAGGAGATCAGCGTAATTATTATTTTGATATAGAAGTTTCGATCGATGCAACAAATTGGACTCAGGTGTTTAGTGGTTCAAGCGACGGTACAACAACTGCTCAACAGGAATACCATTTCGCTGATACTGACGGACGTTATTTAAGAATTGTCGGGCACTCTAACAGCTATAATACGTGGAATAGTTACACTGAAGTTGATATTTTTGGTAAAGATAAAACAACTTTTGTAAGCATTATGGGAGTACCCACCGAGTATAATATTTCACAAAATTATCCGAATCCTTTTAATCCTTCTACGACAATAATATATGAATTGCCAAAAGTAAGTTACGTAACATTAAAAATATATGATTTGCTTGGTAAGGAAGTAAAGGAACTTGTAAGTGAAAGGAAAGCAGCTGGGATGTACAAAGTAATGTGGGATGGATTAGATAATTCGGGGAAGAAAGTAACAAACGGTATTTATTTTTATAAAATTACCGCCGGAGAATTTATTAACACAAAAAAAATGCTGTTGATTAAATAGTATCATATGACCATAGGAGCAGTTAAGTTGTTAGAATATATTAACTTAGTTAATTAAATAAAAGAACGAATGAAAAAAACGATAAATAAAATTAAGTAAAAGGAGGTTTAGATGTTAATTCTTCCTCCTTTCCTGCCATCCGGACAGGCAGGTTTGTGTTCTTTGACATGCTGTTATTCAAAACTTTAGATGGTAAAAGATCAACATATTGTTGAGCTACTTTTTTAGATAATCTAGTCAGCTGAGATATTTCATCTAAATCAGTAATTCCATGCTTCCAAAGAGTTTCGACCTTATGATAGTCTTTAATGTAACGGTCAACGGCTTCTTTGCTGTGGTTGGATTTTAGGCCAATATCGGGTGTTAAATATCCTTGTAAGTAAAGAGTAATAATTTCTCTTTTATGAGTGATAGCACCAGAGAGGTCGTGTATGTTGCCTCTGGTAGGGAGCAGTTTTCCATTTTCTTGGATTTCATTAACATACTTGCTAACGACAGCATCACAAACGCCAAGGAGAGCAGCAAGGTCAAGCTGTGTAAGTAAAGCCCCTTGATCGAAAGCTTGGTCAACAAATCGTTGAAGTCTCTTTTTTCTAAGTGAAGAAGAGTCAAACGCGAGAGCAATGTGAGATATGTCGTCATCGGTAATGAAAGAAAGCACGATAGGTTTAAGTCTAGTTTTAGCAATAGACTTTCCTCTTTGTGGAAATTCATCAGTAGGCACAGCCATCCAGACAAGTTGTCCATATTGAGTATGAGATATATCTTTGTTATCACTAGTAACAAGGAAATAGTTATCCACAACATTTAGAATATCATTGATAATAGCTTTTGCGGTAATTTCCCCTTTATCGTAACCATAGTTGTTGAGGAATCGGTAAAGAAGGTGTTGCTCAAGAGATTTGTCTTTGAGTCTACGGTACTTTTTGTTTTGGATTTGAGCTTTAGTTAAAGGCTTACTCATAATTTTTACCTCCTCTGCCGGAATGAATGCTTTGTTTTTTTTTAGCCTCACTAGTGGGTGATTTAGGAGTAATAAGGTCAATGAGTCTGGTGTTGTTTTGCTTGTAGTAGTAATTGTAGAGTTGAGCATACTCTCTTACAAGGCGATCAGATTTTTGAGCAATAAGTCTGATTTGGTTAAGAGTAAATTTCTGTTTAATAAGAGAAGCAATTTGAATAAAGTCAGCAAGATATCTTTTAACAGAGAGTTCTGAATGGTTGGTTTTCAGCTCAATTTCGGTAAAGGTATACCCTTTTAAGTAAAGTTCAATGATGGAAGTTTTGTGAGAAATACCAGGGCCCATATCAAGTTTAGCGCCACGAGTTATGATGAACTTACCTTGCTTTTTAAGAAGAGCCACATCCCGTTTAATAGTAGCCAGAGAAGTAGTAAGGATCATAGCAATATCTTCATAACTAAGCAGAGCATTTTGGTCGTAAGCTTGTCGAGTTATTCTCTCTAAACGATGTCCTCTAAGTCCGGCGAGCCCAAAGTTGGCAAGAGCTTGATAGTCGGTGTTAATATCGATGAGTTTAAGTTTTAGTGTAACCTTAGAGCAAAGTCTTATGTGTTTACCGGCTGGTTCTTCAGCAGAAACGGCTTCATAGGAAATTTCACCTCTTGAGAGCTGAATATTAGAGTGTTCTCTAAAGTAGTGTGAGACTTGGCTATAGTAAGCCTTAGCAATAATTGGTGTAAGATTAAAATCAACAGCTAACTTTTGAATAATAGCATTTTTAGCGTTTTTAGATTCCAAACGTTTAATACCGTAGGAATCATTATTTGGTAATTTGACCATAAGATTTTCTCCTTTTTTACAAATTTAAGGATTCTCCTATGGTCATTTGACCTAAACTTTAAGTAGTGAATAGATAGCAGTCAATAAAGCGAAATTGTTTTTTGGACTGCCAATTATGCAAATTATTTGTAAATTCTAAAAAGCATAAATTGAATTCATATATTTAAATGACTAATACCTTGATGAAAATATTTCTGGAATTCAATATGCGAGAGAATGTTAAGTAAAATTAATCGAGTTAAAGTATCTTATGAATATGATGAGAGCGGCTCTGAGAGTAGACGATTTGCCTGTAGTAATAGGACGAATTTCTGATTCAGGGCAAGATGAGGACGGACGGGTTTGGAGTTATGGGGAAATTATCAGAGAGCAACAGGAAAAATTTGTGAACGACGATTTGAATGCGGCTTTAGTTAGAACAACGAACAATTATAAATATTCCGATAAATGGCACTATGATTCCAATGGCTATATCGATTTAGGAATCCAGTTCGCCAAAAAAGTCTATTATCTGGAAAATGAAGATTAAAAAAAGGAAATGTATGAAATCGAGAGTAAGATTATTCGGATTATTATTTGGAATCTTTTTAATAACATACAACTCTATACACGCTCAGGAATCGGTTTGGAAACCTGTCGGTCCTGGAGGGAATGGCTGGTATATGTTTTTTTCTATTCATCCATCCGGAGGCGATTTGTATGTTTCGTCAGATATGACATTAACGTTGCTGAGAAGCACAGATAAGGGCGAATCTTGGGAGCCGATAAGCAATCCAGTTACCGGTACTGGTTATTATGTTGCAGGCGATCCAAATGATTCGAATGTAATCTACATGAACCAAATTAGTAAAGTTAAAGAAAAATCTGGGATCTGGAAGAGTACGGATAAGGGGGATACATGGAGGCAGCTATACTCTTCCGAAATATTTGGAAAGAGCAAGGGGCAAAGCGGTTTGGTCGATCCTGCCGATGGCAATGTTTTATATTGGACAAAAGCGGATATGGGAGTTATGATTTCGACAGACGGCGGTTATACTTGGGATGACTATACCAACGGATTGCCGATTTCCAAAATACATCAAAAACGTCAACTAAATACAATGGAGATGGAATTTAGTAGCAAGCAGGCTTCGCAAAGAAAAATTTACTATCCTACTAATTTGGGGCTTTTTGTAAAAGACGGATTTGATAGTAAATGGGAGCTTATTAAATCAAGTTTGCCTGAATCGGAATGTAATCAGGTTGCGGTATGTTCCGATGGAGTTATATATGCGGCTTTCCCGCAGAAAGGTTTATATAAAAGTGAAAATTTTGGGAAAAGTTGGGTAAAATTAGAAAACGGTCTTGACAACAAAAATCCATTGAGGGTTGTTGCAAACAAAACAAATTCAAATATTGTTTATGTTGCGGCAGTTAATGATGAAGGAGTTTATGGCAGCCGGGATGGTGGAGAATCGTTCGAATTATTAACGCACTGGAAATATAATGAAAAGTTGAATTGGCCTATAAATTATCGCCAACAAGAATCTGTTTCCGGTATGATTATGCTAATTGATCCTCAAGATCCAAATTTGGTTTATTTGGATTACAACAAAAAAACAACCGACGGTGGAAAAACATGGCATAATTATGGGATGAAAGAGGTAAGGAGAGACAGATGGACAACCACCGGATTAACGTTGCTTACCGAATATAGAGTGGTTTTTGATCCGAATCGTCCGGGAATTGTTTGGTTAGGATTTTCGGATACCGGATTGATGCTTTCCGAAGATAACGGCGAAAGTATTATTAACGTAATACCTTTTCATCGTGGAGAGGTTAATCAAGCTGCTTACTGGAGAGACAAATTAGTGAATACCTCGGGTTCGTGTCAAGCTATGACTGTTGACCCGCAGCTTTCAACTACAATATATGCATCCATCAGTATGAAAAGTGCTTCCAACAGAGCGTCTGCAGGAGGAATAGTGATTAAGTCGGTTGATGGTGGATGGAACTGGAGACCTATTTATGAAAAGAACGGACTGGATGATGGAATTGTGCGTTCAATAGTGATAGATCCTTCTTCACCAAAATTCAATAGAACGGTTTATGTTGCAAGTTATGGTAACGGAGTATATAAAAGCACTGACGATGGAAATACGTTTAAGAATATTACGCCAAAAGAAATGTTCAACGGAAATACTAGATTAATGTGGTTGGAAATGGCTCCTTCGGATCCTAAAACGCTCTATTTGAGCGTAGGCGGATCAAAAGGAATTCGTCCGATTACTAGAGGAGCAGACGCTTATCCTTATTTACAGCCGGGAATGTTTGGCGGAATATTTAAAACAACAGATGCCGGCGATACCTGGCGGAAATGTAATCAAACCAGAGAAATACCAAACGTTCAAGATTTAGCGGTTGATCCGAATGATCCTAATATCGTATATGCTGCCGCTTGGAATGAGAACTTTCTTTTAGAACAGGGTAAAGATAATGAAGATTGGGCAAAAGGAGGACTTTATAAAACTACCGATGGTGGAATAAATTGGGAATTGGTATTCCAAAGTCCGGTTGACAATATACACGGAATCGGTGAAATAAGCGGCGTTTGCATAAATCCTATCGCTCCGGAAATAGTATATATTATTGTAGAAAACTATGGCGTCTATAGATCTTTTGATAAAGGAGCAACGTGGGATATGGTAGGAGAAAAATCTATGGAACGCATGCAGAGGCGATATCATTCAATAGATATAAATCCGCATAATCCCGCAGAAATTTGGGTGGCTCATTTTGGTTCTTCATTTTCAAAGACAATAGACTACAAAGCGAAAAATTATTTAGAGAAAAAATTCCTCGGTTCGAATTTTATTAAGAATCATAGCTTTGAAGAACTGGATGATTCCGGTATATTATTGTTATGGAAATATGAGCAGCCTCCTGCGCCGGAAGGAGAAAAAGATGTAATCTCAGTTTCGAATGATGTTGTAAGCGACGGTAAAAACTCTGTGAATTTTTATCTAACTCAAGCCTATACCGATGCTCCAAGTCCTTATCAAGCTGATAATGCGCAAAGACGTTTAGAGGCTGAAGGTGTAATTCCAGTGGATACAAATTGGGCAAAGGAATGGGAAGTTACCGGTGAAACAAGAAGTTGGATATATCAAAATATTGATCCTTATTTTGTTACTTTAATGCGCGGAAAAGAGATTGAAATAGAAATGGATGTGTTCATTAAAGAGAGAAAATTACCTACCTGGTGGGGAAGAGGGTATGAAGCAGGAGAGGTACCCAGAAGACCACCTCAAATATATGTATCGGAAATACGCGATTATAATGTTCATTGGCTTGATGCTGAAACACACATCGAAGATCTGAATTTAAAACCTGAAGAAATAAAAGGTAGATGGCTGCATGTTTCTTCAAGGGGAAAAATAACTAAAGATGCTCTCGGTGTAAGAGTTACTATTACTGGAGTGGGAATGTATTCCGGTCCAATGAATATTTATGTGGATAATGTAAGGTTGAGTATAGTTCAATAAAATTTATTGAGCTATAGTGAATTTAAGCTTTTGTTAATTAGGGTATGAGGGTTTCCAAACATTTCAATGATCTGATTTAATAATTTAATTCGGAAAATAGTTGTCAAAGTCATTTCTGTTTTTCATATCAACTATAATTTTTTGGATTGTCATTAATTCTGAAAGTAAAAATATAAATGAAAAGCAAGGGAGAATGCTGTGGATAACAATGTGAATTTAGAAAGGAATTTTGATTTATCTCCTTTTACAGGTTGGACAAGAAAAAGCTGGGAAGAACTGGCGGAAAAGATGATTATTGCAATTCAACCATATTTAACTGAAGGTAAAGGCGGATTAGATCTGCCGAATCCGGTACGATGGATGGATAAATATTTACCGGACCCCGAAAATATGAAGAGCTTTTATTGGATGGAAGGATTTACAAGAACAAGAGTTTTACTTGCATCGTTTATAGCGGGTACAGGTAAAAAAACAATTGAGTATGAGGGAAAGAGAATTGATCTTGTTGAACAATATATCGAAGGATTGCTTTCAGCTTCCGATCCTGCCAGTCCGGATTATATAGGCGACAGATACGGTAACAATCAATGGATTGCGGAAATATCGGGATTAGCCGGTTCGCTTTATATATTGAAAGATTTGGTGTGGGAACATTTGTCGGAAAAAGAAAAAGATCAAATAGCAAATTGGATGCTTTCAACAACGAGAAGAAAGATTCCCAATAATAACTGGTATTTATTTATTGCTAACACTCATTTGGTTTTGAAAGCATTGGGAAGAGAATACAGTCAGGAAGAATTGGATTTTTGTATTAAAAAAGTTAAAGAATTTGATCTGGGCAGCGGATGGTTTACCGACGGCGATGAAACGCGCGGGCATTCGATTGAACAATATAATGCTTGGGGATTTCACTATTTCCTACCACTGTTTGTGAAAATAGGCGGTTTGTCGGCTGAAGACAACGAATGGATTATCGATAGATTGAAGAAATTTATTTTAAGTTATAAGAACTTTTTTGCTGCAAACGGAGCTATTCCTATGTGGGGAAGATCATGGGCATACAGACCTGCTTTGGCAGTTCCATTCATCTTGGGCGAAATGCTGGGAGTATCTCCGATTAGTCATGGACTTTCAAGACGCATAGTTTCCGGACAAATGAAATTTTATATCGAGAATGGATACTTTGATAAAAATATGCTTCCTACAATGGGATATTTGGGAGAAAATTTAGATTTGATAGATCCTTACAGTCAATATGGATCTCCCTACTGGGGCAATTTAATCTTTCTAAATTTGCTCTTGCCGGAATCACACGCTTTTTGGACAGAGAAAGAAATGCCTCTTCTTGTGGAAGAACGCGATTATTCGATAGGCGATCCGGATATTGGGATGAACATTTTTGGTAATAAAGAAACCGGAGAGGTTCAGATAATAAACCATCGGGCTTGGCATCAAAAAGAGAGTGCGGGAACGAAGTATGCAAAGAAATATACCGCATTCAGTTATTCTTCGCATTTTGGAATTGATTTAACAAGAACTGAAAACGGTTATCATCCGGATAATATGTTTTCAATTTCGCCGGACGGCAAAAAATATTCACATAGAATAATTCCTGTTTTTGAATCTGTTGAGGACAATTATGGAGTGAGCAGTCATTATCCGTTGGCTGGTTTCCCTTTTGTTGAAGAAGAGGATTCAAAATCTTTTTCGGCGGATAAAAAAATTGAAATGGTCGAAGATAAATCAGCTAAAATTACTACGCACATATTGATTAAAAACGGCTATCAAGTAAGGTTAAATATACTTGAAACCGAGAAGACGACAATTAGCGCGCGCGAGGGCGGATATGCGATGAACTATTTTGACGAACGTCCCCAAATTATTATAGATGAAAATTTGTCGGCGGTATATAATGATGACAAAGGCTCGTTTATATTGGGAATCGTAGGATATAACGCTTCTAATTCTTCCGTTAAAACCATGGAATCCGAAAAAGTGAATAACACCAACAGCGGGAAATCGATTATTCCCGTTTTGGAAGCGGCAAATCTTATTCCCGGACGGCATATATTTTTATCGCTTACGGGAACATTTTTTAACGGCAAAGAGAACTTGGAAGAAATAGTTCAATTAATAAAAAATGTTATTGTGGAAGATAATTTAGTTAAAGTTGAATTCAACGATAACGCGGAATTCACTTTCAAATTTTAGAGGAAAATTATGCCAAATTTATGGACTATTGATTATTTAGTAATGGGGCTGCATTTATCTATTATGGTGGGTGTCGGTATATTCTTTTACAAACGGGTAAAGAGCACCGATGATTTTTTCAAAAGCGGAAGTAAATTGCCCTGGGGCGTAGCGGCGTTATCCTCGTTTATGAGTTCTTTCAGTGCATGGACGTTTACGGGCGGCGCCGGTAAAATATATTCTTTCGGTGTTTCGGGAGCCATTCTGGTTTTGGGCGGAGGAATTGCCCTTGTGTTGGCATATTTCTTCTTGGCGGCTAAATACCGCCGGGCAAGAATTATTACTATTGTTCAGTTTCTTCAAGAGCGTTACAACATAATTACGCATCAGTTTTATTCATGGCTTTATGTCTTAATGAAATTGTTTATTGTCGGACTTCAACTTTTAGCAGCTTCGGTGTTTATTGCGGTAGCTCTTAAAATAAACTTAAATTACGTGATTATCATTGCCGGATTGACGATGTTGAGTTATTCGGTTCTTTCGGGACTTTGGGGCGTTGCCACAAACGACTCATTGCAATTTATGATTGTTATGGCAATTACTTTAATAGCCGCTCCGCTCAGCTTAAATGCGGTCGGCGGATTTAGCGAGTTGGTTGCGAAAGCTCCGGAGCATTATTTCTCGATAGGGAACGGGGAGCTCGATCAATTCTATCTATTCGGCTGGTTATTACTGATGTTTTTTGGAAATAACTCGAATGCCTCTGTTCAAAGATATTTTAGCGTTGAAGACGAAAAAGCGGCTAAGAATGTGGCGCTGTTATCCTCAATTTTGTTTTTCGCCGGCGTTGCCGTTTGGATGATTCCCTCGATGAGCGCAAGAATTATGTTTCCGGATTTGAGCGGTTATGTTTCGGGGTTAAAGAATCCGTCGGAAGCCTCGTACGTTGTGATGTGTATGACGGTTTTACCGCACGGTCTTATCGGACTTTTATTGGCAGGCGTTTTTGCCGCTACGATGTCGTCGCTTGATTCCAGTTACAATGTTATGGCGGCTGTAATTGTTGAAGATATTTACGCAAAATATTTCAAACCGAATTCATCAAAAAAACATCTGATGCTTGTAAGCAGACTTACCGTTCTTGGCATTGGAATTTTAACGGTTTTTCTTGCGCTGTTTTTTACGCATAACAAAGGCGGCGTATTCGGAGTGATGAAAGATATTTCTCAAGTGTTGACCGTTCCGATAGGTTCGGCTCTTATTTTCGGACTGCTTATCAGAAGAACTCCTCCTTGGACGGCATTGCTCTCTTTTGTTTTTACATTTATTGTTGCCTTTTACACAAGATATGTTTTAAACCTTCACCTTGGTTTACAGGCAATACTTGTGGTGGGAACTGCATTCGGAGTTTTTATGATTTCAAAATTATGGTGGAATAACGTTAAAGCTCAAGATAAAGAAAGAATAGACATGTTTTTTGTTAAGCTCGATACACCGGTTGATAAAGAAAAAGAGCTTGAAAAAGGAACTACCGCCGACGCGGTTTCAATGATGAAAGTTATCGGTACGCTATTAATGATTGTTGGAGTTATTGTATTATCGCCTATCATATATTTATCTGATGCATTTTCAATTGAAATAACAGCTTCGCTTGGGATAATTATGTTTACAACAGGAATCCTTATGTTTCTGAAAGGTAAACGCAAAGCATAATTTTGGGTTGAAATTCCGGAGATTCTAATGAATAAAATAACCGAAATAAGATTTTTTGAAGCCAAAACGGATAAAGCCGGGCGCGTTGCCGACGCTACGCATTCCATCTCGGAAGTTAAATTTATTATATGTGAAATTGAAACCGAGACCGGCGTTGTAGGGCATGGGTATTGTCTTACTTTTGATTATTCTAAGAATGCAATTAGAGGCGCTTTAAAAGATATAGCAGAATTTGCAATTGGTTTTGAAGTAAATGAAACGGTAAAATTTTATTCTGAATACAATAAGTTAACTGAATATTTTGGTCAACAAGGTTTATTGAAGTGGGCTCTTTCAGTAATTAATATTGCGATGTGGGATGCTTGGGGAAAAATAAATAACCAACCCATTTGGAAATTGTTGGGAGGGCATTCTCAAAAAATTCCCATTTACGGTTCAGGGGGTTGGCTTTCATACGGCAATGAAGAGTTGGTTGATGAAGTAATTGGATATAAAAAAAGAGGCTTTAAGTCAGTTAAGATTAAAGTAGGTTCAAAGAACATTGAAAGAGATATTGAGAGACTAACGTTAGTAAGGGAAGCGGTTGGTAAAGATATAAAGATAATGATGGATGCAAATCAAGGGCTCAAACTTGACAAAGCTATTGCTCTAGTTCAAAGGGCAAATAAATTAAATATTTATTGGTTTGAAGATCCTATAAGTAGAACAAATTATAAAGGTTATCAAACTCTAAAACAAAATTCGCCAATTTCCATTACTACTGGTGAAAGAGAGTATGACCTTGAATCATTAAAAAGACTTATTGAACTAAATGCAATTGATTTATGGCAGCCTGATATTGTAAGAATCGGCGGAGTAGAACAGTGGCGTAGTTCAGCAATTTATGCAGATACTCATCATATACCGGTACTTCCACATTATTATAAAGATTATGATGTACCGTTGCTTTGTACGGTAGATAACGGTTACGGCGTTGAATCTTTCGATTGGATTGACGAGTTGATTGACAACAAACTGAAAATTGAAGATGGATTGGTAGTTCCCAGAAATGGAAGCGGCTGGGGGTTTAAATTCCTTTATGAGAAAATGACCGAGTTGGTGTTATGAAAATTGATAGATTCCTTAGAGAAAACTTTAGTTTGGAAGGTAGGAAAGGAATTGTTACTGGTTCTTCAAGAGGGTTAGGAGAAGCAATTGGAAAACAACTGGCTAATTCCGGAGCAAAAGTATATGCAATAAGCCGTTCGGGAAAATTTACCGACGAGAGCAATTACCTGAAAGAAAATATTGTACATGTAAAAATTGATTTGCTTGATACTAAAAAGCTTACTGATTTTGTTAATCGAATAGGTCCTGGAGGGATAGATTTTATAGTGAACAATGCCGGAATAACAAAAAAAATGAACGCTCAAGATTTTGATCGACAATCCTATTATGATATACAGAAGTTAAACATAGATTCAGTATTTTTTCTTTGTCAATTAGCATTCCCATACTTAAAAAAATCCCGGCATATCGGTAGAATAATTAATATTTCTTCTATGGCGGCGAGCTTGGGATTTTCTAAAGTAACACCATACTGTATAAGTAAATCCGCTTTAAACGGGCTTACCAGAGGCTTAGCGGTTGAATGGGCTAAAGATAATATTCTTGTAAATTCTATTTCTCCCGGATGGTTTTTAACCGAGCTTGTTGAAAGTACATTGAATGAAGATAGAAAAATCAAAATACTAAATAGGATGCCTTTACATAGGTTCGGAAATCCGAAAGAAATTGCTGTTCTGGTTCAATTTTTAATTTCACCAAATGCAACTTATATAACCGGACAGGATTTTGCAGTTGACGGTGGAGCTTTAGCGTATGGTATTAAATAAGAAGGATTACTTAATATGAACGAGAATAATTCAATTTATACTGGATACACTTATAAAGATTGGCAATGTATTGCTTCTGAAATTATGTTGAACACATTCCCTCATTTTTCAGAGGGAAGAGCTTTAGTCAGATTTGCCGGAGCTCGTCCCAGTCGCTCGGGTATTTTTTCTAATATGGTAGAGGGATTTGCCAGAAATTTTTTGCTTGCCGGATTTTGGATGAAAAACCGGAAAGATGGAATAATGGAAAGTCCTAAATCTGATAGTGGGGAAATAGATTGGGCGGAAATATACGCGAAAGGAATGATTAATGGCACTAATCCAAATCATCCGCAATATTGAGGCGAGATTTATGAGAAACATCAATATATGGTTGAAGCCGCTTCTATGGCAATAGGACTTTTTTTTACAAAACATTTGATATGGAATAACTTAAACAAATTTGAACAAGAGTAAATTGGCGACTGGTTCAGGATGATTTTAAGGCTTCCGTTTGAGGATAAGAATTGGATACTTTTTAATGTTATTATCAATTCATTCTTAAAATCTGTTGAGCAAGAATATTATCAGGACCAAATAGATTTTTACTTAAAAAGATACGATTCCTATTACGAAGCCGAAGGATGGTACCGCGATGGTTATGGTCCTCAATTTGATTATTATAATCCTTGGGCATTGCATTTTTATCCGCATTTATGGAGTGAAATCGATCCTGATATTAAATCTCCCGAACTGGTTGAAAAATTCGAATACCGTTCAAAAATATTTTTAGAGAAATTCAAATATCTTTTTAGCAGTACTGCCTCTCATCCGGCATTCGGCAGGTCTATTATTTATAGATGCGCAGTGATTGCCGCTCCAATAATGGGGACATTAAAAAGATTTTCTCCCTTAACTCCGGGAGAGACTAGAAGATTAGCAAGTCATAGTTTGAAATATTTTTATGAACGCAATTTTTTTGCAAAAGATGGCAGCATTCCTCTTGGGTGGACGGGAGAATTCTTGCCTATAGCCGAAAAATATAGTGGGCCTGCTTCTCCTCTTTGGCTTAACAAGGCTTTTGTTGCTCTACTTATACCTTCAGATCATCCATTCTGGAATGACACTGAAGAAAAATTGCCCGTAGAAAAAAAAGATTATACCGTTAGCATTAAAACTCCGGGGTTTTTAGTGAACGGACATAAAAATAGCGGACACGTACAATTGGTTAATCAAGGAAGCGATTCCTCCGTAAATGGTCCCACCAATTGGAAGACCCCTGCTTCTGATTATCATTATTTCAAGTTTTCATATTCCAGCCATTTTTTTCACGATATAGGTCCAACTGAGGATGGTTTAATTTGTGGGAATATGATAAGTCTATATGAAAAAAAGCGAGGTTTTAGTCATCGTGACAGAGTGTATAAGTTATATGCCGACGACAAAGTTGTTGCTTCATTTCACTATCCTTATAGTGAAAAATTTGGAGTTAAACGGGATAGCAAAATTGAAACAATTATTTTATTTAAAAATGATCATCAGATTAGGGTGCATTAGGTAATTTCCCCAAACCTACCGCAAGTTTTCGAAGGAGGTTATACGTTTGCATTTGATGATGTTGAACCGGAAATCGAAAAAGGAGGCAATTGGATAAGCGTTAAATCTCAAAAGGGGCAATCATTGATAAGAAATTTATATGGCTACGAAGAGGTTTTTGCGAGTAAAGCTACGGGTAAAAATGCCCAAGGCAGATTTTCCTTTTTACCTGTTTTAAGAACGAAGAATCAGGTTGTGGCTGAAAAAATATTCTGTTCTGAAATTATTGCAAGACCATTGGCGTTCAATATTGAAAACGAATTACAATTAATCAGCAATGTAGTCGTTAAAGAAAGAAATATTACTATAGATTTTAACGACAATACATCGGTTTCATTAAAAGTCGGTTCGCTTGAAAAGGACGAACAAAAAGTGGTTTGGGTGAATAAATGAAGCTCGGATTTTCAACACTGGGATGTCCTGAGTGGAGTGTTGATTTAATAATCGAAAAGGCGGTTGAATATGGTTTTGACGGAGTGGAATTTAGAGGATATTTGGGAGAACTTGACTTAAGGAATTGCTCGTTATTTTCGGAAACTCCGGTAAAAACGGCGGAAAAGTTTGAATCTGCAAAAATTGAAATTCCCTGTTTCTCAACATCAGTTAGACTCTATTCCAAATCTGATAATTATAAAAAAGAATCTTTAAGTGAAATAGAATTTTATTCCGAATTATGTGAAATTTTCCACATGCCCTATCTTAGAGTATTTGTCGGGGAAATTGGAAATAGCAATAGACAAAGAGCCATTGAAAGAATTACAAAGAATCTAAAGAAAATGGCGGAAATCGCTGAACGACATAATGTTAAAATTCTTTTGGAAACGCATGATGACTGGACTGAAAGCAAATATTTAAATATGATAATGAAATATTTAAATTCAGATTCAATTGGAATACTATGGGATATTCATCATCCATATGTAATTAGCGGGGAGAATCCTTCATTAACATGGGGAATGCTGGGAAGTTGGATTAAACATACACATTGGAAAGATTCGTTATTAGAGAAAGAATCCATTCAACCTTGTAACCTCGGTGAAGGTATGTTGTCGCTATCTGAATTTTGCAACGTATTGTTGGGAAATAGCTATACTGGTTATAGTGTATTTGAATGGGAAAAGAAGTGGTATCCTGAATTGGAAAGTCCTGATACTGCCTTTCCAAAGTACATGGAATTTATGAATAAAATGAGGAGAAATAAATTTAATAATTAAAAAATTTTAGTGGAATTATATTGGCTCTTGATAATTTAACCGCTGCAATATTTATTTATAAAAAAGCAATAAAAAATTGAATAACACAGAAAATATAATTATAACAATCATTTCTTGAATTAAATACGGAGATAAAAAAATGACAAAAGAAAAATGGATAGATGACCTACTCGGCAAAATGACTCTTGAGCAAAAAGTAGGACAAATGATGGTATTCGGATTTGCCGGACCTATTATTACGCCTGATATTATTGATATGATAAAAAAATATCACGTTGGTGGATTTAGGATTTGTTTGAAATTTAGAACGCAAACATTATTGCACGATATTAAACCCGGTACAGAACCGGATGAAAACATTTTAAGATCACTTGTCTTTCCACACGGAAACCACATAGATTATGCCGATCCAAGCAGATGTACTTTCTGTACACCAAAAGAATATGCGGAAGTTCTTAACAGGTTAAGAGATTATGCTCTGGATAGAGAATTGGGAATACCAATTCATTTTACTATTGATCAGGAAGGAAACGGTTCTGATGATTTAATTAACGGGCAAAGGCTATTTCCAAGTCCTATGGGAATAACGGCAACCTGCGATCCTGAAATGGCATTTAAGGTAGCTAAATCGATCGGTATGCAGGCGAGGGCTTTGGGCTCCAATATGATTCACTCACCTGTGGTTGATGTAAATACAAATCCCAAAAACCCAGAAATCGGACCGAGAGCATATTCCGATAATACCGATGATGTTATCAAATATGCAGTATCGGCAGCAAAGGGATTTGCCGAAGTTGGTATGATTGCTACGGCAAAGCATTTTCCCGGAAGAGGCGAATCTGAATCTGATGCGCACTGGGGATTACCTAAAGTAAGTTTGGATAAGGAAACATTATTTAACGTTCATATTGCACCGTACAGGGCTATGATTGAAGCAGGTATTCCCGCTATTATGAGTGCTCACAGTCTCTATCCCGCACTTGGAATAACCGATAAACCTTCATCTACATCAAAGGAAATTCTTGAAGAACTTTTAAGACAAGAATTAGGTTTTAAGGGAGTAATTACTACCGATAATATGATGATGGGAGGTATGCTTCAAAGATTTGAAATTCGCGAAGCTGTTGTGCAAGCTATCATTGGTGGAAACGACTTAGTTCTTTACAGGGATGAAAGCGCTCAAAGACCGCGAATTATAGAAGCTGTAGTTAATGCCGTAAAAGAAAATAGAATTAGTGAAAAAAGAATAGATGAAAGCGTTCAACGAATTCTTCCTATGAGATGGGATATGGGTTTGATGGAAAATGGAGGCAAAGTGGATGCTGAAAAAGCTTCTGAGCCTATAAACGATCCTTATGTAGTAAATACCGCCATTGAAGCGGCCGAAAAATCCGTTCTTAAATTAAGAGATGAAGCTAATATTCTTCCGTTATCACCTGATAAAAGAATCTTATTGATTGAGCAAATATTCCCAACTCAACAGATGGCGAATAATATGTCTTGTCATCCGGGTATGTTGTGGGAAGAATTATGCAATTATTCTGAAAATGTAGGACAAGTGGAAATTCCTATAATTCCGTCCGAAGCCGATTGGCAAAGAGTAATGCGCAGAGTAGATGAGGCTGAAGTAATCGTAACTACTAATTATTATTACCACAAAGTTGCCTCTTCGATTAATGACCGCGTAAGAGAGCTATATAAGACCGGCAAACCTGTAGTAGCTATTTCGAACAATCCTTATGAATTTGCCTCTCCAAAGGATTTTCCAACGGTTATTAATTTATTTGCTCCGGCAGGAAAAGAAAATCAAAATGTAGTAGCAAAACTTATCTTCGGAAAGATTGAAACGACAGCTAAAGTTCCAGTTAAATTAGGATAAAGGTTAATGTTAAATCCATTTCGTTTGATGTGTTTAAAAGAAACTAATGGAGAAGTAATTAAAATTGTAAAAATAATTGTTAAGGTAGAATGAATGAATGATTTGCAGAAAGAATTAAAAAATTTTAAGCCTACAAAGGAGTTTTTTATTGGAATTGATTCCGATGGTTGTGCTTTTGATACTATGGAATTGAAGCATAAAGAATGTTTCTGTCCAAACACTATAAAGTACTGGAACCTTCAGAAAATATCTAAATATGCTAGAGAAACATGGGATTTTGTAAACTTGTATTCAAAAAATAGAGGTTCGAATAGATTTTTAGCACTCGTAAAAGTAATGGAATTATTAGCAGAAAGAAAAGAAGTATTATCGCGAAATGTAGAAATTCCAGATTTGAGTGAATTAAAAACATGGATTGATATAGAAACAAAACTAGGAAATCCTGCCCTTATAGAGTATGCTAAAAAAGTTAGTAATCCAGTTATAGCCACTGCTTTAGATTGGACTTTAGCTATAAATAGTGATGTTTCTGATATGGTACATGGAATTCCTCCCTTTCCATTTATGAAAGAATCATTAAAAATAATATCAGAGAAAGCAGATGTCTTAGTAATATCTCAAACACCAGTTGATGCTCTTCAGCGAGAGTGGGATGAAAATGGAATAAGTGAATATGTTAAGATTATTGCTGGACAAGAATATGGTACAAAAAAAGAACACCTCCAATATGCAGCTTTAGGAAAATATCCTGCAGATAAAATTCTGATGATAGGCGATGCCCCTGGTGATATGAAAGCCGCAAATGAGAATGGCGTTTCGTTTTATCCAATAAATCCAGGATTCGAAGAAAAATCATGGGAAGATTTTTATTTAGAATCTTCAACTAAATTTTTTAATGGAAAATATTCTGGTGAGTATGAAAAATCACTTACTAGTTATTTCAATAGCTTATTACCAGAAAACCCTAGTTGGAATTAAAAATATATAATCTAAACACCTACAAAAACTTCCTATACAATCAATACATACAAATGAGATACAAGGTTATTTTCGTAGCCCATTTTGCAAACTAAATTTTATAAAATTCATCAATTCAATTTCATTGAAAAGATAGTTGTTGTAACAAAGTTTTGATGTGACAACTGAGAAAGATTCTAAATGGGATAGGATACAATTGTATTACTGGTGAATTTATTCTAAAGAAATCAGTTGGAGAGATATAAATGCTATTTGATAATTTAATAAATTCTAAGAATAAAAATATACCCAAAAGCATAACTTCTATATGCTCAGCAAATAAATTCGTGATAAAAGCAGCTATGTTGTTTGAAAAAAATAGTGAAAACAGATTGCTGATTGAATCTACCTCAAACCAAGTTGATCAGTTTGGTGGATATACTGGAATGACTCCGAGTGATTTTATTAATTATGTTAAAGTAATTGCTGATGAGGTAAAGTTTCCTATTGAAAGAATTGTTTTTGGTGGCGATCATTTAGGCCCAAACGTTTGGCAAGATGAATCAGCTAAATCTGCAATGCAAAAAGCTGAAGAACAAATACAAGCCTATATTTCTGCTGGGTTTAGAAAAATACATCTTGATACCAGTTTTTCCCTTGGAGATGATGATAAGTCAAAGCCACTTGCAACAGATATTATTACTGAACGTGCTGCTCGTCTTTGCAGTGTAGCAGAAGAAACCTACTCAAAACTAAATACTATTTCTGAAAAACCGGTTTATGTTATTGGCACTGAAGTCCCTATTCCAGGCGGTGCACAAGAAAATGATGAGAGTCTTGTTGTTACCAATGCAGAAGATTTAGTAGAAACGATTGAGCTTTCAAAAAAAGCATTTTATAAGAGAGGCCTTCAAGATGCTTGGGAAAGAGTGATAGCTGTTGTTGTTCAGCCAGGAGTTGAGTTCTCGGATACTCAAGTTATTGATTACAATAGAAAAAATGCTTCTAAAATAAAGGACAAAATAGAAAGGTATTCTAATTTACTTTTAGAGGCACACTCAACTGATTACCAGACTAAAGAAGCTTTAACCCAAATGGTTGAAGACCATTTTGGAATTCTTAAAGTTGGTCCATGGTTAACTTATGCATTTAGAGAAGCGATATTTGCTCTAGCTAAAATTGAGGAGGAATTATTTAGTGTTAAAGAGAGGTCAAACATTAGAAGTGAAATTGAGAGTGCAATGGTAGAAAATCCAAAGTACTGGAAGAAACACTATCGTGGAACAGACAGAGAAATTGCATTTGCTCGATTATTTAGCTACAGTGATAGAATTAGATATTATTGGAATAATCCAATAGTTCAAGAAAGCGTTGATAAATTACTCAGTAATTTAGAGAATTATCAAATTCCTGAAATGCTAATAGGGCAATACCTACCTATACAGTACAAAGAATTACGAAATGGTAAGATTGATAAAAGTCCAGAGGCTTTAATTATAAGTAAAATAACAGAAGTTATTTCAGTATATGAATCAACAAATTTTGGTAATTAATAATAATTCATTATTTATGTAGAGAATTAGAAAAACAATAAATCTTAAAAATTGGAATTAAAATGATTAATAAAAACTTTGATGTTTTGGTAATTGGAGAATTGAATGTAGATTTAATTCTTAATCAGATTGCATCATTTCCCTCTGTAGGAAAGGAAATATTAACTAAAAAAATGGATTTAACTTTGGGAAGTTCTTCCGCGATCTTTGCTTGTAACTTAAGTGTTCTTAACACAAAGGTAACATTTCTGGGTAGGGTTGGTGAAGATATGTTTGGGGAGTATGTAATAAAAGCATTGCAGAAAAAAGGTGTAGATACTAGTTTTATAATTAAAGATATAGAGCATAAAACTGGAGCAACAGTTGTTCTTAATTATGGAAATGATAGAGCTATGGTTACTCATCCAGGTGCTATGGAGAATCTTTCTATTAAAGATATTACAATGGAAAAGCTAAACTCGGCAAGACATCTTCATTTATCATCGCCATTTTTACAACCTAAAATTAAATCTGACATTGTTGAAATATTCAGAATGGCAAAAGAAGCTGGATTAACAACATCGCTAGATACTCAATGGGATCCAGAAGAAAAGTGGGATTTAGATTTACAAAAATTATTGCCACATGTAGATGTGTTTTTACCAAACGAACAAGAAATTCAAAAACTAACGAAAACAAAAAGCGTAGAAAATGCAATTGAAATGTTAAGAACTTTTACTAAAAATCCGATAATTGTTAAAAAAGGGGAAAATGGATCAACATTATTTAGTGATGGTAGAATAATAAATGGAGAAACCTATTTAAATGATAATGTGATAGATGCTATTGGAGCGGGTGATAGTTTCGATGCAGGGTGTATTTATAAATATGTTCATGGTTACTCACTGGAGGATTGTCAAAAATTTGGCAATTTAATGGGGGCTTTAAATACCACAGGAATTGGAGGCACAGGTGCGTTTTATTCCTTTAAAGAAATTGAAAAGAAGATCCAATCAATAACTAAGGTGATTTAATAAATGAAATTACAAGAAAAATTAAAGGAAGTTAAAAATAACAAGTCTGCTTTACTTGCAACAAATTTTTATAATTATGAAACATTAAAAGGAATTCTTTTAGCAGCAAGTGAATTGGATTTGCCAATCATTCTTCAATTATCTGAAAGCTCAATTAAATATTTGGGGCTTAGAGTCGCAGTTCGAATGGCAAGGTCAGCAATTGGTGAACTGGGTGTTGTTGCATGGCTTCATTTAGATCATGCTAAATCCATCGGTTTAGTTCGTGAATGCCTTAATGAGGGATTTGATTCTATTATGATTGACGGAAGTGAATTGGATTACGAAAATAATATTAGAATTACGAAAGAGGCAGTAAAATTGTCATCCCAATTTGGAGCAAATGTGGAAGCGGAATTGGGATATATACCAAAACTCGGTCAATCTCAAAATAATTTGATTTATTCACAACCAGAAGACGTAAAATTTTTTGTAGAAGAAACAGGTATTAATGCTTTGGCAGTGGCAATTGGTTCTGTACATGGATCTTATAAGGGAACTCCTAACATCAATATTGAAAAACTTCGAGAAATAAATGAAGCTAATTCAATTCCATTAGTATTGCATGGTGGATCTGGTATTCCTGATTTTATAGTACAAAAAACGATATCAAATGGAATTTCGAAGTTAAATATTGCTACTGAAATTAAAGATACTTTTACTATTGCAATTAAAAATAGCTTGTGTAAGAGTTTAGAAATAGATTTGCGTAAGACTTTTTTGCCGGCAATCCAAGAGGTTAAAACCCTTGTTGAAAATAAACTTAGGCTTGTTACTATGAAATTTATTTGATATCAAATATACGTCAGTTACTTTTTCTCCGCATGTAGATATGTTTTGAGTATAGATATTTTTATCATTGCCATAATAACACCAGCCAACAGCTACTTCACCGAATTCATTCATGCTTGCACTTGTATAGTAAGGTTCGTAGAAATCAGTATCAAGCGTAACATTTGCAGTTATAAATTTTTTCTTTCATTAATTAGTTGATATATTATTCTAGGGTATTTAAATAGATTACATTTTCACACAACTGTGTAGAGACCATTTTCAGCTGAAACAACTTCTGGGAAAAAAGAATTCTTGTACCAGCTTATTTTATAATTATAACCTAAATGAGTTTCATCAATAATATAATTTTGACCAAAAATATTTTCTCTTAAACAGCCTTTACGATCATCATTCCAAACAACTACAAAATTTGTTGGCGTATAAAAAGTTACAGAAGATTGGTATTGATTGAATTTTTTATAATTATCAACTTCAGAGAAATTTAATCCGATTCTCTCATTGGTTTTATTAAGAATTTGTGTGTATACTTTTGGGTAATTAGAATGCCAATTCGTAAAAGCAATTACTTTAAAACCTAATGAGCTTAGAGCAACATTAGGATATTTTATTTCTGTAAATTCGGAATTATTGACAATAACCTTTTCGCCCATAGGGGATGCATTTTTACTAAACTGTTGATACTGTAGAATTGAAGACTTGTCATTTTGTAATAACCAAACCAAAACAAAAGATTTTTTTTTTAGTAGCTAGTTTGGGAGAGGATATTTTTTCATCCTGGTTTGCAGTAACTAAAGTATTATCAAAATAACATACACCATTATAATCAAATTGTTTACAGCATATTTTGGAAATACCATTACTTGTGTCAATCCAAACAATTATAAAATCACCAAGACTATCAACACCAATTTGTGGTTGAATAAAGTCACATAAATTATCTTCTGAATTCGTTACTTCAAAATCACCAATAAATGGATCAGATCGATCTTGGGATAAATATTCTTGAATTTGATCTGGAGAAAATAAAGAATATATCGAGATAAGAGTAAGGAAAAGGAGATATTTCTTCATGTCAACCCCTTATCACTATTCATTTAATTCAATATCTCCATAAAGTCCTCTAAGTATCCTTTCATTTATATAATGATTAATTCTTGAATCATTAGAACCTCTTGTATACTTTCTCAAACTATCACGTAGTACATAAATATCTATTCCATTTATTGATTTAATAATATTCCCAACCATTATATCGCTATTTTGAATAAATACTCTAGTAATTACTGTTTCATTCTCAACATATTTTAAACTTATTGGTAAATATGATAATCCAATTATATTATTATTTATCTCTTCACTATATGTTGCTGTGTGTGAATCATTTAATCTTGTTGTCAACTCTAAAATTGCTAAATGAAATGAATTCTGATTTTCAGCATCAAGTATTTTGGGTATAAACTCGACTAAGGTTAAATAAATAAAATCTTAGATTTTGGGAGCAATTCAAAAAATAAAAATATTTTTCTTGGAATTCTATGACGAATAATACTAGGCTTTAGGATACGAATTTGACTTTAGTTGTTAGTTAGAAATAGATTTATTCGTTCAGAGCCAGGTTAGGGGTAGGGGCCGGGTAGTAACTTTATCGGGTTGGACTTGGTTTTAAAACTTTTTTGGGCAATTTAGTAACTTGGTAACTTCGTAACTTTTAATAAGTAGGTCGTGAAAAATTGGAATTGGTGTCAAAGTTACTAAGTTACTTTATGGGGGCTTGTTTGGTTAATTAGGAGATGTTCATGAGTC